>Ga0335075_10000991_pt1 | contig 47858 bp, 36 predicted proteins | sample Lox_Sample_24_FD_206723 | JGI IMG/M metagenome (GOLD analysis project Ga0335075, IMG submission 206723) | Soil microbial communities from Loxahatchee National Wildlife Refuge, Florida, United States - Lox_Sample_2.4 | ecosystem: Environmental > Terrestrial > Soil > Wetlands | place: USA... | reverse complement strand
GGCGAGGGACGCCGGACACGGGGCAGGACATGCTGGCAGACGATATTAATTTGCACGATATATTCCGAATCCAGCCGACAGCGATGCTGCTGCTCACCGCGGACCTGGCAATCGTTGACGCCAACGAGGCATTCCTGGCAGCGGTGGGCCGCAAGCTCGAGGACATGATCGGCCACAACATCTTCGAGGAATTCCCCAAGCAGCCCGAACACCCAGGCGAACCGCAATGGACAGCACTAGAGGAAGCCATGACCTCGGGCCGGCGCCAGATCGACAAGCTGAGCAGGTATGACATCGAAGATCCCGCCCACCCCGGCTGGCTCGAGGAGCACTGGGCGACCACAGTGGCGCAGCCCATACGCGGCAGCGACGGCCACGTTCAGATGATCGAACTCAGCACGCGGGACGTCACACCCATCATCGGCCAGTACCGTGCCATGCAACGCGAAGACGAGACGTAACGTCCGGCTCACAGCCTCATCGGGTCTCTCAGCAAGCAGTGAAGGCTGGCCGCCACATGGCGCGATGCTGGCACCCGTGGCCCCGTACCGGAAGGTACCTCTTACCGTGAGTGACAGTTTCCCGCGCGGCTTTTTGTGGGGAGCCTCAACCCCGCCCATCAGATCGAGGTCAACGGGTACTTCGAGACCAGTGAGTGGTAGTGAGCCTGCCTGCGAAAGTGAGCCAGATTTGGCATTGGCAACCCGCGGACGAAATCGTCGGGTCGTTGGCTGACTGCTGCAGCCGCCACCAAGTACGAGCGCCTGTCGTGCATCGTTGCGTAGGCACAGACCACTGACCAGCATGTTTGGCCGACGGATTCTGCGTTTGTGGGCACATTTGGCGAGGACCTGCTCAACCCTGCGTAGGCAGCATGTGCTGGTGGCGCAGACGCCAGCAGCTCGTATGCAGCGACCTCGCGGCCGAGATGTGACCCGAATGTGGGTTGTATACGCACGCCCCGTGCATGCCTACGCAGTTGCCCTACTCAACCTGCTTCAGGGTTCGGGTGGTGCCGGGAGCGTCTCAAGGTCGGACGCGGCTCCACAGGTGTTGAAGGCGATGCTGTCGAAGAGGGCGGTCCTATCGATGATCTTGCCGGCGACGAGCCGCAGGATCCACGCCTAGCTGTTCACGTAGGGCACACTGTCGTTAGCGATACCGCGGCCGTCCCACATACCCACGACGGTGCCGCCGTCTGCCGTTATTGACCGGATAGTCGTCGGCCGGAACGGTTCGCCCAGCCTGAGTCGGGCACCGAACGGGGCAAGGACCTCGTCCATCACGGCTTGGCGGCCTCGGTAATCCTTGGCGGCCACGGAGGTTCCCTCGCTGCGCCAGACAATCTCCGGGGGGAATAGGCCGCCGACCGCACCGGTGCCATCACGCCAGCGCTTGAAGGCTCGGCCGCGAGCCAGCTGTCGGCGCAGCGATGTCATGCCAGCTCTACCAGTTCGGCGTAGCCAGAGGTCCACAAGTCCTCGACGCCGTCGGGCAGGAGGAGCACCCGCTCTGGCTGCAGTGCCTGCACGGCGCGCTGGTCGTGTGTCACTAGGACAATGGCCCCGCGATACGCGCCGATTGCTCGGAGCGCTTCCTCGCGTGATCCTGGGTCGAGGTTATTGGTTGGCTCATCCAGTAGCAGCACGTTGGCGCCGGAGCTGACCAGGGTGGCCAGCGCAAGGCGGGTCTTCTCGCCGCCGGACAGGACCCCAACGTGTTTGTCGGCGTCGTCACCAGTGAAGAGGAACGAGCCGAGGATGGTCCGGGCCTGACGTTCGGTGAGTCCCGGCGCCGCGTGCACCATCGCCTGGAGGACGGTGTGAGCCCGGTCGAGCAGTTCGTGCTCCTGCGCGAAGTAGCCCAGCCGCAGTCCGTGACCAGGAGTGATCGTGCCCGAATCTGGTCTCTCTTGACCTGCCAGGAGCCTGAGCAGCGTGGTCTTGCCCGCCCCGTTCAGTCCGAGGATGACAATCCTGCTGCGCCGGTCGATGGCCAGGTCGACGTCCGTGAAGACTTGCAGCGGTCCGTATGACTTGGACAGGCCATGAGCCGTTAGCGGCGTCCGGCCGCACCAGGCAGGCTCCGGGAATGTGATCCGGGCTGCCCGCTCTGACCGGCGGGTCGGTTCGAGTGCTGTCAGCAGGCGCTCCGCCCGGCGCTCCATATTCTTGGCTGCGGTCGCGGTCGCGACATGACTTCGCATCTTGTCGGCCCGAGCTCGGAGAGCGCTGGCTTTGCGCTCGGCGTTGACCCGTTCCCGGTGACGGCGCCGGTCATCGGCATCAAGCTGGGCGAGGTAGGCGCCCCACGACATGTTGTAGCAGTCGAGGACCGAACGATCAGGGTCCAGCCGGAACACCCGGTTGACTGTGTCAGCCAGCAACCGCAGATCGTGGCTGGCCACAATGAACCCGCCTTCGTAAGAGCCGAGAAATTTACCCAGCCACCTCACGGAGTCGGCGTCAAGGTGGTTCGTTGGCTCATCGAGCAGCAAGGTCGGGCTGCCGCCGAAGAGAACGCGGGCCAGCTCGAGGCGGCGACGCTCGCCTCCGGACAGCACCCGGACGGGCTTTGCAAGCGTGGTCGGCGGCAGGCCGAGGCTGGCCGTGACCGCTGCTGCTTCAGCCTCCGCGGCGTAACCGCCCTGGGCTACGAACCGTTCCTCCGCCTGTGAGTACAGGCGCATTGCCCGGTCGATAGCCCTGGCCTCGCTCGCCGCCATCGTGGCTTCGGCGTCCCGCATAGAGCGAATGGCCTTGTCGAGACCCCGCGCGGACAGTACCCACTCGCCCGCGAGGACGTCATGGTTCTCAAGACGCGTTTCTTGCGGAAGATAGCCGACTGACCCGGTGCGCTGGACCAGTCCGGCGGCAGCCGTGGCTTGCCCAGCGAGGATTTTCATGAGGGTGGTCTTGCCGGCGCCGTTGCGGCCGATGAGCCCGACTTTATCGCCTGGGCTGACCGTGAAATTTACGCCGGCGAGCATCAGATTGCCGCCAGCCCACGCTTCCAGATTACGAACAGTTATCATCTCGGGACGCTCCGCAGTAGATTGAAGGCACACTTCTAGCCAGCGGGCTGGTGCCTAGCTACGAAATGCGGGGCGTCTCCACGGCGTGACTGTATCTGAAGTGCCTAGGAACTTCGACCTCAATTAGCGCCGTGCGTCGAATCCGGACACCGCGACCAGCAACGAACTCAAGTGGCACCGCGGAGCCGCCGCCACCTCGGCGTGCAGGAGGCTTGCGGGCCGGTGTGCACATGAAGGCGACAGCATTGAATTGACGCCGCCTTCCGCGTCGCCGCGCCACGCTATGTCGTTAGTGCACCGGGAGCTTCGTGGAGGTCGGCGAGAGCCTGGAGGATGCCGTGCGCCGCGAGGTGGCTGAGGAACTGGCTCAGCGGGTCGCCTCTGGTAGCCCATTCGGCCGCGTAGATTCAATTGGCCGCCTGCTTCTGCAGTCCTGGCTTTAACCAAGAACGAGGTCACTAAAAGCGTCGGTGAGCCTCGACAAGACGCGCGCAAGCCGGGCATGGCGATCCACAGCCTGCACGCGCTGCCGGTCCGCTGCGACGAGCCATGACGGCTTACCGCGCGAAGCCGAAGACGATCTCAAATATCGGGCGCTACGCTCCCTGCCAGCTGTGCCGTCACCTGTCTGGGTGACTTACATCACCCAGGTTGACCAGCGTAAAGATCGTCCGACGGCTGGATGTGCAAGGGTCTTGGCGCTTCTAAGCTCCCAGCCGTGTCCGATACCTCGACAGTCCTGCCAAGCACCGATGACCTGACGGTCCCGGCAGTCGAAGCTCGCGAGTTGTCCAGGCGCTTCGGGTCGCGCTGGGCACTCACCGACTGCACCCTGACGATCCCACCCGGCCGGGTCACGGGCCTCGTCGGGCAGAACGGCGCCGGCAAGACCACCTTGCTGCATCTGGCCGTCGGCCTGCTGCGGCCGACATCCGGGACGATCACCGTCTTCGGCCAGCGGCCGGGAGCCCGGCCGTCTCAGCTGGCGAAGGTCGGATTCGTCGCCCAGGACAGGCCCCTGTACGCGGGGCTGTCGGTAGCTGACCATCTGCGTCTCGGCGCCCACCTCAACCCAGCCTGGGATGCCCGGCTTGCCACTCGCAGGGTCGAGCGGCTTGCGCTCGATCCCGGCCAGCAGGCTCGGTCGCTTTCGGGCGGCCAGCGCGCGCAGCTTGCCCTTACTCTGGCCATCAGCAAGCGACCCCAGTTGCTAATCCTCGATGAGCCCGTTGCCAGTCTCGACCCCCTCGCCCGCCGGGACTTCCTCCAGGACCTGGCCGAAGCTGTGGCAGAGCATCCGCTCAGCGTGGTCCTGTCGTCTCACCTGGTGGCTGACCTGGCCTCGGTATGCAACTACCTGATTGTGCTGGGCACCGGTCAGATCAGAGTTGCGGGCGACATGTCCGAGCTGCTGGCGACGCATTACATACTCACAAGGTCCAGGCGCCAAGGCCATGCTGCGGTCCCCGCCGGACTGACCGTCGTCCATGCATGGCGTCTGAAGAACGCCACGAAGGTGCTCGTCCGGGCCGGCGAACCAGTCAGCGCATCTGGGTGGCGAGTCAGCCGACCTAGCCTGGACGACCTCGTTGTCAGCTACATGCGGCAGGCCCCCGGCAGGTCGCGCCGCGACGATAACGTACTGGAGGAATCGCAATGATCTGGCTGGCGTGGCGTCAGTTCCGCGCTCAGGCGGCCGTCGGCGCTGGCACATTGCTCGTGGTGATCGTTGTGGGCATCACCTCCAGGTGGCGGCTGGATGGTCTTTACGCCAGCAGCGGTATCGCGCACTGCGCTGCGCGCGGTGACTGCGCAGCCAAGACCAGCAGCTTCCTGAACCAGGTAAATGGCAGCCTGCTGAACCACCTGCCGCTGCTGCTGGGCACCGTCCTGGTTGCGGTACCTGCCGTCATTAGCATGTTCTGGGGCGCGCCGGTGATCAGCAGCGAGCTTGACACGGGGACCTACAGGCTGGCGTGGACTCAGAGCGTGACACGTAGCCGGTGGCTAAGTCTCAAGCTCGGGCTGGTCGGCTTCGGCGGCCTGGGTGTCGCGGCCGCGTTCAGCTGGACGGTCACCTGGTCAGCGGATCCGATCGACCAGATGAGTCTGGGCCGGATACTGCCTGCGACGTTTAGCGAACGCGGCATCGTCCCTGTCGGCTACGCGGCTTTCGGGGTCGCCTTTGCCGTCGCGGCGGGTACGCTCATCCGACGTCCCATCGCGACGATGGGCGTGACCCTTGCCGTACTCACCGCTGCCGAGGTCGTCGCTCGCTGGATCCGGCCGCATCTGATGTCGCCGGTGCGCACCCTGCTGCCGATCAGTCCCGGCGACATCAGCGGAATCGGCATCCACATGCTGCGCAGCGGAACCGGTGTGCTCAATCTGACTGGCACGGTCAGCACCGCAGGCCGCTGGGTTTTGGCCAATCAGATAGTCAATGCTGCGCATCAGCCGGTCAATGGCATACCGCTGTCTGCGACGGGACCGCTCTCGGTGCAGTCCTGCGCGCTGTCCCGCGCCCTGTCCTGCCTGCCTTACGTCGCCCAGCACGGCTACCAGGAGCTAGTCACATACCAGCCAGCCAGCCGCTTCTGGGATCTCCAGGTACGCGAGACGGCGATCTTCCTCGGCCTCGCCCTGGCCCTTACCGTCTTCAGCTTCTGGCGAATCCGCCGCCTGTCCTGACCTTGTCCGCTGCCGGATGGGCTGGCGGTGGGCAGCCTGGGCTGCTCAGAGACCACGCCCTATCGAGCTGTAACTCTGACCGGAGGCAAAGGTGGTGCATCACCGGATCCCGCCCGGCGTCACGCTGGCCAACTGGGACCTGGGCGGCGAGCCGTCGGCGTGGGCGTTCCTGCACGCTGGTGAGCTCCTGCCATCCGTCGAGATTCCCGCCGCCCGACCTCCCGCGGCGCTGGAGCATGCTGAGCTCAGACAGGTCAGCCAGTTTGAGGTTCAGGCTGGCATGAGTTTGGACCAGTACATCGCCCGCGGGTCCGTCAGCGGGATCGTTGTGGTCCTATCCGGCCAGATTGTCTTCGAGCGCTATCCGCGGATGCGGTCCGATGACCGCCACCTGCTGATGTCGGTGACAAAGGCGGTCACTTCCGCCCTGATCGGAATACTGGAACAGCGTGGCCTGGTAGATCTCGCGCAGCCTGTGGACGCCGTCATTGGCGAACTCGCCGGTTCGGGCTGGGCTGGCGTCTCGGCATGCGATGTCCTGGCCATGGCCTCGGGTATCGACTGCCTTGAGATTGACGTGCCAGGCGCCTACACCGACGCTGGTCACCCGTTCTATCAGTTCGAGGCCGCCCTTGGCTGGCGGCCCGCGCCGGACGGCCCGCTACCGTCGCCGTACGAGTTCGTCGCGGCGCTGCCGTCTCATCGGTCGCCAGGCGAAGCCTACGAGTACACCGGCGTCAACACCTTCGTCCTGTCCTGGCTGATCGAGCAGGTCACCGGGGAGCCGTTCGCCGAGGTCCTGCGCCGCGAGATTTGGTCCGCGGCCGGATTCGAGGCACCAGCCCAGCTTTGCGGTTCACCAGCCGGCGCACCAGGCAGCCACGGTGGGCTGTGCATGACGCTGCGAGACCTGGCCCGCTTCGGCATGCTGTTCACCCCGAGCGCGCAGCTCATCGCTGACCGGCCAGTCATCGAAAACAGCCACCTGCAGCGGATTTACTCCTCCGTACGCCCGGAGCTCCACCGCCGCGACGGCCCGCTGCCCGGCTACGTCACAGCCGCCTACGGCCGCCGCCTGCCTCCTGCCAGCCGCCAGTGGAACTTCGCCACAGCTGACGGCGACCTATTCAAAGGCGGTTTCGGCGGCCAGGGCCTGTACATCTCGCCGACCCGTGACCTGGTCATCGCCTTCGCCGGCGCACCACTCGCGGATGGCTCATCGAACTTGCTGCGCTGGTTCAGCCGACGACTCGCCCTGTCGGTGGCGTAGCGCCCGCAGCGGTAGCCAAGCGCCTCGGCGCCGCGCGCTCTTTGTCTGCCTCGGAGGCGCTCTGCGGGCGGCGCTTCGCGACATAGTCGCGCACCGTGGAGTACGACATGTCCTGAGCGCCGTGCTCGTCGACCAGCCGGGCCAGCACCCGCCGGGCCGTATGACGGTGCTTCTTCGGCGCGTCCAGGTCCGACCGCAGCATCCCATCGATCGCCACCTGCAACGGGCGCAAGCCGCGGCGACGTCCGCTCCGGCGCCTTGCGCGGTGCGGCGCCGAGCTCGCCCAAGCCTGCCGCACCGTCCGCCGGTGCACGTGATACCGGTCAGCCAGCTCACCGATCGAGCATTCCTCCACCCGCTCGCCGCGTCTGATCGCGGCGAACAGTTCACCTCGACCCCAACGTCCGGCCCCTTCCGTGATCACCAGTCCGTCGGTGATCAACGATCAGGCCGGGCCAGTTCAAGCCGTCACAACCAGCCCGGCGTGTCGGCGCCTGGGACAAGATCAGACCGTCGCAACGACACCCGCGACCATCAGGCGGGACCAGGTCAGGCCCGTCACGGTGGGGCCAAATCAGAGTGTCACGGCCAATGCGGCCTTTCTTCTTTGGGTCGCCGGCCAGGATGCAGCCGAGCGGCGCGTTCGCGGAGTCTCCTGATCCGGGCTCTTGGGTGCGGTGCACGCCCAGGAAGGACCACCTGGCCGGGACGTGAACGCATGGGCGCTGCGGCCTGGCCCGACTGCAGCCCCACGACGCCGATCAGCTCTCCGAAGGGTTCGGCTCAGCCTCAGTCGTCTTACCAAGTGTCTGTGTGGATGCCGCTCCGGCGCCGCCTAGCTCTGGCGACGTCGCTCAGCAGAACTTCACTACGAGACCGAAGGCAGCCTGCCTCCCGCGCCGCTGGCAGAGCGGACCAGGCCGGATTCATAACCAAAGATGACAGCGTGAACTCGGTCGCGCAGGCCGAGCTTGCTAAGGATCCTGGCAACGTGCGTCTTGACGGTGTTCTCGGAGATATGCAGCGACGCGCTGATCTCCACGTTGGACAGGCCCCTGATGAGCAGGATCAGCACCTCGCGCTCGCGCTCGGTCAGCTTGTCGACCGCGCTTGATGCCAGGTGCATCCTGGGGTAGCGCGCGAAGAGGCTGATCAGCCGGTGCGTCACAGAGGGTGCGAGAAGCGCGTCGCCGGAGGCAACGGTCCTGAGACCGGAAACCAGGTCCTCCGGGCGGGCGTCTTTGAGGAGGAACCCGCTTGCGCCGGCCGCGAGGGCATCGAAGACATATTCGTCCCGATCATAGGTGGTCAAGATCATTACTCGGGAGGGTGGGTCGGCATGGGTGATGAGGTCGGTTGCGGTGATGCCGTCGGTGCCCGGCATGCGTACGTCCATCAGGACAACATCGGGGTTCAGCTCGGCTGCGCTAGCGACTGCTGCAGCGCCGTCCGCTGTCTCGCCGACAATCTCGAAATCCAGCTGGGTCTGCAATAGGGCGCGCAGCCCCGCCCGGATCAAGGGCTGGTCATCACAGATCAATATGCGAACCGTCATGGGGCGTTCTCAATCTGGGCCGGCTGGCTGACGGCGACAAGCTCACGACTGTCCGCGACGTTCAGGTCGGCCCTCGGAACGGTCAGGACGGCACGAACCTGATATCCGCCATCAGAACGAACGCCAGCGTGGAAGTGTCCGCCAATGCGCGACACGCGTTCTCGGAGTCCGATCAATCCGTGGCCGCCGGACTGGGCGAGGCCAGGTTGTACGTTGGGTGGATTTGCTGCGACGGCAGGATCGCGCAGGCGGGACGGCCCGGGGTCGGTGACGATCACCTCGAGTTTTTCGCCCACCCGGCTGAATTCGACCGCAGCGGAATGGGACGCCGAGTGCCGCAGCACGTTGGTGAGGGCTTCCTGGACTATCCGGTACACGGACAGGTCAATGTAGCCGGGCAGAGCCCCGGCCGTCCCTGCGACAGACACGCTGAGCCCAACGATGGCCATCTGCCTTACCAGCTCTGGAAGCTGCTCAGTAGTGGGCTGTGGCGCGGGGCCGTCGCCGCTGCGGCGGATGATGCCGAGAGCGTGCCGCATCTCGGTCATCGCCTGCCTGCTCGCCGTCTCGATCCCGCTGAGAAGTTCGACATCTGGTGTTCTGCCAGAGTCTGCGATCGTCCGAGCCGCGCCAGCCTGCAGAGCGATAACACTGACGTGGTGAGCGATGATGTCGTGCAGTTCAGCCGCAATCCGCGAGCGTTCCGCGTCGACAGCGGCTCGTTCCCGCTCGACACGCTCAGCCTCCAGCGCCGCTGCGCGCTCTGCCAGCGCGGTGACAGTGTCCCTGTTCGCATGCGCTCTTTCACCGAGCGCCCACGCCAACACGAGCGCGCCGGCAGCTAGCACCAGGATTTCGGCACTGATGTCCATTCGCCCGGTTTGCGGTTCCGCCCAGACGATGTTGCCCGATAGGGCCGTGATGACCACGCCTACTGATACCGCGAGCGCTGCTCGTGCCTGGCGCTGGCTGCCGTAGGCAGCCAGCGCGTAGAGCGCGATCTCTAGCGGACTAAGCAGGACCAGTAGTGACAAACCTGCTGGTGTTCGATCGGCCGCCGGGCTCACGGCGGCCATCGCCTCCGCTGTTGCTTGGGAATGCCACAGGGCAATCAATACTGCACTGGCCAGGACGATGATGGCCCAGGTCCGAAGTGGGTAACGGCGCCGCCACACCAGGCACAGCGTCACGGAGCTGACGGCCAAGGCCCACCAGTAACTGCCATTGCGTAGTGTCTCCCAGTACCCGCGACCGCCCGGATCAGGACCGTGGGACCAGGCCAGCGCCGCGAAGACTCCCATGGCAAGCAGCACGATCGGCCACGGAAATAGCCGGCAATCGCGACTTTGCGCTGTGGCTGGTCGGGCGTGGAGCATGCTCCGAGCATAAGTGCCCGGCACGTAGCTGCGCGGCCGTGCGGGTTACGTGTCACCCATCGGGATGGCTGGCATCACCCACGATGACCAGGGCAAAGATCACCCGGCGGCCGGATGTGCCTGCCATAGCAGCGGTTCTAAGCTCCCAGCCGTGTCCCATGCCCAAGCGGTCCTTCCACCTCCGTACGACGTGACACCCCCCGCCCTGGTGGCCCGCGAGCCATCTCGGAGCCCTGGGTCGCGCTGGACACTATCTGGTTACACGCCGAGCATCCCGGCCGACCGGGTGGCCAGGCTCTCGCCCAACCGATGTTGGCAAGACCAGTCAGTCGCAGGTCGTCCCGACACAAGACGGACGTGGGTTTTCCCTCGTAGCCCACACCGCCTTTAGGAGGGGCGATGGCAGAAACACGCGGGAAGCTCGACAAGGACTTCCGGCAGGGCGCGGTGCGGCTGGTCCGGGAGACCGGCAAGCCGATCGCGTAAGTGGCCCGGGACCTGGGGATCAACGATGGCACCGTGGGCAACTGGGTGAACGCCGACAGGCGCCGCCGCGGTGAAGGCGACGGCGCGCTGGGCGAGGACGAGCGGAAAGAACTTGCCCGGGCTGCGCAAGGAGAGTGTGGAGTTGTCGGTGAAACCTGGGCCGTGCGACCGGTTCGACGGCGGAAGCTCGTCAACTGTGGAAGAGATCGGAGCTAAAACGTGGTTGCTCCCAAACTAGCGCCCCTGGGCATCTCCGATGAAGATCGGGCACTCGTTGCGGAGGCTTATGAGGAGCTGCGCAGTTACTTCGTCGAGGGCTGGCATCACGTAGCTGCTGCACTTCGAATGCGCTCGGGAAGGGTCGTCACAGCGATGCACCTGGAAGCCACGGTGGGTCGAGTGGCAGTGTGCGCGGAGGCGATAGCGCTCGGCAAGGCCTTGCGTGACGAGCGGGACCTCGACACCATCGTGGCAGTTCACTACACGGATGACTCGCGGACAACGATGGGTCTCATTGCGCCCTGCGGCATGTGCCGAGAGCTGTTGACCGACTACGGAAACGATGTGCTTGTGATTATCCCGAAGGGTGACGCGATGATAAAGGTGCGAATGCTGGATCTGATTCCGGAGAAGTACGGAAAACACTAATAAGAGTTTAGAATTTGCCTTCAAAAGCGCTCCTCGGCGACTCGCAACCGCGCCGTATCTGGTCACCGCGATTGGCTTCGGCAGACCCTCGTTCGCAGGGATGGCCTGGGCGCCGATGGCCGGAGGTGTCTGCTGCCCGCCGCGGCGCTCCCGCCTATTGTGCTGGTGCCGAATTCCTGTGAGAGGGCAGCGTTGGCTACGGCGTGACCTGCTCGTCGTCGGGTGGACCGGGCAGCGAGGCGATCGGGCAGCAGTAGGACACAAACGGTAACCGGACGGTGGCTTGCTCGCCGTATCAGGGAAGCCTCGAGGTCCGCGGCGGGCTGGCGTCGACAGGAAGCCGTGTGGGCTCCCTGCGCATTTCCGCGGCACGATCGGGCGACACCCTAGGGCACCAACCTGCGCGGTCGCGAAGAGTGATCCGATGCTGGCATTCCCGGCGTTGACCTGCTGGTTTGGCTTGGCCGCCGGGCGGTTCGAGCCTGATCGCGGGGTAAATCGTGCGCAGGCCGAGGTCGTTAGCGGGGCACCCACAACAGGGGAAAGCGAGCTGACCAGCGGATATCTGTTGGTCGAAGCCCGGTCGCCGTTGCCGGGCAAGCCACGCAGCGTGCGCGAGGAAGCGTGATGTCGGTCGGAACATGTACTGACCTGGGGCAGCGCGCCCCGCGGATTAAGAGTCCGCTGTTCCGTTCGAGTTTTCTTCTTCACCTCGTACTATACTATGCCGCGATGGGTTGCGACGTGCCAGGCTGTACGGCAGGCTGCAAGAGCGTGCGCCGAACGATACCGGCCGCTGCCGGGTGCTACCGCGACAGCCGAGCAAACACGGAGCAGACATGGCGCCGGTCATTCGCCCAGGCCGCAAATACGCTCCGTGATGACCCGGGGATGGCCGACACCGAGACGATGCCAGCCGGGGCGCTGGTCGTTCCGAACCAGCCTGGATCAGGGCGGGCGACAGGTATTGCCCGAGAGAGCCTGGGGCGTCACCTCGGAGACCGCGGCTGAAGACCTCAGCTTTCAGCTTCCTGGCTCCCATACAGCGAGTCGGTCTGCCTGCGATGCGTGAGCGCGTCGGGGCCGTTTGATGTCTTGCGCGACGGGACCGGCTTGCCGGGCCTGGAGGTGGCGACTTGGGGTTGGTGTGGCCATCACCTGGGCTGGAGCTCAAACAGCGGGTGGCGCTGAGCTTCGGCGAGGTATTCCTCTGGCGTGTCGTCGATGCGCATGCGGTATTGGCGCAGGAGCCCGACGGGCGGCCGGACGCGCGGGCCGAGCAATCGTCGGAGCACTTGCGAGCGGTGGTAGGGCGCGCGCGCGCCGGAGGATCGCCGCTGCTTCGTCGGGCGGAATCTCGGCTGGGTGTACCCGGCTGCGGGCTCCGCCAGAGTGGACCATGGTCACTTCCTCCGCCGCCCGCAGGTTCCGGCCCCAGCCCGAGGCGCCGTAGGTCGCCTGGACATAGGTGTGCTCCTCGAAGTCGAGCACCGTGACCGGGGTTGTGCGCTCGATGCCTGACCGGCGTCCTGGGATGAGCAGAAGGACGTTAGGGGCACCGGTCGGCGTGCCGGCGGGGATCATCCGGCGGGTGACCGGATTGACCATGCGGAAGAACCTCATGGCGATCCGCTCTCGGAGGTCGCGGTGATCAAGCGACCGGTGGTCGTTTGCCATCGGCTGCCCCTCTCCTTTCCGCACACGCGGTTGCCTCAGATCGCTGCCACCCAGGTTCAATCCCGTCGCGACCGCAGCGACACGAGGCTGTGTGGACGAGATCTTCCTGCGACTGGCCCGAACCCGGTGGCTAGCAAGCCTCTTGCCGTGCCATCATCTCCGGCACTTGGGTTTTCCGGTGTCCCCGACTCGGGTTCTCAGCGGTACACCGGAAGCGAATCTACTTTGAGCCACTTGCCGGCTCGGGCTGCCTGGAGGAGCGAGGACCGCGCAAGAGGTTCCGGGCGTGCGGTTTCCGAGCCCGGAGGGGTTCCGCTCGGCTGAGGAGACGGATCATCATGCCGGGTTGTTGCGTGGAGCAGAACCGGGGCCGAGATGCGCGATGCGATCAATTCGGAGTACTCGTGGCCAGCCGAGCTGCTGACGGTCACCGGGTGCTTCTTGAGCCAGCCGTATCTCGCCAGTCGGCGGGCCGCCTCGATGACTGTTCGTCGTCGAGTTTCAGGCAGTGAACGGAGAACGCGTTCCCACTCCGGCAGGAGCTTGCCGATGACTTCCCCGGTAGCCACGCCCCACAGTGCCAGCGCCCACTCGGCCTTTCCCAGCTCGTCTTCGCCTGCCGCAGCCATCTGCTGGCGCCACCAGTCGGCGTCGCTCGCATGTTCGCGGCTCTGAGCTAGCAGTTCGGACGGTTGCCCATCCAAACCGAACGGCGCAGATTCTGGCATTTTGCTGTAGCCCAGTGCCAGGGGCGACGCGGCACCGATGATGGCGATCTCGGAAGCGAGCCAGCACCGTCCGGCGTGCTGCGCCAGCGCTGCGGCTGTCCTTGCCCACGGGAATGTGCTGCCCTTCTCCCCGGCCCTGAAGATCCGCTCTCCCGCGATCCGGCCGAACGAGGAGCCGGCTCTACGGAGCTGCCGGATGGCCTCGGCGCGACGTCGCCCGCTTCTGTCGTCTGCATCCGTGAATCCCGTCGTGGACGTGGTGAAGAAGGCCTGGGGTCCCAGCGCTACAGCCACCTGAGCGGGCATTGATCGGATCGAGGTGACCCGCGGGCATTCGCCGTTGAGGACGGCCGCGAGCAGGGCTGCTTCCAGGCTGCTTCCAGGCGGCGGCACGGCTCCGGTGTTCAGGATCAGTTCAGCGGCTCCATCGGCCAGGTCAAGCTCGCCGAGGTCGAGGGCGAGCCCGGCTGCTCCCTCGCAGTCGGCCGCGAGCTTTAGCCACGCGTTCTGACATGGTGTTCCGGCAGCCTCTTTCAGCTGCCCGGCCCACCATGTGGTGAAGCGATTGCGCTGATTGAGCAAGTTGCGAAGTCCCTTGACTCGCCAGCCGTTCTCGGCGGCGAAGATATCGGAGACGATCTCCGATGTGAGGCGAATCCAGGTTGGGTCGGGCCCGTCCGTGTCAGGCAGGCTCGGCAGGGCGGGAAGCGGACTGATGTCGCGGCGCTCCAGTGCCTGCAGCAGAATCGGGAGCCCGTGATCGCTGCAAAGGGCTGTGAGGACCTTGCGGGCTTGACGGGGCCTTCGCAGGAAGACTCCGTCAGTCAGCAGCGCCCATGCAGCAAGGTAGGAGGCGCCGGCTGAACCGTCGACGAGTTCGTCTTCGATTCCGGCGGCAAGGACGTAGACGTCGGTGCCTTTTGCGTTGCCGCCGTAGAACCGGGCGGTGTTCAGCCAGTAGGGTCGCCGCAGTAGCTCGCGAAGGACGGCGGTGCGGTCGAAATCACGGTTGTCTTCGCCCGCGTTGCGGTAGAGGAACCTCGCGGCGAAGTACTCGCGCAAGGACATGACCTCGAACTCGTAGGTGCCGTCAATCTTGCTGGTCAGCGCCCAAAGGCGATCGGTGGCTGCCTCGAACAGCTCATCGACGACTGATTCCGGGTTGCCGTACACGCGCTGGAAGTGGCGCATGGCCTCCTGCAGATCGGACACCGGCATACGGCCGTTGATCTGCGACTCTTCGCCGTGCGCGTGCAGATACCAACCCAGAAAGGGAACGATTTCAAGGAGTTCGTCCTTGTGCTTCCTCACGACCTCGGGGTGCTTGTTCGCCTCCCGTGCCAGCAGCAGATCCACATAGTCGTCGTAGAGGTCGGTGCGCTGGGTCGGGGTCGCGGCCCCTTCGCGGTGCAGGAGGTCGAGCAGGATCGTGAGCTGCATCGGGTTGCCTGCGAGTTCCTCGATATACGGCTCAGCGTTCTTGTCCTTGAACCTGGTCCGAAGCGCCCGGCCGTCCCTGCCATGAATACCCCGGACGGCGCACCACTTGCGCAGGTAGTCGTCGCGCTGCTTCAGCGTCAGTGGCTTCAGCGCGAGAACCTCGAACAGGTCGGTCGATGGCTCAGGCAGCTCGCCGGCACTCGGGCGCGTTGTGACCAGAACCTGAGGCGGATCGGTGTAGACCTTGCCGCGGCCGGTGAACTTGTCGATAGCGCTGACGACTCTTGCCCTGATGGCCGGGCTGCCGACCTCATCGAGACCATCGAGGACGACAAGACTGGGCACTCTCGCAAAGAGATCCTGGACGTCCTTCGCAGTGACGCTGATGCCGCCGCTTTCATGGGTCATGAGATTCGCTAGGAAGCACTCGACGGTCGCCTGGTTAGCCGGCCTGCTGACTTTCATCGAGCGCTTAATGTCCTCAGCTGGATCCCACACGTCGACACCGCCGATCCAGCGCGCGTACTGACTCAAGTCGAAGCGCAGCGGGAAGCGCGGCGTGGAGATAGCGGGCAGCGATCCAGGCTGCGCGGACCGTGGTAGGAACTGGGAGCGGTGGGACTGGCACACATACTGGCTCAGAGTCGACTTGCCCTGTCCGGGAGCGCCGCGCACGAGCGTGAACGGCGCGGCAGGGCGCAGCAGGTACTCAGCGGCACCGCCGATAGCGGTCACTGGCGGACGAGAATGTCTGTCAGCGACGACGGCGCTGACACGGTCGGCAGTTACATCGACGAACAGATCGATGACCTTCTCTCTGTCCACGTCAGACTGACTGAACTTGACCCGCTCGTCTTCGTCCCACTGGGCAGCGGCGACCTTCCGGACCAGGTCACGAAGGCCCTTGTCCCTGGCGTCACCGGCATGTTCCGCCACGAGATATCGGACGAGGTCCCAGCCAGCCAGCATCTCGGCATAAGCCCACTTAGTCTGTTCTGGCGCGTTGTCCACCCACCCGTTGAGTGCCTCACGCCAGATGCAGCTGATCTCCTCGAACCCGAATGCTGCGGCGTGTTCGGCAAGCTTCTTGTTGAGCCGGTCGTAGGTGCCCGTGCCGGGCTTACTGGTGCTGGGCACATTGGTGACCAGCATGTACCGCCGGACACCTTCGCTGGCGAGGCGGCGCAAATTCGCCGCCTCCTTTCGGACCACCTCGTCCAGCCAGGTAACCGGGTCCTTCTCTGCTCCCTTCGCCGACCACTTGACCTGGTAGATCAGAACCTTGCCACGTTCCAGGTCGCGAAGGCCGTCGCGGCCGCCGTCGGCCTGACGCAGCGCCATCGGAACAAAAGCAGGGAACTGAGCGATCAGCAACGCGTTAGCGAGCTGCTGAAAATCATGGTCACCGAGGCGCTCGTAGAGATACTTGTGACGGCTCTCGGGCAACGGACGCGGCTCCTTCCTGAAAACAGGACGGTCTCTGACCGCCGAGCGATCTGCCCGGGTGACGCGCAAGCGAAATCAGCGTGCTCGAGCTGAGCACACGATCAGCGGTTTGTGGAGGCGCTGAATCACCCGCACTGAGCTGATCCGGAGCATGAGTCTGTCTGCACAGCTGGCTCGGCCAAGGCATCTGGCCCAGGGAGCCAGCGTCATCGAGGTCGTGGTCAGGATACGGAAGGAAAACGGGGCCTGCGTGCGGATCGGCTAGCGGAGTGCTAGGTCCAGCCGGCCGACCAGGTCGTTCCACGCAGATTGCGACGCCTCGGGCAGGAATCGTGATCCTGCCCGCAGGGTCGCGACCAGGTCGTCACCGCTATCCCCGCCCGGCGGCAGCCCGGCCAGGGGTAGTTCGCCGATCGTGGCGGCAAGTTTGCCGATGACATTGGCTGGGTCCTCCAGTGGTGCGATCAGCCGGGGCGCCCAGCGCGCCGACCACGAATCCACGGTCAGCTGACCGTGCGGGTTTACGAACAGGCCCTCGAAAGCGCCTTCGCGATAGGCGGCCGGCCATATCTCGGGCGCGTCACGTTCGGCGCATTCCTCGATACCGTCCTGACGGATCACAAATGTCTCGCGCATCGCGCGCTGACCGACGGCGACGCCGATCCTGCGCTGTACCTCTGGTTCCAGATGAGCAAGATCTGCGCTCTCCAGCCGTTCGGTAAGCAGGCCCGACCGGAATATTCCGCCGCCGAGCAGGTCGTTGATCAAGGGGGTCGGCATGCCTTGCGCCAGCGCGTTCAGACGGCGCAGTGCCCAGCGTGACCACATCAGCGCCGCATCGGTGCACACGCTTGCCAGCTCGTCGGTCACCTGAGGTTCCACGGCTCGCCCGTGCCCGGTTCCGTAACTGTTTCTGAGGTCGCCGAGCTTGCAGGCCATGGCCTTGGCGTTCTGCATAACGCCGCGCAGCGGCTCGGTCTGTGTCAGTCCTGTGCCTGGCTGCCGCTCCAGCACCTCGTGGGCACGAGCGACGACGCTGGTGAAGGAGGCATTCTCGGCGACGACCTCGCCGCGGACAACCAGCACGCTCCTGGCGACGGATTCCACCAGCTCCTTCGCGACGCCGACCATCTGCGAAAGGTCGGCGGCGCTGGCCGCGCGGTCGAGCCGCTCGATCGTGGCTGTGATCGCCGCCCACGACGGATCTTCAATGCCGGTGGGCCTGTCTAGGGCCGGAATGCCGCCCGGCACCCTGGCATTGAACGTCGGCGTGGAAATGGCGGGACCTCCTGGGCGCGGCAGGCGTAGTCCCGACACTATCCAGTAGCTGCCCGCCCCAAGCCGGCCGTAGGGTCTGGTGGCCTGGCGAACCCCGCTCATAGGCTCCGGAGCCTCTACCTGACCGCAGGCGGGCGACATTCGCTCTGGCCGAGCCGGTGCGAGCCTCACGGCCGGGCGGCAGAGCGACCAGCCGCTAGCTGATCCGAACCTAAAGGGGCCCTCGCGCAGGCCGACCTTGCGGACGCCGGAGGGCTCGCTGCTCTCCGCGGTCGCAGCTGCCTGTCGAAGAGCGGGTCCGGCCGACAGCCTAGGTTGCCGCACAGGCTGCGACCTGTTCCGCATTGCCGCACGCCCCCGCGGGCGGACTGCCAAGCAGCGCGGGTCGGCCTCACGGACGTTAACCGTGCCAGGGTGCTCGGTCGCTGCACACGCACAGCGGCTATTGGGCCGGACCGCACCGTTTCGCACGGCCGCGGCGTGTCGGGCGACCCGGAGTTTGCCCTGGCGCGCTGCCGTGCTGCATCCTTTACTCGCCAAGCCGTTCGGAGGTAGTGAACGCGCGTCGTGCCCGTTCACCTTCGGAGCGGCACAGGGCCGTGGAGGACACCTTGAGGTCTGCCATGCAGGCTGACCCGCTGCGCGGAATGATGACCAGCGGAAAGTTCGAGCCATACATCCGCCATATCCGCTTTCCGTATTTCCGGAATCTCGCCGCCGGAACCAGGATCGACTTCAGCTATCCGGTGACGGCGCTCGTCGGGCAGAACGGCACCAACAAGACCGCGATCCTCAGGGCCCTTCAGGGATGCCCTGGGAGTGAGAACATGGGCCGTTACTGGTTCTCCACCAGCCTTGACCCGATCGGCCCGGACGACCGCCACCGGTGTATCCACGGGTACTACGCTCCGTCGGCCGGCGAGGTCGTGGAAGTAGTCAAGATGCGGACCAGGCGCGCTGGCGACCCGGACTACTGGGAGACCCAGCGGCCCATCCAGGGCGACGGGATGGCCCCGATGCCGAAGCTCATTCCCGGCGAGCCTATTCCCGACGCGCGCAACCGAACTCGCTGGAAGGCGATCCGCAAGAACGTCGTCTACATTGACTTCAGGTCGAGGCTGTCCGCATTCGACCGATTCTTCTACCATGTGCCATTTACCCGGCAGGCCTCGACTCTCGCCGGGAAGAAGGAGCTCATCCGCCGCCGGTCCGGGCATCTGGCGCACGCGATGGACGGCAGGCTCACCCACTCCTACTTCGGCAGCGAGCGCATCCTCGACCCCGCGAGGCAGCTGGACAGCGCTCAGGTGGCCGCCGTGTCCAGCATCCTGGGGCGCTCGTACGACGAGATCAGGGTCGTGGCCCACGGGTACTTCGGGTTCGACGGCATATCAGTCTGGCTGCGTGCGTCGGAACTCAATTACTCGGAGGCGTTCGCCGGCAGCGGCGAGTTCGCGGTCGTCACGCTGGTCCTGGCGGTCACCGAGGCCGCGCCGCGCTCGCTGATCCTCCTCGACGAGCCGGAGATCTCCCTGCACCCCGGTGCTCAGCGGAAGCTCATGACGTTCATCAGGGACCAGGCCAAAGCTCAGCGCCATCAGTTCGTCTTGTCCACTCATTCCCCGGAGATCATCAGGGACCTGCCCGACGATGCGATCAAGGTCTTCCAGGTGCGCCCCGGCGACGGCAAGATCGAGCTGCCCGTGCAGGCGTCTGCGCCCGCCGACGCTTTCTTCCGGCTCGGCGTGCCGGTCTCAGGCGAGCGGGTGGTTTACGTGGAGGATGCACTCGCAGGCGCCGTCGTCGAACGGGCGATCCAGATCCTCGGCGAGGCAGCCCACGCCCGGGCGCGCATCGAGATCCTGCCCGGCGGGGCTGACGAGATCCAGGCCCGCATGATCCCAGTCCTGGCTCTGTCGGGAGCCGAGTGCCTGGTCATGCTCGACGGCGACCAGCGGAGGGTCTTTCCGGACAGCGTGGACGACATTCCGGCGGCCGAGCTCGGCAACACGGCCGTGTCCATGCTCGGAAGCCGCCCTAGGCTTTCGCTGAACGGCGGTGCAGACGGGCACTCCGAGGAAGAGGAACGGGCGCAGCTCCGCAAAGTGATCGGGTGGGTGATGACCCATGTCACCTACCTTCCCGGAACCGACCCGGAATCGCTGGTCCTCAGCCTTATCGGCGAGGAAGCCCCAGTCGGCGGGGCCGAGGCCGCCAAGCAGGCATGGACGGACAAGGCACGCGCCGCGCTGGGCAAGAAAGAGTGGGAGGCGGTTACTTCTGCCGACATCCTCGCCGAGGAGCGCCGGGCTCTCGGTCGGGCGCGCGACACCTCAGCCGGGCTGGTGCAGCTCAGCCGGCGACTCGGCGAGTTCCTCCGCTGAACCCGAACGCGCGCCGCAGGTCAGGCCCCGCCCGGATGCCCGTGACTCGTGCTCCATGGCGATGATCGTCTCCGCGATCCGCTGCGCGACCAGGCTGGGGACCGCGTTGCCTACCTGCAGGGCCATGCCGTCGGTGGATCCTCGGAGCCGGGCACGCGACGGAAAGGTCTGCAGCAGCATCGCTTCCCGCAGCGTCAGGGCCCTGTCCTGGGTGGGGTGGCAGAAGCGGCCCTTGGTGACATTGGTGCATCCGGACGTGAGCGTGGGCGCGATCCGGTCCCACCACATCCGGCCGTACACGTCGTAATGGCCCTCGTGGTCCCGGTGGCAGTCCAGGACCAGCTCGTCGGGCATTTGACGGCGGTCGCCGCCCTCGGGGATGCACGCGAGGCGCCGCAGTGTGAGATCGCTGTGCTGCCGGGCCCGGTGGAACGGATCGTGGGGGTCGGCCTCCCCGGCCGCGAGCCGCCGGAGGTGGCCGATGGCGTCGCGTACCGTGACGAACGTCTTCATCCCGTCGGCTGCGCAGTCGGCGTGGGTCGGCTCGGGCAGCGACGGCGGGGCAACCCGGCTGCCTACGACCAAGAGCCGCCGTCGGCGCTGAGGAACGCCGTACTGGGCGGCGTCGGCTATGCGCCAGTCGATCGTGTACCCGAGTCCGGCGAGCCGCTCGCGGAAGGCATCGAAGTAACGCCGCCAGCGGCCCTCGACCAGACCGGGGACGTTCTCGAACGCCAGGTGGCGGGGCCGCAGCCCCTCAACGAGGCGAAGGTACTCAAAGATCAGGTCATTGCGGCGCAGGTCATCGTCGGTGGCTTTCGCTGCCCTGCGCAAGACCGTGAAGCTCTGGCAGGGCGGGCAGCCAAACAACAGCGTCAGGCTGCCGGGCCGGACGCCGCGCTTGCGCAGCTCGCCGACCGTCACGTCTCGGATGTCCATGACCAGCGGGTCGATGCCGACGTTGAGCGCGAAGGACGCGGCCGCGTCCTCGCTGATCTCCACCGCTGCCAATGTGGTGAATCCGGCATTCTTGAAGCCCATCGACCCGCCGCCGCAGCCGGCGAACAAGTCGACCACCGTGTACATGTTCCTCCGTCATGCGGCTGGGTCCGGTTGCAGGCAAAGGCGACCATGACAATAGCCCGACTGCGACGGGTGCATGCAAGCGGCACGCCGGAATCCGAGGCGGCGAATCACCGCGGACCGGTACTGTCGTTCCGCGGAGCTTGCTGAGACGCGGGCACGGGCTTCTTCGTGTTCGGCCTCCGCCGCGGGCCGTGTCCCGGCCGGCATCGCCGCGGTGATGGCGCCCGGAAGTTCTCCCGGCTGTTCTTCGCTGTCAGAGCTGCGGGTTCCAGTAGCCGATCATGCCGCCGTCAGGTGATCCGTAAAGGTAGTGACGGGACAGGTAGCGGTTCCAGCAGCGGCAGGCGGTTTCGGGCAGGAACAGGCATCCGTGGTCGGCGCCGTTGTTGGCCTCCATGCAGTTGGGGTCGTACATGCAGGTGTCGTTGTCCAGCGCCCGGTTGACCACGGCGTCGAGATTCTGCTCCAGCACCGCGCGCAGCGCGCCGATCGCGGAGTCGCTGCGGTCGTTGGGGTGCAGCGCAAAGGCGAGCTCGTACGGGAACAGATACTCCGACAGAGATGTCTCGGAGTAGCCGGAGTCGACGGCCAGGGCGCGCAGGAGCTGGTGTGCGAGGGTGTGCAGCAGGCCGAACAGCTGCTCGGCGGCGGCTGCGCCGTCTGCGAAGACCGGGGGCTGGCCGTTGCCGGCGTCCAGGGACGCGGCGAACCAGCGCTTCAGGGCGCCGGCATCGGGAACTTGGGCGGGCGTGGCGAGGCCGTTGGCGTGCAGCCAGCGCAGTACCCGGTTCAGGTCCAGCCCGAACAGCAGGGCCTCGGTGGTCGCCGGGTTCGCGTACAGCAGCGTGGTGAGGGGCCCTGAGCGTGTTATCCGGCCGCGGTAGGGAACCAGGTCGGCTTCCCGGGGGCCGAACCCCGCCCTGCAGTAGCCGACGGCCAGGTAGGTCACCGGGAAGTTGCTCAGCAGGTAGGTGGCGTCGGGGCTGATGCCCGCCGAGCGCAGGACGCCTGGGTAGGACTGGTAAAGCGACCGCCGGGCGGTGGTGGATGCCAGGTCCTCCAGACGGCCTAGGGACATCCGGTCGAGGTCGAGGACCTGCTGGTAGGTGGACAGGCTGGCCGCGAGCTGTGCACCGCGGTCGTCTTCGACCGGGTTGAACCCGAGAACGTTGTCGAGACGATCTGCCAGCTCGTCCAGGCCGACGGGCAGGAACCGGCGGCGGAGCGCGGCTGCCTGGTCGACGAGGCGGGGGACGCCGCTGTCCTCCATGGCCTTGATGGAGTCGAGGACCTCGCCAGGCACTTCCTCGGCCGCCTGCGCGGAGGTCAGCCGGTCGTAGTCGTCTTCGGAGCACTCGCCGAGCCACCGGGCGATGGTGGCGACGGTGTACCCGGCGGTGCCGACCCGGCGGGCGCTCTCGCGGACCGGCGGGTTGACCAGGCTCAGGCCCTGGCCGCCGTACGCCGAGCCTGCGGTGTGCAGGAGCGGCGCCATCAGCTTATCGGTCCAGGAGCAGGCGCTGGTGTTGGGGCAGAATGCCTGGACGTTCAGGCTCATGCCGCAGGTGAGGCATTCCCAGCGGAAGTCCTTGAACCGGCTGACCCGGTCGTTGAGCCGGAAGGCGGCGTGGCCGCGCCCACAGCTTTTCGGCGGCTTGAGTGGCTGTACCTCGCCGCACTCGTGGGCGAAAACGAACTGCAGCTGCCGGTTGCCCTCGTTGTTGCCGCAGCTGGGGCATGGCGGCGGCCAGTCGCTGCCCGGCCGCCAGTCGGCGGCTTCCCAGACCCGGCCGCAGCTGGCACGGGCGCAGCGGATGACCCTCGGCCACACCCGGGCGAATACCTTGCCCGGGATGACGATCTGGTAATGGGTGGCGGCCAGGGGGTCGTCGGAGGGGAACTCCGGCGCCCGGTCTGATCCCGCGGCGGTGCCGTCTGCTCCCCGACCCTCGGCACGCCACCACCGGACCAGCCGCATCGCCTGGCTCACCAGGTGGTCACGATCGAGGACCGGGCCGTCGTAGGCGTCGTCGTTGGCGTACTGCCGGACCTGGGCGATGTACCCGCCGGCGTGGTCGAAGGTCTGGTCGGGCCGGTAGCGGTAGAGGACCTGGCCGCGGTCGCGGTTCATGGCGCGGTCACTGGGGTCGAAGGACATCATCGGCTCCGGTCTGCCAGGACGATGAACGGGATGCCCTCGGCGACGTCGCGCAGGCTGGTCATGGGCGCGTGCTCCAGGCCGAGGTACTCGGCGGTGGGCCGGTAGCCTCGGTTCCCGCCGGCCGCTGCGCTGGCGGCCGCGCCCGCGGCGCGCAGCGACTGGACGGCGCGGTGGACTCGCTCGTCCAGGTCGGCGGCCAGCTCGAGCGCCTCCGGGCGGTCAGCGAGATAGGCGTGCCGCAGCGCGTCCAGCAGCGCTGCTTCCTGCGCCTCGCCCAACCCTCCGGCGTCGGGGCCGCGCAGGGCGGCTTTCATCCGCGTCAGGTCGTGCAGGTGGGACGGAGCGTGGCCCGAGTCCCACCAGGCACGGTTAACTACCTGCAGCACCTGGCCCATGAACAACCCCGGTAGGGTCCGGTGGAGAGCGAACCGGCTCCACCGGTTGATCGCCACCGGCTCGACCATGCGGTCGAGATACTCGTGGAACTTGTCGTGATACCGGAAGTGGGACCGGTCGCGCTCGCGTACAGCGTTGAAGATCATGAAGACGACGCCGAGGTGGGTCCGGCCGACGCGGGAGCTGGCTTGAATGTACTCGGCCATGGACCTGGGCATCCCGTTGAACAGCATCAGGTTGAGCCGGTCCACGTCGACGCCGTGGCTGACCATGCTGGTCGCCACCACTGACTCGATCTGGCCGCCCTCCCTGCTCACGTCTTCCAGGGTGTCGGCGACCTGGTCGAAGGGGGTCTCGCCCTTGAGCTCGGCGACGGCCAGCTCGTCCAGGCCGCGCTGGCGCAGGTACTCGTTGACCTGGGTGTCGAGCGAGCGGCGGATCTTCCCGAAGTCCACGAGGCTGGCCACGTAGGTCAGGCTCGTCCGGTACAGGTCGGTCAGCGTGTCGAGTTCGGGGCCGGTCAGCCCGGCCAGGTCTGCGGGAACCGCCTCGCGTGCCTGCAGCCTGCGGATCGCAACGTGGGCGGCGGTGAGGATCCGGACCACGGTCATCTCGGCCGTGGCCCTGGTCGGCTGGATGCCGACGAAGCGGCGCTGCGGCGCCGCAGAGTCGATCCGCCAGTAGAAGGACTCACGCAGCGACGGCCCCGGCAGCGGCACGACCACCGACCTGAGCCCGAACAGGTGCTCGCACTGGCGGTCCTCGCCGCGGATCGTCGCGCTGGTGGCCACGACCTTCATGCGCACGCCTCGGCCGTCGTGCCGGGTCCGGGCGGACAGCACCTTCTGCACGGCGGCGAGGAGCCCTTCGTAGTGGCCGCTGAAAGCACCGAGCGTCTCGTCGACCATGTGCAGCTCGTCGATGATCTCCAGGGTCGGCGAGGCGTCGTACAGCGGCGCGGGTAGGCGGCGGATCAGCCCGTCGGGATGGCCGGGACCGCGCTCGTGGCACTTGCCGCCGCGCCCGTACCCGTGCAGCTCACAGGTGCAGTCGACGTCCCCCAGGAGGGAACCGAACCGGTCGGACAGGCCGATCGCGGCGAGCTTGTCCAGCGTCCCGACTACGACCGCCGGCAGGTAGCGGTAGATCTCCCGGTCTGTGACCACGATCGGCAGGTCCTTGCCGCATCCGTCGCAGGAGATGACCAGTCTCAGCGTGCCCGGGTCGGGCGGGCGCACCGTCACGTCCCTGCTGCGGCAGTACGGGCACCGGTCGACGAGGCGGTACCGCCGCCGCGCCGCCTCGTCGCGGCGCAGCCGGTCGAGAAGGCCGTCGTCGCTGAGCGAGTTCGGGGTGTTCGCCCCGCCGGCGTAGAACCCGACCCTGAACGGCGCACCGGGACTGCCGCCGGCCTCGCGCAGTAGCCGCCCGGTATCGTCCTGCGCCCGGATCATGTCGGCGATGGCGACGACGTCGAGCTGCCGCTGGGTCTGCTGCAGCGACAGCAGCCGCAGCGGGAACCGGCACCATGCGCTGGTCCCCCTGGACTTCCCGCGGGCACGGTCGTAGAACAGGCAGCACACTGTCAGTCCCAGGTAGGCCTCGGTTTTGCCGCCGCCGGTCGGATACCACAGGACGCTGGCCGCCTCGGTCGGGTCGGCGGACGACGGGTCACCCCATAGCCCAGGGGTGAAGTCGGACTGCGGGTGCTCCCGCCAGGCCAGCGCCGGAAGCTGACTGACAAGGAAGACCAGCTGGAACAGCCGCCAGCCGGCGTGCGGGCGGGGCGAGCGCTCGGCGAGCACGCGCATGGTCTTACAGGTCAGCCGGAATGCCAGCAGCAACCGCGGGTCTCGTTCCAGCCATTGGATGCCGTCGGAGAAGCGGGCGGCCTCGGCGGCGAACGCGCGCCGGTCCGCCTCCTTGCGGGCAGCCAGGTCCGGTGCCAGGCCCGCGCCTGACCAGGCTGGGTCGCTGCCGTAGTCGTGCAGATCCCGGGCGAGGTTGCGAAGGGCCGGCAGCGGATTGGACTCCAGAGCGGCGAAGCTCGTCGAGTCGTGCGGTCGCGCCCTGGCCCGCCAGGTCTCGTGGACCGGGGCGGCCACGCTTTGCAGGCCGGCGAGGGCACCCGCCGTGTCCTCGATGGCGGCCACTCCGCAGTTGGATGCGTAGGCGGGCAGGTCGGGGGAGTAGCGGTAGGCGTCCGGGCCGAGGTCCATCCGGATCGGGGTGATCACTCCCGGCTCGGCCCCGACGGTCAGCTCGGCCCGGAACAAGAAATGGTCGCGTGACTCGTCGTGCCGGGTCTGGCCCGCTGATCTGCCGCGGCCCTGCACCACGACGACAGGGTCCCGGGACTGGTTCTCCATTCCCACGCTGACTCGTATCCTCGGCCCGACCTGGCGGGCGGCTATGTGAATCCGCGCCGCAAAGTGCGGGACCACCGGGTCGCCAACGTTCACCTTCTGCAGCCAGTCCTCGAATGCGGCTCGGTCGCGCATCGCCTGGGCGGGCACCAGCCGTCCGCGGCGCTCGTCGCCTTGCCGTCGTTCCACGCAGGGGTCGGCGAGCGCGGTCTCACGGACCTGGGCGAATGCCGTCTGGAACTCGCGCGTGCCCTCATCGCGGCGGGTGAGCCCCCCGGCGGGCACCGAGACGGTGATAGGTCCCGTTTCGGCCGGCACGCGCTGGAAGACGGGGGCGAGCGGGTACTCGTCGGCGGTGCCGAGGCGGTCACCGAGGTAGCTGGCCTGCTCTTCCCAGGTGGGCAGGCGCCGGTAGTAGCAGCTGCATGACGCTGAGAGCCGCAGTTCGCCGCCCGTGTCGCCGGTCTCGAACTCAAAGCCCAGCGAGTTCGGGGTGGCGCGGCCCATCCGCACCGCGTTGACCGACAGGTTGAGGTCTGACGGCGCGAGACTGGCGAGGTAGTAGCGAGCCGACGGCGGTTCTCCGATGCATGTCTCGCCTTCGGCGGCGCCTGTGGCGTCGTCGACCACAGCGCCGATCAGGTACGCGGCCATGGCTTCCTGCTGCGCCACCGTCGGCGTGAAATCCCTGCCCGGCGGGGTGGTCATGACAGGATCCTTTCAGCGGGTGACCCGGTGGCGATGAGGTCGGCGGGTTCGTCGTGGGGACAGCGGATCCCGGCCAGGACCATGGGGATTGATGGGGCCGCGTCGATCTTGCTCACGCGCAGCACCGTGACGGTGGCCCCGAGGTCGCCGGCGGTCAGGCCGCTGGCCGGGTCGATGATCTCGTCCGCGGGCAGCCGGCCGTCTCCGGCGGCCGGGCCGATCGCCAGCGCGAGCGCGGCGAGCCGCCTGCCCACCTTCACGTGGGCGTTCCGCAGAGTTTGCATGGCGCGCCATACCTCGGCTGCCTGCGCGGCCAGGACCGGGTCGCCTGCTGTCTTGCCGACGCGCGCCAGGTCCGCGGGGTCTTCGGGGCCGATGGTGGCGCCGATGCACCACAGCCGCACGGCCTCGGCCTGGACGCGGCAGCCGGCGCCTGCCAGTGCCCGCGCGAGAGCCGCGTAAGAGCCGGCGCGGGCGTAGGCGCGCCGCAGTGCCGCTTGCCAGCACTCGTGCCATCCGGATGCCACGGCCAGGGCGGGAATGTTCTCGGCGGCGTCGAGGAGCTTGGCGAGCAGGGTCTTATGCGCATCGCCGTCGATCAGCACGACTTCGTCGCCGATGGCCAGCTCGTGCGCCTGCGCCTGCCGGGGGATCCCGGCGTGACGGCGCCACCGCCAGACCTGGCCGTGCGCTGCCAGGCATGCCCAGGTGCCGTCGGCGAAGGTCACGCGGAAGCCCGGTGCCGTGTCCCCGATTCCTGGCTGGCGTGCCGCCGTCCGGCGGTCGCCGTCCCCGGCTGGTCCGGGCTCCAGGGACGCGATCCACCCTGAGCCGTCCCACAGGCCCGGGGGGACCTCGGGGGGCGCCGGCTCGGTGATCGTCACGCGCGACGCAGGCGGGGTACCGCCGGGAGTCCCGTGCGGCGGGCTGTCCGCGGCGCCTGAGCGCAGTCCTGTCCAGGCGCGGATGCGCTGGGCAGGGCCGGACATGCGGGCGGCGGCGGAGTCCTGGCGGCTGATCGCGGCGGCGATCATGGCTGCCTCGCTGAACGCCGATCCGGCCGGCTGCTCAGCAGGGCCGTTCCCGGGGCCTCCGGCCGGACCCGGCACGTAGGCGAGGATCGCGAATTCCGGAGCGGCTCCCGACCGGTACACCCAGCGTGCCCACGATGGGGCCATCCCGAGCAGCACGGCCAGGTCAGCCGGCCGGGCGTCGGCGAGCGCGCCCAGGGACGTCACCCTGGCCGAGCCGAGATGACAGCCTTGCAGATACTCGGAGTAGGCGCGAGCCAGGGCCGCAGTGCGGGTGATCACCAGTACGTCGCGCCCGTCATCTAGCGCATCGGCCACCGACGACAGCAGCACTGCCGCCTTGCCCGAGCCGCTGCCCACCGCGGCCAGGATGCCGTCCAGCTCCGCCTCGATCATCGGAAGCCAGTCCTGCCGTAGCTCGGTGTCGGCCAGGAGCCTCGCCGCGCGCGCCAGGTCGGCTACCCGGCTTGCCAGCGGCCGCGGTGCGAACTGGGCGTACGCTCCGGGGGGCATCGCGAGCCCGAGGAGATCGTGGAAGAGGGAGAACGCTTCGCGGACCACGGCGGCAACATAGGCAGAGCGACCGCCGAGCCGGACCAAGGCGGGCACGTCGTCCCAGAACAGGCCGGCGTTCTCGCACACCCCTGGAGCCGAGACAGCGGTGATGTGTACCCGGCCGTCCTGCCGGTTCGCCAGGCGCAGTCGCGAGAGAACGCCGCGCCGCTCCTGTCGCCAGTCCTGCAGGAACGTGTCGTAGCCGAAGGCCGGCATCCGGTCCGCGAGAGCCACCGCGGCGGGGTCGAGGGGATCGCGTGCGATCACCACCAGTGGCACGCCGATCCTGCTGAGGCGGGCGGCGTCCGGCACGGGCAGCTCGACCACCACGAGATCAACCGGGCCGAGCGATGCGGCCTCTGCGACCGTCTTCACGAATGCGGTCGACCACAGCTCTTCGTCGGAGTCCACCACGCTCAGCTTGCCGTCCGCCAGCATCGTGGCAGCGGGCACGATCGACCTCATCGGGACTCCGCCGACGCCGCGCCGGCGGGCGACACCCAGGCCGCGGTAGAAGCCCCGCAGGCGGAAGTCGCCGGAGACCACCGCGATTCGGAGCGGGCTTTTGCTTGCCCGCCCGGACTCGCGGTACGGACCCATCATCGCCGCGATGTGCGCGGCGGCGGCTACGAGAGGCGACAGCGGGGCGAACGGATCCGGCGGGCAGACGAGGACAGGCATGCGGCGCTCAAACGCCTTCTCGGCTGCGCGCAGCGCGTCAACGTCGAATACGGACAGGTCCAGCATGCCGCCGTCTGACAGCAGGCGGCCTTCCTCGAGACAAGCGGACAACCCTGCCTCCCCGTCGCGGGGAAGCGGGATAGGCGGGACGGGGCCGTCCAAGGCCCCAGACGCGAAAGGATCCACGACGGACTCCATGACCTGTGCGGAACCCGAAGCGACACAGGCACGACGCCTGGGTACTAGCAGACGGGGCTCCTCTGGCGCATCAAGAGTGCCCCACCCAGACGATGTCGTGCAACTCAACCGATGCGACACGCCGCGCATAGGCCGACGCCGCCATCATGCCGTACCCGCCGTGCGCATTAAGGCTGTCACTTTCCAGCGGTCCGGACTCGTGAATCAGGCTTACCTGCAAAGTGATCCAGTTCGGCGACCCTCGTATGAACCAGATCGGCGACGCGGGCTGCAGCGCCAGCTGAAGGCTCATGCTCCCATACCCGCAGCACGGCCCATCCGCTGTCAGCCAGCAGGCGGTCCGTCTCCCTGTCGCGCAGCCGGTTCCGCGCCACCTTGTCGGCCCAGTAATTCGGCGTTCGTCCTCGCAATCGTGTGATGATCAGGACATCCGTGCCAGAAGCAGCCGTCGAGGAACACCACCACCCCGGCGCGCGAACACCAAATCGCCAGTGCGTCGCAACACCGGAACTGGTCGCGTCCCGACCGGTAACGCAACCCCAGCGCGTGCACCGCCGACCGCAGTGCTCGCTCAGGCGCGGTGTCCCTTGGGCGGTTCGACTGCATGCTCTTGCGGACCGCCGGGGACGATGCCCAGGACGGCGCGGAACGGGGCACGCTGTCAGCCTAGGTCCCGGCAGGCCCGCGTCGAGAAGGTTCAGGTTTCCATATCCGCCGGACACGGCCGCACCGCTGCTGGCGGAGCCCACGACGACGATCCGCGAAGCATGCCTCGGGCCGCCGTCACGCGCCTGGCTGGGAGAGATCTGACGCGTCGCGCCGTCAACGGCGGGGCGGACATCTTCTGGTGCCGCTATGCGGCACAGTGTGCGTGTGCAGCACACCGACCTGCAAGCATTCGCCCGCGCCTGGTCTGTCCAGCGTGAGCGGCTCGCCTGGCTGGTTGGGGCGGGGACCAGCGCCGCAGCCGGGGTCCCGACGGCAGGGCAGATCGTCGGCGACCTGCTCACGCGCTTGTACGCGTCGGCTTTCGACACTGTCCGGGAGAAACTCGACACCAGCGATCCCGCGGTCATGGCACGGATCAGGAAGTACTTCGACGGGCGCAACGGCATGCCCGCCGCCGGCGACCCGTCGGACTACTCGACGGCGTTCCAGCTCGCTTTCCCGGAACCGGGCGCCCGGTCGAAATACTTCCGCGATCTGGTCGCTGGCCGCGTCCCGTCGTTCGGGCAGCGAATCCTGGGCGCGGCTGTGGCGTCCGGTGCCGTCGACCTGGTGGTGACGACAAACTTCGACGAGCTGCTGGAGTCCTCAATGGCCGCCGCGTATGCCCGGCACAGCACCAGCACGGCGCGGCTGTGCAGCGTGGCAGCACTCGGCAGCGCTGACCGGGCGTCAGCAGTGCTCGCTTCTGACTCCTGGCCGTTGCTGATCAAGCTGCACGGCGACTACCGCGAGTCACAGCTGAAAAACCTCGACACCGAACTCCGCCTGCAAGACGAGCGCCTGCGCCAGGCGGTCATCGACGCCAGCCGCCGCCTGGGACTGGTGGTCGCCGGGTACAGCGGCCGGGACGAGAGCGTCATGGAGATGCTGCGTGCAGCATGCCAGACGCGCAACGCATGGCCCGCCGGCATCTGGTGGCTGCACCGCAACCCCGCCGCGGCGGTGCCGGAGGTGATCGACCTGCTCGAGTTCGCCGCCGCGAACGGCGTCGCCGCCAGCCTCGTGCAGGCGTCGAACTTCGACGAGGCGATGGGCGCACTGGCCAACCAGATCGCCTTCGACCCCGGCATCCGTGAGTACATCGACGGGCTCCGTGACACCCCGGTGGCCGGGTCGGCGCCGGTCCCGGCGCCGGCAGACGCGGGATTCCCGCTGCTCCGGTTCAACGCGCTGCCACTTCTGCGCGGACCCAGCCGCGCGTGGCAGGCCCCGGCCGACGACGGGATGACACGGGAGATGCTGGACCAGGCCGCGGGGGAGGTGCATTTCCGCGGAGCCGCCGTGCTCGCACCTGGGCAGGTGCTCGCCGTCGGACTCGGCGGCCAGGTGCAGCAGCTCACCGGCACCGGCCAGGCCCCGGCCCAGGTCGCCGTGGACCTGCTGTCACCTGACGCGGACACGCATGTGCGGGCGCTGGCCGCCGCAGCGCTGACGCGCGCGCTGGCCCTGCGCCTGCCGGTCCGGCCGCTGACGCGCCGGGGCCGCTACCAGCTGGTGGTGACCGAGCCGCGCGACGACGAGCCGGACCATCTGGCGGGCGTACGGCAAGCGCTGCAGGTCAGCTACGGCGACGCCCTGACAGGATCTGTCCCGGACCCGCACCGGTATGGTTCCACGCCGGAAGGCAACCCGCGCCGCTTCGCCGAAGGGCTGCGCCTGCACGTCGAGCACCGCCTTGGGACAGCATGGCTGTTGTTCGTCCCGTTCACCTGGACGGAGACGTGGTCGGGTGCAGCCGAGGCGCGCGCCTGCGGCCTGTCGCCGCCGCCGGACCCGGCCAGCCCGTGGAACCGCGAGCGGTGGGCGAGGCGCCGCCGTAACGAGGTGTGGGCCCGGCTCATCGCCGCGTGGGCCGCGGCGATCGCCCCGGAGCGCCCGGTGACCCGGGTCCACCTGCTCCGCCGGGCGGAGCGGGACGACGACCGGGCACTGGACGCCGTTTTCGACATCGGCAGTGCCAGCGCATACAGCCGGAGGATGACATGAACGCGGCAGCCAGCCGTGACACCGGCGCCAGGAGCCGGCTGCCTGCTCACGTTGTCGCGGCCGAGCCGGCCCTCACCTTTGCTCCGGGCCCCAGCGCGCCCCGCAACGTCCACCCGCTGCTCGGCCTGCTGAGCCACGGGCCGTACGCGCTCCCGCCCCACGGCGGCGACGTGCGCGTCGCGACGATCACCGCAGCCGGACAGCAGCAGCGGTTGTTCGGCTTCCTGCGTGGCCTGCGCGGCCGCCACGACCCTACCGATCGGCCCTCCTACATCCCGGCGTACCCGGGCTTCGCGTCGGTCATGAAGGTCGATGTCCTGCCGGCCGCAGGCTGCCACCTCGAGCTGCCCGACGTCCAGCCCGCAGGCCAGGATGAGCTGCTGGAGTCACTGGGCAGAGCGGTCTCGGAGCTGCACGCCCGCCGCGACCGGTGGGACGTCATAGCGTTCCTGCTCCCCGAGGCGTGGGAGCCGCTGCGCGAGTCGCCCGACGGGCGCTACCGCCTACACGACAGGCTCAAGGCCATGGCCGCGTCGCTGGGCTGCCCCATCCAGATGCTGCGCGAAACGTCAGCGCTGTCTTTCGCGCATTTCGCCAGCCTCGCCTGGCGCCTGTCCATCGCTCTGCTGGCCAAGGCCGGCGGCGTGCCATGGCGGATCGAGGCCACCAGCTCCGTCGAGACCGCCTACATCGGCCTGTCGTATGCGATCCGCGGCGGATCCAGCAACGAATTCATCACCTGCTGCTCGCAGGTCATGGGCTCCGACGGCGGCGGCATGGAGTTCGTCGCCTACAACGTGGGCGCCGCCCGCGATCTGGACAACCCGCACCTGAGCCGCGACGAGATGCGGGCGGTCATGTCCCGCTCAGCGCAGCTGTACCAGCACCGGCGCGCGGGACATCTGCCGCGCCGTCTTACCGTGCACAAGAAGCTCCGATGGCGGCCTGAGGAGATCCAGGGCGTCCTGGACGCGTGGGGGCCGGGCACCGACGTCGAGTGCGTCAGCATCCAGACCGACCCGCCGTGGAGAGCAGCCGAGCTTGAGGCCGATCCGTCCGGCACGCGCAGAAGCGTCCCCTCGGGCTGGCCGCTGCGGCGCGGCACCTTCGTTCAGCTGTCCCCCTACGGAGGACTGCTCTGGCTGACCGGCACCGCGCCGACCCTGTCAGTCCGGGGCCGCGAGTACAACCCCAGCGTCAAGGGCATCCCGGTGCCGGTGTTCCTGACCCGCGATGCCGGGCAGGGGCCGCTGGACCTGATGATCGCCGACGCCATGGCACTGTCGAAGATGAACTGGAACAACGACGCGCCCTTCGACGGCGAGCCGGTCACCATGCGGTACAGCGCCAACCTGGCAAAGGTCATCGGCCACGTCCCGTCTCTGCCCGACGACGTGTACCAGTACCGCCTGTTCATGTAGCCCGGCCTCGGGCGACGCATACGGGCCGGGCCGTGGATTCGGGGCAATGCCCCGACAGGAGCGCAGCGCGCCTAGCAGATCGGACGGTGCGGGGTCTCAGAGGCGTGCCCGGCTCCAGCGCAGCAGGAACCAGACGGCCCGCCCGGCGGCGTCGCCTTCGTGCCCCCAGCGGTCGGACAGCATAGCCACCAGGCTCAGCCCACGGCCGTGTTCGTCGTCCGGGCCGGCGTTGCCCGCAGCCGGCTCGCGGGCCGAGCCTGCGTCCAGTACTGCGACGCAAGCCGCCGCCGTGCCCGCGGTGTGCCGCTCGGCCCGGACGCCGCTCAGCCGATCGGGGCTCTGGCGATGGCCGCCTAGAACGGCAGCGACGTCGCCAGCGAGAAGATGAAGCTGACCGACCTGGCTGGGGGGTCAGTGACCTGCAACATCGAGCCGTTCTTCAACCAGCACTGCCTCTTCATCATGGTCAGCACCCGGTCGCTGATCCGCCGTGGCCGCCGGATCACTGTCCGTGCCAGTTAGGTAATGCTCCTGGCGCTGCGTAGCGACCGTGGCAGCCCGGCAACCATAGTACATTGCGCATCGTTAGTAGTACAATCACCGTCACCTTGAGGCGAGAGGGACGGCAACGTGGCGGACGAGACTCAGAGCGTCATCACGAGCCTGCGCCTGCCTGGCGCACTGCGAGATCGGCTCCGTCTAGCCGCGGCTCGCGAGCGCCGGAGCGTCAACAATCTGATCCTGGTGGTACTGGAGGAGTGGCTGGACGAACACGAGATGTGACCTAACCAGAGCGTAATGCCTGGGCTTAGGGAGGACCTTGGCTGACTGTTGGTGCCATCCTGTAATGCGGCAGGACTTAGGCGGCTTTGTGCGAAGCACCCAGAGCTGGGTTGGCTCGGATGAGGATCGACTCCTGTCGGAGCAGGTCAATCCCAGCCGGGAAGAGAGCCCAGGATGGCAGCAAGGCGTACCAGGTCCGACGCAAACAGGATGATTCTGGTGGAAGATTACGAACACTCGGACGCGAGGCGGACCAACAACCCGCCGGCTGGCCTCGCGCACCTCGACCGTGACGAGCCCCCGACGCGGACGATCCGCTACGACCCGCATCTTGATCCGCAGCTGATCTGGGCTGGCAAGCGTGAACGTGACGAGGTCGAGGTCCTGGCCCCATCTATTCACGTCCATGAAGAACTGTCCGCGCAGAAGATCATCGGCTCGGTGCGCAATCAGCGCCTGCAGCAGCCGCTTTTTGATCTCAGCGCCCTCGATCCGGCCGAGGCGGTCGACTTCTACCACCATGACCTTGAGTGGTCGAACCGGATGATTCTTGGCGACTCGCTGGTGGTCATGACCAGCCTGCTAGAACGCGAACGTCTCGGCGGGAAGGTCCAGTGCATCTACATCGATCCGCCGTATGGCGTCAACTACAAGTCGAACTTCCAGCCCTCTGTCTCGTCGACCGATGTCTCCGAAGACGACTCGGGTCTCAGCCGAGAACCCGAGATGATTCAGGCCTACCGCGATACCTGGGAACTCGGGGTCCACAGCTACCTCAGTTATCTACGTGACCGGCTCGTTGCGGCGCGAGAGCTGCTGACGGATTCCGGTTCGGTGTTCGTGCAGATCAGCGACGACCACGCTCATCTCGTGCGCGTCCTGATGGACGAGGTCTTCGGCTCCCGGAACTTCGTGGCGCAGATCACCTTTCAGAAGACGGCCAACAGCACCGGCCGCAATCTCGGGATCATCAGTGACTTCCTGCTCTGGTACGGCCGCGATATCGATCAGCTTCGGTATCGCCAGCTCTACAACCTGCGAGAGCTCGGTCAGGCCGGCTCTGAGGCTTACACCAAGCTGCGCCTGGCTGACGGCACCGATCGGCCACTCACGCCGGAAGAGCGCTTCGGCCTTGAACCGTTGCCACCAGGCTCGCGTGTCTTCCGGCTCGCCCCGCTAACAAGCCAGTCCATAGGCAGGAAAAAGGGACCGGGCACGGCCTCGTGGTTCGAGGTCAAGATCGATGGGGAGCCCGAGCCGTTCACCCCGGGCCTGGCCAGTCGCTGGAAGACCAACGAGGCGGGTATGGAGCGCCTCAAGGCAGCTAGTCGGCTGATGCCGAACGACAAGACGCTGAGCTATGTGCGCTACCTCGATGACTTCGACGGGGTGGCGCTCACCAACATCTGGACAGATACGGCCATGTCTGGCTCAGCCGACCGGAAGAGGTACGTCGTCCACACCAACCCAAAGGTGATCGCCCGGTGCGTATTGATGACGACCGATCCCGGTGACCTTGTTCTCGATCCAACCTGTGGCGGAGGCACGACAGCCTTCGTTTGCGAGCAGTTCGGTCGATGCTGGATCACGATCGACACCTCCCGAGTCGCGCTGGCTGTAGCGCGGGAACGGCTGTTGACGGCTAGGTATGACTACTTCCAGCTAAGCAACACCAGCCGTGGCGTCGATGGCGGCTTCAAGTACGAGGAGCGCTCTCGCACGACTCTCGGCCAGATCGCGAAGGCCCAACCCACCGAGACGGTCGTCCTCTACGACCGCCCGCTGGTCGAACGAGGCAAGGTCCGGGTCGCCGGACCCTTTACCGTTGAGGCGCTCTCCCGCTATGCGGTCAACCCACTCGACGAACCGCAGTCCTCTAATGACGGAGTGTCCCCGAATACAGACCACATTCCGGTTCTCCTCGAAGCACTGCGCACGCAAGGCCTGCCTCGGCCCGGCGCCGCGCCCTTGCCGATCGAAGATCTCACCGAACTGGCCGCCACCGGACCTCTGCAGGCCGAGGGAATAACCGCCATCGGCGATCGCAAGGTGCGCTTCGCGGTCGCCCTTGGGCCCAAGTTCGGGGCGATCACCATGTCGCAGGTCTCGGATGCCTTGCAGGAGGCGATCGGCTTCGGCTTGGTCGTATTCGCCGGCTTCGCCGTCTCGGCCGACGCCCAGGACCGGCTGGGCACCGGAATGATCGGGGGTATACCAGTCTCGCTGCTTCTCGCCAACCCTGATCTGCTGGTCGGCGATCTGCTGAGGAACACCAGGGCGTCGCAGACCTTCCGCCTCTACTCAGCGCCGGATGTGAAGCTGGCGCCCGATGGCGAGCGGTACCGGATCACGGTCGAAGGGGTCGACACCTACGACGCCTCGACCGGCGAGGTTGTCTCTCTGGGACAGTCGGGAATCCAGGCCTGGTTCCTCGACCACGACTACGACGGCACCGTCTTCCGGGTCTCGCAGGCCTTCTTCCCGGTCACCGATGCCTGGGAGAAGATGCAGGCCGCGCTTCGGGGAACGGTGGACGCCGACTTGCTGGCCGAGTTGCACGGCTGGACCTCCCTGCCGTTCGATCACGGTCAGCACGGACGGGCCGCGGTCCGGGTGATCACGCAAGACGGCAACGAGGCGGAGGTCATCATCAGGTTGCCCGGAGGAACTTCATGACCTCATCTGCCGAGTCTGCCGGCCAGGACTCCGCGACCGTTATCGATGGCAACCCGATCATCAATAGTGCTTTCGTCGAGCCAACCCGGTACTGGCACTTCGGTAGCGTCACTCCCCAGATCCGTGAGGGACGACGCACTGCCGGTTATCTCGCCCCGTCGCCGGACGGCCAGCTCAAGATCACCGATGAGGTGATTCCGCTGGCGCTCGTCAACGACTTGCGTGACCGCGTCCGGCAGTGGCGAGCCGACGACTATCCAGGGGTCACGGCCGTCACCAGGGATCTTCTCCGGCACTGGTTTGATGACGATCGGATCGCCAGTGCCACTCGCCCGTTCTTCTGCCAGCAAGAGGCCTTCGAGACCATCGCCTTCCTGACTGAGGCGCCCGATCACCTGAAGGTCGGCGTCAACGTGCCTGGCTCAGGGGAGGCCTATGTCCGGTGGGCCGTCAAGATGGCAACCGGAACCGGCAAGACCTTGGTGATGGCTCTGCTAATCGCATGGTCCGGCCTGAACAGGATCGCAAACCGCCAGGACAGTCGCTTCTCCGACCAGATTCTGGTGATGGCACCGAACGTCACGGTGCGCGACCGCCTATCCGGGATCGGCGGCATCGACCCGAGGCACCCCGAGTCCTTGTACAACGAGTTCGACCTGATCCCGCCGCAGTTCGCTGGCCTGCTCGGCCAGGTGCGCGTGCAGATCCTGAACTGGAATGTCCTATCGCCGAAGGAGGACCCCCGGCGCTCCGTGATCAAGCGCGGCCGGGAATCCGACGCAGCGTTCTGCCGCCGGGTCCTGACCGACCTTGCCTCGACCGGCCGGATTCTGGTCCTGAACGATGAGGCGCACCACGCCTACCGGTTCCCGCCCGACCTCATCCCGTCTGATGACGATGCCAAGGAGCTACGCGAAGCCACCGTCTGGATCGATGGCCTTGAACGAATCCAGCGGAACCGCGGAGTCGTCCGCGCCATCGACCTCTCGGCCACGCCCATGTACCCGAGCATCTTCAGGAAGCGTGCCTGGACGCCGTTCGAGTGGATAGTCTCCGACTTCGCCTTGGTCGATGCCATCGAGTCCGGCCTGGTGAAAATCCCCCGGACACCCACCGATGACGACGCCGGACACGCCGTCCCCAAGTACCGCAACCTCTGGGAGCACATCAAGACCACCCTCCCGAAACGATCGCAGGCCACTGCAGACTCGCATCCGCTGACGGACTATCTCGCCGAAGCCGACGGCCCTCTGAAGCAACTCGCGGCCGCATGGGAGGCCACCTACCAGGAGTGGGAGGCGGTCGGCCGGCAGGTACCTCCGGTGATGATCGTCATCGCCCACGACACGACGGTCGCCCGTCTGCTGGAGAGGCACATCGCCGAGCTTGGCGAAGCCTCACCGGACCTGGTCAACCCGAAGAGCGGACCCCCGGTAACCGTCCGGATCGACTCAGATGCCCTTGAGAAGGCCGAGATCGGCTCCGGAAACGGAGCGGCCGAGGCAACCCGGCAGATAGTGGCCACCGTGGGCAAGCTCGATAAGCCAGGTGAGCAGGTTCGCTGCCTGATCTCCGTAAACATGCTCGCCGAAGGCTGGGACGCCCGCAACGTGACCCAGATCCTGGGTCTGCGCGCTTTCCAGTCTCAGCTGCTCTGCGAGCAGGTAGTCGGCCGCGGTCTGCGGCGGTCACAGATGAGTGACCTCAGCCAGGCGGAGTTTGTCGATGTCTACGGTGTGCCGTTCCAGCTGCTGCCGATGGCCAGAGCCACCGGGGGAAAGCCGGCCAAGCCACCCGAGTACCAGAACGTGCACACGGTCGCGGACCGACAGGGGCTCCGCATCCAGTTTCCTCGACTGATCCAGGTCGTCCCCGATATCCAGGACAAGCTGGATGTGGAGCTGACGGCGATTGAGCCGATCCGGATCACCCCGCGATTCGATCCGACGGAGACATATATCGAGCTCGATCTTGGTGTCCCGCACGCCGGGATGGGCGGCGAGACGCAGGACAGGAGCCGCGCCTACCAGAACTTCCGCATCCAGCGGCTGCTCTTCCGGGTGGCGGCCGGCCTGATTGCGCCGTACCAGAAGCCGTGGCTCTTCCCTCAGGCACTCCGCATCGCTGAGGAAGTCATCCGGCCTGTTGGGGAGGGCGGGAAGATCGACTATGCCGACGGCGTTGACCCGCGCGAGATCTGCAACCTGCGCTACCTGACAGTCATCCGTGAACGACTATCCGTTGCGCTACGGCCCGGCGAGGGCCCGGAGCGGTTCTTGCCGGCCCTTGACGAGTACCAGCCCATCGGGTCGACTGACGCGATCAACTTCAATTCGCCGAAGGACCGATGCGTCCCTGCCACCAAGAGCCACCTGTCACATGCGGTCGTCGACTCGAACCTAGAGCGCAGGATCTGCGCAGTCCTCGATGCTGACGGCAACAACGTTGAGGCCTGGGTCAAGAACCACCGTCTTTATCTGGAGATCCCGTATCTCTACTTCGGAGTCACCTACCGGTACCGGCCAGACTTCATAGTTCGCCTGTCGAGCGGTCTCATGGTGCTGGTCGAAGGTAAGGGTGACCCCGACGAGAAGGATGACGCCAAGGCGACGGCGGCCAGGCGCTGGGTACAGGCGGTCAATACCTGGGGCGGTCTTGGCACCTGGGAGCACCGTATCTGTTACGACCCGGCGTCCCTGAAGACTGAGCTGCTTGAGCTGGCTGGTGCTGTAACGGTTGACGCGTAGTCTTGTGGGCTCCGGCGGTCACCGACGGCCGGATCAGGGCCGGTTCTCGAACTCCAGCCGGACGTCGGTTACCGAGGCACCCAGGACTGCGGCGATCCGGGCCCACTCGGCGCCCGCGGCCTGGGCAGCAGCGACACGCTCTCCTAAGGCCGTGCTGGCCTCGTCGGCGAGGTCAGCCAGCAGCCGGATAGCTGTCAGGTCATCGCCGGGATACTTGGCGCGCCGCCTGGCGAGTTCGGCCAGCGAATCCTCGATCAGATCAACAATGTCGCTGTAGGGCTGGGAGCGATCGGCCATGCCTCAGTTTGGCACCGGCCGCATGGCCGACGCGGGGCTGACGGCCATGCGAGTTCGACTGGCCTGGCGTTGGCTCCAAGACGGCTCCCCTGTGCCCGTGACCGAGGTAACCCGGTGGACGCCCCCTGCCGTCGTAGCGCCTACTGACGTGGCAGCTGATCTTCAGCGGTTTCAGGACACCGTTCTGGGCCAGTTTGGCTGAAGTCGGCCTGCCTGTTGACGGCATCGTGGCGATCTCGATGACGACCGATCCTCCTGAGCAGCCTTGGCGGCGCGCTGCGTCACCTACCGGCAGACGAGCACAGCGGATCCCTATAGTCAGCAAGATGGTACTGGCTGGGGCCGGGCCTCTTTGATGCCGCTCTGAACTACTCCGTCACGACGACTAGGGTCGCCGGGCTACGTGACAGTCGACGATCTCGTTTTCTGCTACGAAATAGTCATTCGAGCACGGCGAAGCGTGGAAGATCCTGGGCTAGCCGTGACCTGACGGTTCTGTGGGCAATCGTCGTCGCCTTAGCCGTTGACACTGGGCGGACAAACTTGCCACGTACTTTCGTCGCAATTCCCGGCTCCCGGAGCCGGGAAAGCCAGATGAGACCGGAGCTCAGCACGCACTGGTCAGCAAGCAGCCTGTTCGCTGCCTCGGGACCACCGTCCAGTTGCAGAAGCGGTACCCGACGGTCCGGCCACTCGTCCAAGCGGATCTCCTGCCTGTACTTGGCGACGCTGCGGTCCTTCGGTGTTAGTCCAGGCGATGATCGAATGGTGCTTTTCTTGTCAGCGTACGTATGTCCCGCGTTGGGGAACGGTGTCGACGAGGCCTTCGTCGCGGAGAAGGGCGATGGCCCGGCGAGCTGTGGTGCGGGCCACTTCCCAGGTTTCGACCATCTCTGACTCAGTGGGGATCCGGGTGCCCTTGGCGTACTGGCCGGAGGCGATCCGTCGACGGATGATGTCGGCGATCTGCTTGTAGGGCGGCACCGGCCCGGTCGGGTCGATCTTGGTCACGCAAACGAGGCTAACTGACCAGCAACAATCTCCTACGAATCGATACGAGTCAATACAAGCAAAGCTATGCTGAGGCTGTGGTCGGCGCCGCGGACAACTACCTAGCATTGGAACGGCGCATCCAGCTTGCCGAGTTGCGCTGGCACTGGGGCGAGGCCTACGCGATTGCCTGGACGGGTGCGTTTCGCGCGGTCCGCCGGGACAGCGGCTCGGTTCTGACGGCGGGATCGGCGGAAGGGTTGCGCATGCTGATCCGGGCCGACTACGGCCACCGGCCCGTGCCGAGGCGATCGTGATGGCGGTAAGCGACACGAGGCGAGCCTGTCGGCCGCCACGCGTTCCGGCAAGACTTACCGGTCACGGTCTCCAGGGCTCGCGACCTCCTGGAGTTGCGTCCGGTCCGGTCAGCTGGAGTTTGCCGTGCTTGGACGGGGTCGCCGAGCGGTCACTGTCCACATCGCGCCGGACTTGGCTGTAGGGCTGCAGTCCGGCCACGATCCGTGCGCGTCGTGATGGCGGATGCGGACCGCCCGATGGCGCAGGACGATGCAGGCGCGCAGCTGGGACGGTCGTGATGAGGAAGTGGCTGGGCGGATACGTACTAGGAAACGCATGGGCAGGCTAGAGGAGCGGGCCTGCTCACTTGGCCAGCGAGCACGCGCAAGGGCCCTTATCCGCCGTGGTCGGTCTGGCTGGCGCCTGGCATCGCGGCCTGGCTCCAGGCGCCTCCTGGCGCTGATGGCGCTGATGCTGGCAGGTCCCGGCGCGCCTGCCGACGAGCCGCCGAAGCGGAGGACCTTCGCTGGCTACCCGCGTCAGGCACGCCGGGCGCGGCGGTTCGTAGGCGGAGTCCTGGACGGCTCGCCGCTCACTGGTACAGCCATCCTGCTCACCAGCGAGCTTGTCACTAACGCCCTAGCGCACAGCCTGAGTCGTACCGCCGGGTCCTTCGAGGTGATTGTCTGGTACGACGCAGCCGCTGTCCTGGTCGCTGTGGTGGACGACGGTTCCGACGAGAACCCGGCAATGGTCGCTGTCGATCTCGATAGCGAGTCAGGCCGTGGACTCGGCCTGGTTGCGGCGATGGCCGATCGCTGGGGCCACGCAGGCGGACCGTCAGGCCGCGCGGTGTGGTTTCTGCTGCACGGGCATGACGTACGAGATCAGCTTCCTGCCCTGCCCAGCTGAAGCCGACGGCGCGTGACCGGAGGCCAACGACGTGTTCAGTTGTGCGCAAATGCAGGGCATCGAACGCTGGCTCTCAGGCCAGCACAGCGAGGAGTGCTCCTGCCAGCAGGAACGGGCCGAGCGGTAGTGGAGCGTGCCTCGACAGGTGATGGGCCGCGATCAGGACGGCGGCGGTGATCGCGGCGAGCAGCAGCCCGGTGAGCAGACCGAAGGCGAAATACTCCCAGCCCAGCCAGGCGGGCAGCATGGCGACGAGCGGGGCGAGCTTGATATCACCGCCTCCGACCTGGCCAGTGATGAGGGCCAGTGCGAGGAAGAATGCCGTGGCCGCTGCGGCGCCGACTCCGGCGCGGCCAAGCGCCGCGTAGTCGTCAGCCCACCAGCTGGCTGTAGTGAGCAGCACGGTGGTGAGGGCGATGGCCGGCAGCGTGAGCGTGTCGGGGAGGCGGTGCCCGGCCAGGTCGCTAGCAGCTAGCGGGGCTCCGGCCGCGCACAGGCAGCAGGCGGCCGGAAGCGGCGGAGTCCAGCCGAGCCGTGTGTATACCAGCGCCGCGCTGGTCACCGCGCACGCTGCGATTACCGCCGACCGGACCGTCCAGAGCCTGCGGAGGTGCGCGGTGCTGCCAGCGGGCGGGTTGCTGCGCTCTTCGTTGGTGCGGGAGGGACGGCCGCCGGCTATGCAGTCGGCGATGACCGCCACGATTGCGGTTACAGTGCACGCCGCCAGGCCGCCCGAGAGCACCTGGCCGGTCATCGCGGCACCGCCAGCAGAGATATAAGAACCGGTTGCGCAGGAGCAACGGTTCTGGCGAGCCCGGCTGGCATCGTCAGGCAGAGGCCGGCAGGCGCAGCGACGAGAGAGCGCGCTGCCGAAGCCGGCGGTGCCCGTCCAGCCCCGCCATAGCGGCCAGCCAGCTCGTACCGGGGACGAGCGTGAGCAGGCGAAGCCTGCCCGGGAACTCCATGTTCAGCAGGTGACCGTCGTGCGTGCCGCCACGGATCAGCCGCACCTGACGGGTGCTGACCGCAGGATCGTCCGGGATGCGCTGACGGTCCCACAGCCGCCGTGCTGCCGGGATCTCCTGCAGCTGGCGGGCAAGCCGCTGTACCCGCTGATCACCGGGGTAGCGGGCCAGTGCCAGGAGCACGTTGCCGATCTCGGCTTCGCGGGCGTGTCCGAGATCAGCGATGATGCGCTCCGCTTCGTCGGTGAACAGCCAGAGGACCACGTTGCTCTGACCCGGGCGCACGGTCGCGTCCCCGGCCAGCTGGTCGGTCATCGGCTGGTTCCACGCGATGACGTTCCACGCGACGTCGCAGGCGATCGCGGGCACACCGAGCAGCGCCAGGTACCGTTCCAGCAACGGCCGCATGCCCGGTGTGCCGTCGGCAACGTCAGGATCGGGCGGCGGGTGCTCATGACCTGTAGCGAGCAAGTGGAGGTACTGGCGCTCGCCGGCGGTGAGGGGAAGCAGTTCGCCGAGCTGGCGGACTGTCTTCTCGTGCCATGACTCGGGCGGCTGGGCGCCGTTCTCGAGGCCGTTGTACCAGCGGTCCGAGGCCTGCAAGGCGTCGGCGACATCGGCCTGGCGCAGGGCGCTGCCGCGGCGGCTGGCCGCTGGCGTGGTGCCGATGTCCGCGGGCCGGAGCCGGGCCCTGGTTGCCCTCAGGAACTGGCCTAGCTCGTTGCCTGGTATTCCATCCGTTGTCAACATCGCAGTTCTTCCGTCCGTCACACGCGTATCGTCGAAACCCCCCTGAGATTTGCCCGGCCTTGACACGCACGGGCCGTGCGCGCACGACCGGTGCGCGCACCGAGCTTTCGCTTGAGCCCGGCGTCATGTCGTCACAAGCTGGGCAGTGTGCGGCTTGGCGCGCGCCCTGCCGCGCATGCCGGTACTTCCATTCTTCACTGGCGAGGTATCGGTCTGGTAACGGTCGCCGCCGGGGAGGTGACGCTTCGTGCTCGGGTTTGCCCGGCCAGCGCGCCCGGTCCTGGCGGCCGCGGCGGCCGGAGCGCTGCTGCTCGCCGGCGGGTGCAGCGCCGGCGTCGGCCATGCCGATAAGCCCGCATCGCCGCGGGCATCCAGCTCACCATCGACCTCGGCATCACAGGCCGTCGCCCGCTCTGCTCTGGCCGCCTACGACGGCATGTGGAAGGAGATGCAAGCCGCCGGGCTCAGCGCCGACTGGAAAGATCCGAAACTCGCCCTGTATGCATCAGGCAGCGCGCTGGCGACGCTTGTAAGCGGATTGCGAAGCGCCAGCAACGCGGGTGTCGTTATCAAGGGCACCCTGCTAATCCACCCGCAGGTGGTCTCTGAGCGACCGTCCGCTAATCCAGACACGGTCGTTATCCATGACTGCACTGACGACTCGCACTGGCTCAACTACATCGCTGCTACCGGGAAGCTGCAGAACAACGTTCCCGGCGGGCATCACCTGGCCGAGGCGGTAGTGACTGACCAGTCCGGCAGGTGGACGGTTTCGCAACTCGTGGTCCACGGGGTCGGGACATGCTAAGAAGACTGCTTCTGATATTGAGCGCCTGCATCGTGTGCGTTCTGGCTTCGGCTTCCCCTGCCCTCGCCGGCGGCGGTCAGGGCTGGGTGACGTGCCATGGAGCCGGATGCTCGCTGACCGCCCAGGATGACGGCTCGCCCGCGGGAACAGGAACGGCGGCGCACCTGAACGGGCCGGGTGGCGGATCGAAGTCGGGGTGCTTCACCGACGCTGCCACGATCGCGTGCCCGCTGCCGGTTCCGGGCGGTCCTGGTGCGCCGCCGGGTGGCTTGCCGGTGTCGCCTGCGGTTCTCGCGCAGACTGCCGTTAAGCACCTCGGGCTACAGCCGCCGCTGATCGAGGCCAGCCCGCCGGTCGGGGTGGATCAGCTGGTCAATGTGCCGACCTGGCTGTGGCTGGCAGGGCCGTGGAACCCGGTGCATGCCACCGCGGCCGTGCCCGGTGTCAGCGTGACCGCGACCGCGGTGCCGCAGCTGGTGACGTGGCGGATGGGCGACGGTTCCGTGGTGGTGTGCCATGGTCCCGGCACGCCGTTCACTGCCGGGGATAATCCGGACGCGTCATCGCCGACGTGCGGGCACACCTACCGGGAAAGCTCGGCGTCCGCACCCGGCGGGGTGTTCACGGTGACCGCGACGATTACCTGGAAGGTGACCTGGGCGGGCGGCGGCGGCCGGGGCGCTTTCGGCGGTCTGACCACGACTGCGACGGTGCAGATGCCGGTGGCCGAGTCGCAGGCGATCGTGACCGGGACCACGCCATGACCTGCCGTGCACCGGGCCGGCAGGCTGACGGGACGCGCGCGCTGACGAGGACCGTGCCAGCGCGGCGGCTGACCAGTGCAGGCGTGCCGACGCCGGGGGCTGGCGGGCTCTGATGACTTCCCCGTATCCTCCGCCAGCGTCACTATCGGGCCTCGGGTCGAGGGACGGCAGCACGCACGCGCGGAGCGTCCTGCCGCAGGTTCCGCGCGGAGGTAACAAGCCGAGGATCGCAGCCGCGCGTCGCCGCAGCCGGTCCCGGATCGCCGCCGGGGCGGTGCTGGTGGTGGCGTGCGTGTTCGGGTTCCTTGCCGCCGCGTCCGCGGTCACGGGCAGGCACGCCGAGGTCCTGGTGCTGGCCCGGCCGGTGCCGGCGGGCGCCGCATTGTCGGCAGCCGACTTCGCCGTCACCGACTTGCCGCAGGCGTCGGGGGTCGCCACGGTGCCGGCGAGCGAGGAGGCGCAGCTGACTGGCCGGACCGTGGCGGTGCCGCTGGCCGCCGGGACGCTGCTGACACAGGCCGACCTCGGCCCGACCGCGTTCCCGCCATCCGGCAGGGCGATCGTTGCGCTCCCGCTCAGCCCGGGCGCCTACCCGCCGGACCTGCAGCCCGGCGCCCGGGTGGCCATCCTGCCCGGGCACTCATCGAGCCAGGACTCCAGCAGCACAAGCGGGCCAGCAGCGGGCAACGCCAACGTGATCATCGGCACGGTCACCGCCATCACGCCGGTCGCCACGCCCGGCGAGACGCAGACGGTGGTGAGCCTGCTGGTGGATACCGCCGCGGCGGCCGCGGTTGAGCAGCTGACCTCGCCGGTGCTGGTCGAGCTCGACCCGGCGGGCACGGATGTGCCATGACGCTGATCGCCGTCGCATCGTTCAGCGGCTCACCCGGGGTGACCACCGCCGCGGTCGGCATCGCCGCGTGCTGGCCAGGCGGAGCTGACCCGCTGCTGGCCGAGGCCGATCCGTCTGGCGGTGACCTGCAGGCCTGGTTCGGCCTGCCGGACACGCCCGGCATGGTCAGCCTGGCCGCCGCCGCCCGCCGCGGCCACGGCCCGGACTTGCTGGCCGGCCACGCCGCCCGCCTGCCCGGCGGCCTGCAAGCGCTGCCCGGCCCGGTCGGCGCCAGCCAGGCCCACGCCGCCGCGAGCCAGCTGGCCGCCGTCGGGTACGAGCCAGTCACCGCCGCCGCGGCAGCAGGCCAGGTCATCGTCGCCGACTGCGGCCGCCTGGCACCCGGTACTCCGGTGACGCCGCTGCTGGACGCCGCGGCCGTGCTGCTGGTGGTCACCACCGGGGACGCCGCGGCCCTGGCGCACGTGCACGCCCGGCTCGGCACCCTTACAAATATGGCCGGGCAGACCGAGCTGCTGCTGTCGGGTCGGCCCGGACCGTACCCGGCCGCGGAGATCAGCGACACCCTCGGCGTGACGGTGGCGGGCCGGCTGCCGTGGGACCCGGCCGGGGCGGCGCTGCTGCGCGGCGTCCCGGTGCGCCGAGGGTGGGGGACACGGTGGCGATCGCCATGGCGGCTGCCGCTGCTGGCCGCGGCCGCGGAGACTGCCTGGCGGATCAGCCAGGCGCTGCCTTTGGCGGACGTGCCTTCCGAGCCGGGAACGCGGCCGCCAGGGGCAGACGGCAGTCCGCCCGGCGAGCCCGTTCCCGTCAATGGCCTGGAGGCAAGCGCCGGCCGGCGGGGGAGCCCGCGGTGACTGCGGTGGACGGCAGCATTTCCGGCCTGCCCCGTCACTGGCCCGATGGCGACGGGCGGCACGGGGTCCTGCCCGCCACGCCGGAGGAGCAGGACTGGGAACGGGCGATGACGGCGGAGGTGCGCGCCGAGGTCGCGGCCGAGCTGGCCCGCCGGGCCCGGCAGCGGGACGGCACCGCTGGCGCTGAGCAGGCGGGGGACCGGCAGGCGGAGGTGGCCGCGCTGATCGGGCAGGCGATGGAACGCGCCGCTGCGGCGGCGCTGCGGGCCGGGCGGCCGGCCCTGGACTCGGCGGCGGAGGAGCGGATCAGCCAGGCGGTCGCTGATTCGCTGCTCGGCCTGGGCGGCTTGCAGCGGCTGCTGGATGACCCGCTGGTGGAGAACATCGACGTCAATGGCTGCGACGAGGTGTTCGTCCGGTACGCCGACGGGCGGATGACCCGCTCCGCCCCGGCCGCCTCCTCCGACGGGGAACTGGCCGAACTGATCCGCCTCATCGCCGCCCGGGCGGGGAACGAGGAACGCCGGTTCGACCGGGCCAGCCCCAGCCTGACCGTCCAGCTGCCCGACGGGTCACGCCTGTTCGCGGTGATGTCGGTGACCCGCCGCCCGTGCGTGTCGGTCCGCCGCCACCGCCACATCCACGTCACCCTCGCCGGCCTGCAGCAGCTCGGCACCGTCGACGGACCGCTGGCAGAGTTCCTGGCCGCCGCGGTCCGCGCCCGCAGGAACATCCTGATCTCCGGCGGCACCAGCATCGGCAAGACCACCCTGCTGCGCGCGCTCGCCGCCGAGATCCCGCCGCACGAGCGGCTGGTGACCATCG
>Ga0335075_10000990_pt1 | contig 47931 bp, 38 predicted proteins | sample Lox_Sample_24_FD_206723 | JGI IMG/M metagenome (GOLD analysis project Ga0335075, IMG submission 206723) | Soil microbial communities from Loxahatchee National Wildlife Refuge, Florida, United States - Lox_Sample_2.4 | ecosystem: Environmental > Terrestrial > Soil > Wetlands | place: USA... | reverse complement strand
GGTCTTGAAGTCGGACATCCGCACGATGACCGGCTTGGGATGGAACGCCGCCGCGATGGTTGCGACACCCTCCGCCAGGCGTTCCACGAAGAAATCCGCCGGGCGCTGATAGCCTCGCGTCAGGGTCCCAAGCACGCGACGCTCGGCTTCGTCCTCGACCCGCTCGGGATGGAGCAGGGCCATCGGATGTGCCTTGATGTGGTCGGTGATGATGAATTCCATGCGGGCGAGGCCGACTCCATCGTTTGGCAGCGCGCTTTGATGAAACGCGAGATCCGGATTGCCGACGATGAGCATGATCTTCGTGCGCGGACGCGCGAGGTGGGTGAGATCCGTTCGGCGGATTTCGTAACGCAGCTTGCCCTCGTAGACTTTGCCGACGTCGCCGTCGCAGCAGCAGACCGTCACTTGCTGTCCGGTCGCGAGCCGCTGGGTCGCATCCTCTGCACCCACCACCGCCGGAATCCCGAACTCGCGGGCGACGATCGCCGCGTGGCACGTGCGCCCGCCGCGGTTGGTGACGATGGCGGCGGCGCGGCGCATGATCGGCTCCCAGTCCGGAGTGGTGCTGTCCGTCACCAGCACCTCCCCGCTCCGGAATTCGCCCGCCTGCGCACTGCTCGAGATCAGGCGCGCCGGGCCGGCCGCGACCCTTTCGCCGACCGCGCGACCGGTCACGAGCACGCGGCCCTTTTCGCCGAGGACGTACTCCTCCATCACCGCGCCGCCTTTTTGCGCGATCCCCGTCACGGGTCGCGCCTGTACGATGTAGAGGCGCTGATCGAGCCCGTCCTTCGCCCACTCGATGTCCATCGGCTGGGGCGCTCCCGACCGGGCGCTGTAGTGCCGCTCGATCTCGATCGCCTGGCTTGCGAGGCTCAGCGCCTCCTCGTCTGTCAGGCAAAAGCGCTCGCGCTCGGGCAGAGGGGTCTCGACGTTGCAAGTCGCTTCGCGCGCGCCGCCTTCGGCGTATACCATCTTGATCTTCTTGCTGCCGAGCGAGCGCCGCAGGACGGCCCGGTGCCCGGCAAGGAGCGTCGGCTTGAATACCATCATTTCGTCCGGCTCGACCGCACCCTGCACCACGTTCTCGCCGAGGCCGTAGCTTCCGGTGATGAGCACGACGTCCCGAAAGCCGCTTTCGGTATCGACGGTGAAGATCACGCCGCTCGAGGCGAGATCGGCGCGAACCATCTTCATGACCGCGATCGACAGCGCCACCTTGAAATGATCGAATCCAACGTCGACGCGATAGTGGATGGCGCGATCGGTGAAGAGGCTGGCGAAGCAGCGACGGCAGGCATCCAGCAGCGCTTCCTCGCCGCTCACGTTGAGAAACGATTCCTGCTGTCCGGCGAAGCTGGCCGTCGGCAAATCCTCGGCTGTTGCAGAGCTGCGCACGGCGACACTCAGCTCGGAGCCGTATTCGCGCTGCAACGCGCGGTAGGCGTCGAGGATCTCGTCCTCGAGGTCTCGGGGTATCCCGGCCGAATAGACGATCTCTCGCGCCCAGCTGCCGCGTCGGGCGAGATCCTCCATGTCGTCGACCTTGGCACCGTCGAGCGCGGTGTGCAGTTTCTCCCAGGCTTGCGCTTGGGTGAGCACGTACCGGTAGGCGTCCGCAGTAATGGCGAATCCGTTGGGAACCAACACGCCGCGATGCCGCAGCGCGCCGTACATCTCGCCTAGCGATGCCGTTTTGCCTCCCACCGATGCGACGTCCGCCGCGGTGATCTCCTCGAAGAGACGGATGAACCGACGTTGCGATGCCATGGCTCTACTCCTCGCTACCCGGCGAGCCGGCGCTCGTTGCGTGCCTGTGTGCCGAGCAGCGTCGACAGCTCCTCGAGCTCACTCGCTACCACAGGGATCAGGTCGTCCAGCGTGATGATTCCCAGGAGACTGCCGGCGTCGTCCACGACGGGCGCCCGGCGTACGCCCCGCCCGTGCAGGGCCTCGATGGCTTCCGTCACGCCCAGCGTGGCTCGGATGCTGAGCGGGTCGGGTGTCATGACGTCGCCGACAGTGAGACAGAACAGGTCCGCGCTGAGCCGAAGCTGTCCGCGCACGATGTCACGGTCGGTCAGAATGCCGACCGGCCTGCAGGCTGCTCCACGAGACTCCACGACGATGAGCGAGCCGACGTGGCTCTCGAGCATCGTACGCACCGCTTCGGCAAGAGGCTCGTCGGGCCTCGCGACTCTTGCGCCGGGGCTGTAGCGGTCTCGAACGTGCATGGGTTTCTCTCCGCGAGCCAGCCAGGGGCTCGCCTCATGTGCAAGGTAGGCGCGCGGAAGCTGCGGGCGCATCCGCATTGATACGGATGAGCCGATGCGCATAGTTACGGATGGCGGTGCGCGGCGCCCTGTGGCCTCATGGCGCCGAGGTCCATGGCGCCGACATCGGTAAAGTGAGTCCAAATGTTGATCGGAAGCCTCTGCAGTCGTCATCCCGTCTGCGTTTCCACCGGCACGCCGATTTCGGATGTGGCGCGGCTGATGCGGGATCGACACGTCGGTGCCGTCATCGTGAGCGAGGGCGATCCCGCGCGCCCGCGCCCCATCGGCATGATCACCGATCGCGATATCATCCGTGCTCAGTACGAGCGGACGGCCGATATGTCGCGACTGTCGGCGGGCCAGGTCATGAGCCGCAACCCGCTGGTGATCAGTGAGCAGGAGTCGGTGGGCGGTGCGATTGCACATCTGCGCGCCCGGGGCGTACGTCGTGCGCCAGTCGTCGCGCCGGACGGAGCGCTCGTCGGGCTGATATCGACGGATGATCTACTCGGCAATATCGCCCGCAAGCTCATCAACCTGGCGGAAATCGTCGGGTGGCAGCGGCGCGTCGAGCACGATTGAAGGGCATCGCGCTGCAGCCGATCTCCCGTGGCGATCGCGCCGTGACGAAGGGCGCATCAGGCCACGGCCGTGTGCGCGCGCACAGGGAGGAGGTGCCGGCCCTCCTCACGCAGCTGGCGATTCTCGATGTGCCGGTTGTGCTCCGCCAGCTCCAAACCTCGGAGCGCGGCTTGTCCGCGGTGGAGGCGCAGCGGCGCCGGGCGGAATGCGGCGAGAACCGGATCGCGCACGAGCGCCGCAAGCCACTCGCATGGCAGATGCTGCAGCGGCTTGCCAATCCCCTGAATCTCATGCTGCTCGCGCTCGCCGGCGCATCGCTCGCGATGGGCGACAGCCGCGCCGCACTCTTCATCTTCGTGATGGTGGGCTTGAGCCTGACTCTGGCAACGGTCCAGGAGCACCGCTCCAGCCGAGCGGCGGAGCGGCTTCGGGCGATGGTGCATACGACGGCCACGGTCTTGCGCGCACCGGAGGAGGGCGCTGACGCGGCGGACCCCGGACAGGCAACCGAGATCCCCATCGAGCAGCTCGTGCCGGGCGACGTCGTGCATCTTTCGGCCGGCGACATGATCCCGGCCGACCTGCGGCTCATCGCGGCCAAGGACCTGTTTTTGAACCAGGCGAGCCTCACGGGGGAGTCGCTGCCGGTTGAGAAGCACGCTGCCGCGGCCGTGGGCGGCGCCGAGACCGACCTTGCCGGCATGAGCAACATCTGCTTCATGGGCACCACCGTGGTGAGCGGCAGTGCCACCGGCGTGATCGCGCTCACAGGCAGGCACGCCTACTTTGGCGGTCTCGCGCAGACCATCGCCGCCGAGCGCGTGCCGACCAGCTTCGATAGGGGCATCAATCGCTTTGCGTGGCTGATGATCCGGTTCATTCTCGTGATGGCGCCACTCGTCTTCATCATCAACGGGATCACCAAGGGAGACTGGGTGCAGTCACTCCTCTTCGCCACCGCGGTAGCGGTGGGGTTGACACCGGAAATGCTGCCCATGATCGTGACCGTCAATCTCGCCAAGGGCGCGCTGGCCATGTCTCGGCGCAAAGTGGTGGTCAAGCGCCTGAGCGCGATCCAGAATTTCGGTGCGATGGATGTCCTCTGCACCGACAAGACCGGGACGTTGACCCAGGATCGGGTCATCCTGCAGAAGGCCCTCGACCTCGACGGTGGCGACAGCCGGGAAGTGCTCGAATATGCCTACCTCAACAGTTGCTATCAGTCGGGCCTGAAAAACCTGCTCGATGTGGCGGTACTGCGCCACCCGCAGGCGAGGGAACTCGAGGCGGCGGCGCGCTCCTACCGCAAGTTCGACGAGGTGCCGTTCGACTTCGAGCGGCGCCGCATGTCGGTCGCGCTCGAGGGGAACGGGCGCCGGCTCCTCATCTGCAAGGGCGCCGTCGAGGAGGTATTCGCGGTCTCCTCCCGCGGACGCGCGGGCGGGGACTCGTTTGCCCTCGACGATTCACACCTCGCCGTCCTGCGCCGCAGCGTCGATGAGCTCAACGCGGATGGCTTTCGGGTGATCGCGGTTGCCGTGAAGGAGCTGCCCGCAAGCCAGCACGTATGCGGCTTGACCGACGAGTCCGACCTCCTGCTGGTGGGTTACATCGCCTTTCTCGACCCACCCAAGGAGAGCGCCGCGCAGGCGATTGCGGCGCTCGCGAGGCTCGGCGTGGCCGTGAAAGTGCTGACCGGCGACAACGAGCAGATCACGCGCAAGATCTGCCGCGAGGTGGGACTGCCGGCGGACCGCATCGTAACCGGTGCCGAGCTCCAGGGGCTGAGTGATGCCGAGGTGGCGGCGCTCGTCGAGCGCGTGCAGGTGTTTGCACGGCTTTCGCCCATGCAGAAGGCCGCGGTAATCGCCGGCTTGCAGCGAAACGGTCACGTGGTCGGGTTCCTGGGCGATGGCATCAACGATGGCGCGGCCCTGAAGAGTGCCGACGTCGGTATCTCCGTCGATTCCGCGGTGGATATCGCCAAGGAATCCGCGGACCTGATCCTGCTCGAGAAGAGCCTGCTCGTCCTCGGTGACGGCGTTCTGGAAGGGCGTAAGGTCTTCGGCAACGTGATCAAGTACATTCGCATGGGCGCGAGCTCGAACTTTGGCAACATGCTGAGCGTCGTCGGTGCGAGTGCCTGGCTGCCTTTCCTGCCGATGGCGCCGGTGCAGATACTCACCAACAACCTGCTGTACGACTTCTCGCAGACCGCCATACCGACCGACGGAGTCGATGCGGACTATCTTGCCCGGCCGCGCCGCTGGGAGATCGGCAATATCGGCTGGTTCATGCTCATGTTCGGGCCGATCAGCTCGCTCTTCGATTACACCACCTACGGCACGATGTACTATCTCTTCGGCGCCAGAACGCCCGCCCAGGCGGCGCTCTTCCAGACCGGCTGGTTCGTCGAATCGATCATCTCTCAGACTCTCATCATTCACGTCATTCGCACCGGCCGACTGGCCTTCATCGAGAGCCGCGCCAGCACGCCGCTGATGCTGACCAGCCTGGGCGTCTGCGCCGTGGGCGCAATCCTGCCGTACTCACCCTTCGCCGCCGCGCTCGGCTTCGTGCCGCTGCCGACACTCTTCTGGCCGATTCTCGCGCTGATGGTCCTCGCCTATCTCGTCCTCACACATGTCATGAAGGTCTGGTTTCATCGGCGGTTCGGACTGGACTGACGGCAGCCACCCCCTTCTTATCGAGACGTGACACATGCCTGACAATTCGCAGCTTCCCCGACCGGCATACGAGCAGCAGTCCTTTCTCGAGAGCGCGGAGGCGCGCCCGTTGCGCATCCTCGCGGAATATCTCGAGCCGCTCGACCGGTTCCGTCGGGCAGGAGTTCACGACACGATCGTATTCTTCGGCTCGGCGCGGCTCAAACCGGAAGGACCGCTCGGGCATTACTATCAGGAGGCGCGTGAGCTCGCACGGCTCGTCACCGACTGGTCCAAGTCGCTGTCGCCCCACTCGCATCGGTACGTGGTGTGCTCGGGCGGGGGAGGGGGGATCATGGAGGCGGCCAACCGCGGTGCTGCGGATGCGGCGGGCAAGACCATCGGCCTCAATATCAGCCTGCCTCGCGAGCAGCGGCCCAACCACTACATCACACATGAGCTTCTTTTCGATTTCCATTACTTCTTCATGCGCAAGCTCTGGTTTGCCCATCTGGCCAGAGCGTTGATCGCCTTTCCCGGGGGCTTGGGGACCCTCGATGAGCTCACGGAAATCCTGACGCTCGCGCAGACGCGGAAGCTGTCGCGCAACATTCCAGTGATCCTGTACGGGACGAGCTACTGGCGGGAAATCGTGAACTTCGACGCACTGCATCGCCACGGCATGATCGATGCGGCGGATCTCAACCTCTTCCAGTTTGCGGATGACCCCGCAGCCGCTCTCGGGATCCTCCAGGAGCGGCTGGCAGCCGAGCCCACCGGAGCCTCACCGGCGTTTGCCCATTCACACCATCGGCCGGGGGGTTGACGGGGTTTAAACGGCTGCGCGGTTATTGGCGCCGCGGGATCTCCATTCCCGCGGCGCGCTGCAAGCAGTGTGTCAGGTGCGCACCGTGATCTCGTTCCGCACCGTCAGAACGCCGGGTGCGGCCCATGCAGTCTGCTGCGCCTGGTCGTGCTCGGCCCACGAGCGTACCTCCCCGCGCAGCGTGATCTCGCTGCCATTGGCGTCCACCGTGACATTCTGCGCATCGACGATTGCGCTGCGGCGGAATGCCTCTTCGATCTTCTGCTTGATTTCGAGGGCGGCGAGGCGGGGCTTCAGGCTGATGGAATTTCGCACTGAGATCACGCCGCGCAGGCGGCGAACCGCGGCCTCCGCGCGCTCGCGCTGGTTGTGCCATTCCACCGTGCCTTCGAGCGCCACATGACCCTGTTTGACGATGGGCTTGATGTCCTCGCAGACAGTTGGCAGCTCCAGCTTCAGTGCGACCACTGCATCGCGGGCGATCTCCGGGTCCGTCGGCGCTCCGCCGAGTGGTGCACGAACCGCCAGGTCGTTCGCCACGGCTGTCACGCCGCGCACGCGCTTGACCGCCGCTTCGGCGCGATGCTTCTCATAAGCACTCGCTGCATAGCCCGTGAGCGTGACGACGCCACCCGTCACTTTCACGGCGATATCGGTCTCCCAAACGTCCGGTGCCCACTTGAGCTCCGCCTCCACGTCGCGCGTGATCTCGCTGTCCGCTCTCATGTGATGTTACCTCTCGATGGTTGGACAGTGTCAGAGCGAGAAACACACACCACACGAGCCGGCTGCAGGCGAGGCATGAGACCCTGCTGCCATTGATGACAGCACATCCCGGTCGCGGCGTGATCGATCGCCGAAGCGAGCGTGCGCAGCCACCGGGCCGGCGCATTGGAGCCGTAGAGCATCGGTGCGGGGACTCGGCGCGTGGTCATGGTGGCGTACCGGGATTGCGAAGGCCGTGTGATCGGCTTGATGCGGCGCAGCATCTCACGGCGTTTGTGGGTGAAAAAGTCGTACTGATACGTACTGGTTGAAAATCCGGCGGGGCTTTTCGCACAGTCGTCCCCACGGGAGCTGCGCTATCCGGTCATTGGCGCAAGCTGGCGATGCCGGTATCGGACCTCAATAGGTAGTTCTCACGCCCGTGCGTGAAGGGTCAGGCCGCGAGCAGCGCCCGCATGAGGGTCAGGAGCTCATCGGCCTGCACGGGCTTGCTTGCGATCCGCATGAAGGGGTCGCGCGGCAGCTCTTTCACGGCCGTCGAGGTGTCGCCGGTGATCAGTACGGCTTTGAGGTGCTTGCCGAGCGACTCTCGCAGGGCGGAAATGACGGCCGTACCCGTCTCCCCGTTCGCCAGGTGATAGTCGGTCACGAGCAGATCGATCGCATTCCGACGAGCTGCGTGCTCCAGTGCCTCGCCGAGGGTGGCCACTCCGGTCACCTGATAGCCTTCCACTGAAAGCAGCAGGCGTGTGGCGTCGCGAACGCTCCTGTCGTCCTCGACGAGGAGTACGCGTGGGGCGCCGCGGGGCTGGTGCCTCGTACGGATTTCCGGCGATGCGGCGGGCGAGTGCTGCATGCGAGCGCTGCTGGCCGGCACCGCAAGCGAGAACACCGATCCCTTGCCGACCTCGGAGCGCACTTCGAGCTTCAAATTGAGCAGCTTGACGATGCGCTGCACGATGGCGAGCCCCAGTCCATAGCCGTCACGGGTACTGTTGGTTGGAACGCCGACCTGGTAGAACTCATCGTAAATGTACTGCAGCTGCGTGGCCGGGATGCCGATTCCGGTGTCGAGAACCTCCAGGCTCAACATGGAATCGGCGGTGACAGCGCATCGCAGCGACACGAGCCCCCGCCGCGTGTACTTGATCGCATTCGATACGAGATTTCGCAGAATCTGCTCGATCAGGGAGGGATCGCTGTGAGCGAATTCCTCGCCGGCGCTGACCTGGAATTCGAGCCCCTTCTCGGCGGCGCTCGCGGTGAACTCACGGCGGAGCTCCTCGAAGATGGCGAGCACGGCGAAGTCGGTCGGCTCCGGCCGCACGGCGCCCGATTCGAGCTTGCTGATGTCGAGCAGGGCATTGAGGAGGCGCGACATGGCGCCGATCGCAACCCCTTGCTGCGCGACGGCCTGCGCCACGGCGTCACTGGTGGGCAGCCGGCGCAACGTGCCGTTGAGGAGCTCCAGCGTTTGCAGCGGCTGGCGCAGGTCATGGCTTGCGGTCGCGAGAAAGCGGCTCTTGCCCTGGTTGGCGCGATCGGCCGCCTCTCGTGCCTGGATCGCGATCTCGCGTGCCCCATCGGCAGCCTCGCGTGCGCGGATCAGCTCCACCTCCACCCGCTTGCGATCGGTCACGTCGCGGATCGCGGCGGCCACGAGGGTGCTCTGCTCGTGCTCGATCGGGCTCAGGCTGATCTCTACCGGGAATTCCGTACCATCCTTGCGTCTTCCGAAGAGCTCCAGTCCGGCTCCCATGGGCCGCACCCGCACGCTGTCGCGATAGTGCTCACGATGGCCCACGTGACGCGCATGAAAGCGCTCCGGCATCAGCAATTCGACAGGTCTTCCAACGATCTCGTATGGAGCGTAGCCGAACAAAGATGAGACCTGGCGGTTGATGAAACGGATGGCGCCCGAGCCATCGATGATGATCATCGCATCGGGAGCGGCATCCAGTGCGCTGCGCGCGAGGTCGGGCGGGACCGTTCTCATCATGACCACCGATCGGGTGTCGCCAGGGTACACCCGCCGCCGAATTTTGACAAATGCCTGCTGCGCACGACTGATTACCTCGGGTTACATTTCGCGGCTCTACCAACTGTTGACCCCGCACCGCTGCGCAAGCACCGCTTGCCGGCGGCTTATACGTATGGATGCTCTCGCCCGGTGGGGGCAGCATCGCGTGATGCTCCAGAAGCTAGGGCCCGTCGTCGGGTATGTCATCGGTGGCGTGCTGCTACTCGCGATGTTCGAGTTGCTTCTCCTGCAGTCGCAAGTCGTGATGATTCCGTACAGCGACTTCAAGATACTGCTTGCTGCGGGCAAGGTGACTGAGGCGACCGTCGGGCGGGACGCCATAGATGCCGTGGTCGATCTCAAGGGCGCCGAGAAGCTATTGCCGGCAGCCGAATACAAGGACATCAAAGAGTCGTCCCCGCCGCAGCAACCGGGGGCGCCGCTCGGTGGGCTGGCGCCGGCGTTCCCGCCCGTCAGCCCGCCGCAGGGGGCGGCGGCCGGTCAAGCTGCGGCACCTGGTGCGGGCGGCACAGCGCTTCCTTCTGCCCGAGCGGCCAGTCCCGACCTCCGTGCGGTTCAGACTCGCCCCGTCAACGATCCGCAGCTCACCTCCGAGCTTCAGGCGGCGCACGTGCGCTACTCGGCGGCGCCACAAGCCGACTGGCTGTGGACGCTCCTCTCCTGGGTGCTTCCGGCCGTCGTGATCGTCCTCCTATGGAATCTCATGCTGCGCAAGGGAGGTGGCGGCGGTGTAGGCACCATGATGGGGGTCGGGCAAAGCAGGGCGAAGGTGTACGTCGAGTCGAAGACCAAAGTGCGCTTCGCCGACGTCGCGGGCATCGATGAGGCGAAGGGCGAGCTCATGGAGGTGGTGCAGTTCCTGCGCGATCCCGAGCACTTCCGCAGGCTCGGCGGCAGGATTCCCAAGGGTATTCTCATCGTGGGCGCCCCCGGCACCGGCAAGACGCTGCTCGCCAAGGCTGTGGCGGGCGAGGCGGGAGTGCCGTTCCTCTCGATCAGCGGCTCGGAGTTCGTCGAGATGTTCGTCGGGGTCGGTGCGGCGCGGGTGCGTGACCTGTTTTCGCAGGCGCAGAAGCTTGCACCGTGCATCATCTTCATCGATGAGCTGGATGCGCTCGGCAAAGCGCGCGGCGTGGCGGGGCTCAACACCAATGATGAGCGGGAGCAGACGCTGAACCAGCTCCTCGTGCAGATGGACGGGTTCGATACCCAGGGAGGCGTCATCATTCTCGCCGCCACCAATCGGCCCGAGATCCTGGATCCGGCGCTCCTCAGGCCCGGGCGGTTCGATCGGCACGTGGCCATCGATCGGCCGGACATCAAAGGCCGGGAGGAGATTCTCAAGGTTCACGCGCGTAGCGTCGTCCTTGCTCCCGAGGTCGATCTCGCGGTCATTGCCGCCAAGACTCCAGGATTCGCAGGCGCGGACCTCGCGAACATCGTCAACGAGGCGGCTTTGCACGCGGCGCGCGAGAACAAGGCGGCGGTCGACATGCGGGACTTCGACGAGGCGATTGACCGCGTGATCGCCGGACTCGAGAAACGCAACCGCGTGATGAACCCCAAGGAGAAAGAGACGGTAGCCTATCACGAGGCCGGACATGCGCTCGTGGCGGAGTCGCGCCCGCACGCGGACCGGGTCAACAAAATCTCCATCATTCCACGCGGGATCGGCGCGCTCGGCTACACGCAACAGCTTCCCACGGAGGATCGTTATCTGCTCAAGCGAGGCGAGCTGCTCGACAGGCTCGACGTTCTCCTCGGCGGCCGCGTGGCCGAGGAGCTCGTCTACGGGGATGTGTCCACGGGGGCGCAAGATGACCTGGGGCGTGCGACTGACATGGCGCGGCACATGGTGACGCAGTACGGAATGAGCGAGCGGTTGGGGCAGGTCACGTTCGACTCGCCGCGGGCGGGGGCGTATCTCTCGGTGCCGGAGGCGCCTTCGCACCGCCACTACAGTGAGGAGACTGCGAAGCTCATCGACGAGGAGATCGCATCTCTGATCCGGGACGCCCATGCTCGCGTACAGCGAACGCTCACGGAGAAACGCGCTGCACTGGATGCTCTCGCCCGGATGCTCCTCGAGCATGAGGTCCTCGACCGCGCCGCACTCGAGCAGGTTCTGCGCAGCCAGACACCGACCAGGCCGAGCGAGGCGAGCTTTCTGCCGAAAGCCGCTATCCGTCACGGCTGACAGGCGCACAGCTGGCATCCATGAAGGTGACGTTCCTTGGCGCCGCGGGCGCAGTAACCGGCTCCAAGTATCTCGTCGAGCTGGGCGGGCGTCGGGTGCTCGTCGACTGCGGGCTCTTCCAGGGCCTGAAGCGCTTGCGTGAGCGGAACTGGCAGCCCCTTCCCTTCGATCCGCAGTCACTCGATGCCGTGCTCCTGACGCACGCTCACATCGATCACTCCGGATATCTGCCCGTGCTGGTGCGGGCCGGGTACGGGGGACCGGTCTACTGCACTGACGCGACTCGCAGATTGCTGTCACTCATGCTGCCGGATGCCGCGCGGCTACAGGAGGAGGAGGCCGAATATGCCAATCGCCACAGATTCTCCAAACACTCCCCGGCGTTGCCGCTCTATACGGAAGCCGACGCGCGCATGGCGCTCGAGAGACTGCATCCGGTCGCGTTGCCGTCGGATATCGTCCTCTTCTCGGACATGCAGGCGCGCTTCTCGCGTGCGGGTCATCTTCTCGGAGCGGCCTCGATCCGTCTCGAATCGCGGGGTGAGCGAATCGTCTTCTCGGGCGATCTCGGCCGCAGCCAGGATCCGCTGATGCGGGCGCCGGCGCCACCGTCAGCCGCCGACTGGGTCGTGATCGAATCGACCTACGGCGATCGACTGCATTCGCAGGTCGATCCGGAGGCAGAGCTCATCGAGCCCCTCGTGCGCGCGCTGGCGCGCGGCGGGGTCGTCATCGTGCCGACGTTTGCCATCGGTCGCGCGCAGCTGATGCTGCATATCATCGGGCGACTGAAAGGCAAAGGTGCGATTCCGGATGTACCTGTGTATCTCAATAGTCCGATGGCGGAGGATGCGACACCGCTTTATCAGGATTATCCGGGGGAGCACAGGCTCGGCCCGGAGGATCTCGTCGCGATGCGCGGCGTGGCGCACTTCGTCACCAGCGTCGAAGAATCGAAAGCGCTCAACGGGCGGCCTGGGCCGATGATCATCCTGGCCGCGAGCGGCATGGCGACCGGTGGGCGCGTGGTACATCACCTGAAGGCGTTCGCCCCCGATCCGCGCAATATGATTCTCTTCACCGGCTTTCAGGCCGCGGGCACGCGCGGCGCCGCCATGCTCGGTGGCGCGGAAAGCATCAAGTGCCACGGGGAGTGGTTGCCCGTGCGAGCGGAGGTTGTGCAGCTGCACAGCGCCTCGAGTCACGCCGATTATCGCGAGCTCATTGACTGGCTCGCGGCATCCCCGGCCGCTCCAAGACGAGTGTTCGTGACGCACGGTGAGCCAGCTGCTGCGGACGCGCTGCGCCAGCACTTGCGCCGCGCCTTCTCGCTCGAGGTGACAGTGCCCGAACAGGGTGAGAGTTACGCTTCCGAGTGACACGCTGATCGCATGGTTCCGGCCAGCGGAAAGTACGTAGGACGTCGTGGAAAGTACGAGTTCAATTCGGGACGAGCTCATGGAATGCTCGCGTCCATCTGGTCGGGGAGGCCGTGTCTTGCAGCAGATGACTCTAGGCGGGGAACTCAGGCGCGAGAGCGGGCAAAAGCCGACGGCCGAGGCAGCCCAGCCGAAAAGGCGGGTCGTGCGGCTCGGCAAATATATCGTTGTCGTGGGCGTCACTGTTCTCGCTCTCGTAGCGGCCTTTTGGATTTCGCGCCGTCCAGCTCCGCCCGTATATCTCACGGCCCCGGTGACCCGTGGCACGGTAGCGCGGACAGTTACGGCCACCGGCACAGTCAACCCGGTCATGACCATCATCATCGGGTCATACGTGTCGGGCGTCATTCAAGAGGTGTACTGCGACTACAACACGCGGGTGAAGAAGGGGCAGCTCTGTGCTCGGATCGACCCGCGCCCCTACCAGGCGGCCCTTGGGCAGGCGAGGGGACAGCTCGCGCGTGACAGCGCGCAGCTTGCCGGTGCCAGGGTGGATCTTGCCCGCTACGCGCTCCTGTTGCGGCAGGACTCGGTAGCCAGAATGACGTACACCGATGAAGTGGCGCTCGTGCAGCAGCTCGAGGGCACCGTGCAGCTCGATCGCGCACTGGTCTCGAACGCCGAGGTCAATCTCGGCTATACCGACATAGTCTCCCCGGTGGACGGTACTGTCGTGGCGCGCAACGTCACGATCGGACAGACCGTCGCGGCGAGCTTCCAGACGCCGACGCTGTTCCTGATCGCGACGGACCTGACCAGAATGCAGGTCGACACCAACACGAGTGAGAGCGATATCGGAGCGGTCGGAGTGGGCGCCCCCGCGGATTTCACGGTGGCGGCGTTCCCGGATCGCGTGTTTCGGGGCAGCATCATTCAGGTTCGCCAGGCCCCGCAAGTCGTGCAGAACGTCGTGACATACGATGCGGTGGTCAGCGTCGAGAATCCGGATTTTGCACTGAAGCCCGGCATGACGGCTACGGTGAGCATCGTGACGGCGCAGCGCGCCAATGTCCTGCGAATTCCGGATCAGGCGCTGCGGTTCGTCCCCGGTGGACTGAATGCGACGGAGACAACGGAGACAACGGAGACGGCGGAGACGGCGGAGATGGCGCCGAACAGCGCGGCACCTCAGTCCAAGGGTGCCGCGCGCAGCTCACAGACTCTCGGCGTCTGGACCCTGCGGCAGGGAAGTCCCGTCGAGGTCCCCATTCATGTCGGACTCGATGACGGCGCCTACAGCGAGGTGGTCAGCGGCGATCTGCAACCTGAGGACCGAGTCATTATCGGAGTGCAGCGGGCCGGCGAGGGGTCGCCCGCGCGCGCCTTCCGATTTCCGTTCTAGTGGCGCGACCGGGGACAGGCTGCATGGCGCAACCCGTGATCGAGCTGAAGAGCGTAACGCGGGTGTACCGGCTCGGGGAAACGGAGGTACGCGCCCTCGATGAGGTGACGCTCACGATCGCCCGCGGTGAATTCGTTGCCATCATGGGCGCCTCGGGCTCCGGGAAGTCGACGCTCATGAACGTGTGCGGCTGCCTCGATCGGCCGACGAGCGGACAGTACCTCTACGAAGGCGTTGATCTGGCGCACCTGAGCGAGCCTGCGCTCGCCCGAATACGCAGCGAGCGTATCGGGTTCGTCTTCCAGAGCTTCAATCTCCTGGCACGCACGAGCGCTGTCGAGAACGTCGCGCTGCCGCTTTTGTACGCCGCGCCCGGTGCGACCCGGCGCCGCGAGCGGCTGGAGCGGGCGAGCGCAGCGCTCGCTGAGCTCGGTCTCGGGGGGCGCGAACAGAACAGTCCGGGCCAGCTCTCCGGTGGCCAGCAACAGCGTGTGGCGCTTGCGCGGGCCCTGATCAACCGGCCCGGCGTGCTGCTTGCGGATGAGCCTACCGGAAACCTCGACACGCGCACCTCGCACGAAATCATGGAGACGTTGCGCCGCCTGAATCGCGAGCAGGGAGTCACGATCATCGTGGTAACGCACGAGCGCGATATTGCCGACTATGCCGACCGCGTGATCACGATGCGCGACGGCGGGATCGTCGGTGACGAGGTCAATCGCTCTCCCGTGGGAGGCGCGGCGGTTCCGTCCCATGAGGCGCTCTCGAGCGGCGACGAGGTGCGTTCCGGTTCCGCAGACTTCGAGCACGCCGCACCTTCCCTCGGCTTCGCGGCCATGGTCCTTCTCAATGCCGCCCAAGCCGTTGGCCGCAATACCCTGCGTTCGGCACTGACGGCATTGGGCGTCTTCATCGGCGTTGCGGCGCTCATCGCCATGGTGGCCGTAGGTCAGGGCGCCAATCAGGCGGTCGCCAAGCAGATCGAGAGCCTCGGAACCAATATGCTGGTCGTGCTGCCCGGCGCGACGAGCGCAGCGGGTGTGCGCGCCGGCTACGGCAGCGCATCGACGCTGACGACAGGTGATGCGATCGCTCTGCGTGACGACCCAGCCGTCGCCAACGTCGGATACATGATCCGCCAGATGAGTCAGACGGAGTACGGGAGCCAGAACTGGACGACCAGTATCCAGGGGGTGACGCCGGAGTACCTCGGGATCGCGAACTGGCATGTCGTCGCGGGCCGTGCCCTGAATGAGTCCGATGAGCGGCACGCGGGCATGGTGGCGCTCATCGGGCAGACGGTATACCAGGAGCTGTTCGCCGCCTATGAGAATCCGATCGGGGCCCGGATCCAGGTCAAGGGGCAGAGCATGCTCGTCGTCGGCCTGCTCGCGGCCAAGGGACAGACCGCCTTTGGCCAGGACCAGGACGATACCGTGATCATCCCTTTCAGCACCGCGGAAGAGAAGGTGCTCGGCGTCGCCGCGCCACTCGAGGCGCAAAGCATCGCCACGACTACCATATCCAACGCAACGATGAGCGTCACGACATCGGCGGCAGCTTTCCCGCCGCCACCCAATCCCTACGGCATTCCTCCCCGCATTACCGGGTACGTCAACACGATCTTCGTGCAGGCCGCGAGCCAGAGCCTCGTTCCCGCCGCTTTGCAGCAGGTGACCGATACGCTCATGCATCGCCACCACATCGCTGCGGGTGACACCGCAGACTTCGCCGTCCGCAACCTGAGTCAGATTGCCCAAACGGCCCAGGGCTCCTCGCGCATCATGGCGATGTTGCTGGCGGTCGTGGCCTCGATCTCGCTGCTGGTCGGCGGCATCGGCATCATGAACATCCTGCTCGTATCGGTCACCGAGCGCACTCGCGAGATCGGCCTGCGCATGGCCATCGGGGCGCGCCGGCTGCACGTGCTGCTACAGTTCCTGGCCGAGGCGATCTTCCTGAGCGTGGCCGGCGGTATTGCGGGCATCCTGGCCGGCGTGGCCTCATCGGCGCTGATCTCGCTGATCGCTCACTGGCCGACGCAGCTCTCGGCCGGCGCCATTGGCGGCGGGTTCCTCTTCTCGGCCGTGGTCGGGATCTTCTTCGGTTACTACCCGGCGCGCAAGGCGGCGCGGCTGAACCCCATCGAGGCCCTGCGCTACGAGTGAGTCATGCCGCGGCTCTGCGCTCTACGCATCTGTCGCGCGCGCCGTCGCCAGCAAGGCCGTCACGATCGAGAGCAGCTCGTCCGCCCGGATCGGCTTGCTCGCGATGCGCAGCCGGTCGCTGTCCTTGACGTCGCGCAGGGTGGAGGAGGTATCGCCGCTGACGAGCACGGCGGCGAGGTGCTCGCCGGCGACAGCCCGTGCCGCGGCGATCACTTCGACGCCGGTCTCGCCTCCCTGCAGGTGATAATCGGCGATCACGAGATCGATGCACGGGCTCTCCCGAAGCACCCGGTTCACTTCCTCGAGGGATGCCGCGCAGGACACCTCGAATCCTTCAACCCTGAGCAGCATCGACGTCGCGTTGCGCACGCCCGCGTCATCGTCGACCAGGAGAATGTGCGCCGATCCTGCCCGCGACTGCGGCCGATCCGCGGCTGCAGGCGCCTCGAGACCGCCTCTTGCGGTTCGCGCGCCGGCGGGCAATTCCAGCGTGAATATCGAGCCGCGGCCGACCTCGGAATCTACCTCGAGCTTGAGGCCAAGGAGCCTGACCAGGCGATGCACGATGCTCAGCCCGAGTCCGTAGCCTTCGCGTGCGGTGTTGCTTGCGACGCCGACCTGGTAGAACTCATCATAGATATACGGCAGGTGATCGGACGGAATGCCGATGCCGGTGTCAGCTACCTCCAGGCGAACGCCGGCCGGCACGGGACTGGACCGGAGCGTCACCTGTCCACGGTGCGTGTATTTGATGGCGTTTGAGACCAGGTTACGCAGGATCTGACCGACGAGTGACGGATCGGAGTGCGCCGACGGCGCAGCGGTCTCGACACGCAGCTCGAGACCCTTGCTCGCGGCGAGGCTCGCGAACTCGCCGCGGATCTCCTCGAAGAGCGCCGCTACCGCGAAGTCGGCCGGCTCCGGCCGGATGGCCCCTGATTCGAGCTTGCTGATGTCGAGCAGCGCGTTGGTGAGTCGCGACATGGCATCGATGGCCTGACCCTGTTGGGCCACCGCTTCGCCAGCCAGCGGATCGTGCACGACGCGGCGAAGGGTGCCGTTGAGGAGCGACAGCGTCTGCAGCGGCTGGCGCAGGTCGTGGCTGGCGGTGGCGAGAAAGCGGCTCTTGGCGAGGTTGGCCCTGTCGGCCGCTTCCCGGGCCTGCATCAGCTCCGTCTGGATGCGCTTGCGCTCGGTCACATCGCGAAGCGCGGCTGCCACCAGCAGCCGGTCGCCGTCCCGGATCGGGCTCAACGATATTTCAATGGGCAGCTCCGTCCCATCCTTGCGCAGCGCATACAGGTCGAGATCGACGCCCATGGGACGAGGGTGCGCGTTCCTTTCATAGTTGCGGCGGTGACCGAGATGAGCCTCCCGGTATCGCTCCGGCAGCAGGTGTTCGATTGCCTGGCCGACGATCTCCTCGGGCAGATAACCGCAAAGCGCGGTGATCCGCCGACTGGCGAAGACAATGCGGCCGCCCGCATCGACGACCACGATCGCATCGGGCGCGGACTCCAGGACGCTGGCGAGCAGTGCGGCGGAGAGCATGTATGGCGCAGTTGCTACTGGTATTATCATACCGTCGCGGGGCGCAGGTCACACCACATCTGCGGCTTCGCGGCTTGGTCAACCCGGCTTGCGGTCGGCCCTCGCTCTCGGAACGGATATCACGTTTGCGGGGGCAGCCGAATGGAGAAGCGGGCGCCGCTTGGAGTATTGGCACCGTAGGTGAGCGCGCCGCCGTGCGTGCGCACCACGGTGTTGCTGATCGCGAGGCCGAGTCCCGTGCCTTCCGGCTTCGTGGAGAAGAACGGGTCGAACATGCGCTCCAGAGCCTGCGGCGAGAGGCCGGGGCCGTTATCGAGCACCGCTATTTCGACATCGCCGTCCGAAGCCACGCTGGTTCTCACGACCAGCTGGCGCGTGTCCGCGCCCGGCACGGCGGGAGCCTCGAGTCCGTTGCGCACGAGATTCAAGATCACGTGTTGGATCTGAAGGGGATCGATGGAGACGGGCGGCAGGCCCGCTGCGAGCTCGAATTGCACCCGGGCGCGATGCACGCGGACGTCGGCGAGGATGAGATCGCGGACCCCTTCGACGGCGGTATTGAGATCCGCGCGCTCGCGCCGCATCGGCTGCGACTGGGCGAGGCTGCGCAAGCGGCGCAGGATGTCGCCGGCGCGCACCGCCTGTCCGGCAATCTCGCGCATCGCGGTGCGGATGTCATCGAGACTGGCATCCGGCCGGCCGAGAAGCCGGTCGCAAGCCTGTGCGTAGTTCGCGATCGCAGTCAGAGGCTGATTGAGCTCATGCGCGACCCCCGCGGCCATCTCGCCGATCGTCGCGAGGCGCGACACCTGCAGCATCCGTCCGTGCATGATTCCAGCGGCGAGGCCGTCGAATTCGCGCTCGGCGTCCGGCATGGCTTGCGAAGGGGCAGATGTGGAATCTGTGGGGCCAGTGGCGCGGGTCATGATCGGTATTATGGGCCGGAAATTTCAAATTCGGTTTACGGCTCGTCATCCTAGGGGCGATGCCCGTGGGGCGGTATAGGTACTTGACACAGCTACTGCCTCGGTTCGCCCTGGGGGGAAGCGTACCTCGGCAGTCACGGCTGCGCGAAGCGCAACCGTGCCAGGCGGATGTCCCAGGATAAATAGGCGAGAATACGTATGGCCCGCTCGCGCCGCCATCGTGCAATCAAAACGGCCCTGATCAGCTCGCCAAGCTCGATGAACAGCCGGGCCGGGTGCTCTTTCCGACTCCCTGAAGTACGGACCCCTGAGAAACGGAGTCGGCGAAAGTTCTCGCGCCGTTGCTCCTTATGCACAAACCCAATGGCGCCGCCTTGTCAAGGTGGCCGCCGTCCTGTCCTAGGGTTCGTACGAGCGGATCAACAGCACCGGGACGCGCGCATGGCGCACGACATACTCCGCGTCACTTCCGAGTACGAGCCGTTTCAATCCGCGCCGCCCATGCGTGCCGCACACAATGAGGTGAGCCGGCCATGACGTCGCCTCCGCGACGATCGTTTCCCCGGCATGGTCGCCGAATGCCTCGATGATGCGACTGTCGACTTCGATACCCGCCGATCTCACATCGGCCTTCGCTTCGTGAAGGGTGCACTCGCCGAAGCTGCGCGCCTGGTTGACGAGGTCCTCGAGAACCGCCGGCGCCACGTTATCGCCGGTCCACGTCATCGTATTGACGACGTGCAAAAGGCGTATTCGTGCGTGAAGAGCGCGTGCGAGCCCAATGGCCTCACGAAGGCCGCCATTCGCCGTCTCGCTGCCGTCGACTGGAACAAGGATGTTCTGATACATGACAACCCCTTTTTTCAGCAGGCCCACCCCTTCATTCTGATCGTGTGACGAGCCGCAGGGTTTGCCAATACGCAGTAATGCCTAAAGCGGATGGCGCCGCGAGTGCAGTCAGAAAGAGATCGCGAAGGGGAGCATCGCGTCGATGCCACGGAGATGGGCATCGTCGGCGCAATGATGGCCGGTAAAAATGAGAATGGCGGTGTGCGTTCGCGAGGCAGCCATGTGTCCGGGTTGACAATGCATGTAAATACATGCAATACTCCGTCCCCTGAATTGGGACACGTGCTTCGGCGTCCAATGCCACCCATAATACATGTAGATACATATACAAGATCACCCAGCCCACAGGAAATCGCCATCATGTCAATCCGCATCACTCGACGCTCGAGCCGCGCGTTACCCCTCGTCGCCGCGGCACTCTTCGTTCAGATCGGCAGCGCGACCGCAGCCAGCCCGCAGGGTGACATTCAGGAGCAGATGAGGGAGCTGCTTTCCGGGAGCATCGCGACTCACGCCATCACGCATTCCCAGGCGGATCCTGCGACCGTGCTTCGTTCGAATTCCGACGCGCAGCAGTTTGCGCAGCAGCTCTTGCTGGGATGGAGCGCCTCTCATCTCGGCCGCGCCCAGGCGGCGAAGCCCGAGCCGCAGGCTGAGGCGTCCGAGTCCAGTCAGAAGCCGCAGACAGGGGAGGACTTTCAGTCGACGGTGCGGCGATTACTTCTCGGAGAGAGGGCCACATCGCGCGCCGCATTGTGAGGAGTGTGCGGGGCAGCATTCAGGCGATGGGCGCGCCGGCGATGGTCGCAGGCGCAGGCGGCGATCTGAGCCAAGGCCGGAGAAATCTTGACGATAAATGTAGATGCATGTATTGTCGGTGACGTGAAGATTCAGTCGTTGCCATGCTACTGCGCTACGCTGCGCCAGGCCGCCCGGGCTGTGACCGTCCTCTACGAAGAGATGATCGCAGAAAGCGGCATCCATGCGACGCAATACACGGCTTTGCAGGTCATCGAGATGGCTCCTGACCTGACCACAACCGAGCTGGCGGAGGCCATGGGCATCGATCAGACCACCGCCACCCGCACTTTGGCGCTGATCAAGCGCAGCGGACTGGCGAACGGCACCGTAGGTCAGGACCGACGGCAGCGGCGTTGGAATTTGACTTCCAAAGGACAAGAGCAGCTTCGTAAACTCAGACCGCGGTGGGAAGCGGCGCAGCAGGCGTTCGAGAAACGCGTGGGGCGAGCGCAGGCCACCGCGCTGAAGAATGCGGCCTATCTGGCCGCGAGCCGGATTTCCTCGGGGTGACAGGACGGGGGTCCTCCCCGAAGTCTCGAGGGCCTCTCGAAGTCCCTCGACCAAGACGTGCGTCAGTTCGGCATCCGGGTGGTGCTGGGGGAGCCCGGCTTCACTCGGACGGGATTCGATGCGAGCGAGTAGGGCTGCCCCGCGGTCACGGCCTCTCGGCTCAGAGGGATCCGGGGTCATTGCCTGACGAAGCGAAGCAGTGGTACCCGATAGCGTTCGTCGAGACGGCAATTCAGACGTTACCTACCACGTTTGGTATCGACGCTCGACCGCTACTCAAGGCGGCGGACGTCACGAGATGCATTGGGACAAATATGTCTCACCGTATAGCGGCCTCAAGCGCCAGAAATGCGGCTCTCGAGAGCCGGTGATTCCCGCACACGGCCGCCGCGGGCATCCGGGTTGCTGTCGCGATTTGCAGTCATGACGAGTTACGATCGTTGCTCCCGCCGTGGAGCCACAGCCCAGCGCCGATGCCGCGACCTCGCGCCGGAGCTGACTGCAGCGAGTCCGGAGGCGGGCGTCAGCTCTGCCGGGGGGCGCCGCTGCGCTTTCGGTCTCTGGGTCGTTCTGGTGTGCCTCAGCGGTTGCACCAAAGCGCCGGCGCCGCCCGCATTCGGGCCGTCGCACCCCGGTCCGGCGCTGACCTTTCTCGTGCCGCACGGCGCCATCGCCGCGGCCCAGCGCTACCACTTCCTCGAGGTCGTGGCGATGGTGCTCATCGTGGTCGCTCCGGTCCTGCTGGTCGCCCCCTTCTTCGCTTGGCGATACCGATACGGCGGATCGGCGCCGTACACGCCCAAGTGGTCGTTCTATTGGCCGCTCGAGATCGCAATTTGGGGAATTCCGGTAGCCATCGTGGTCGTGCTCTCCGTATGGCTCTGGGAAAACACTCATGCCCTCGATCCTTACGCGCCGATCGCTTCGAATCAGCCGCCGGTGCGCATCGAGGTGGTGGGCTACGACTGGAAGTGGCTCTTCATCTATCCCGATCTCGGCATCGCGAGCATGGGTGAGATGGCGTTTCCGGCGGCCCGACCCCTTGCGCTCGAGCTCACGTCCGATACCGTCGTGCAGTCGCTCCTCATCCCGGCTCTCGGCAGCCAGATCTACGCCATGCCGGGCAGGATCACGCGCCTGCACCTGGAAGCGAGCGGACCGGGCCTGTTTCAGGGAGAGAACGCTCATTTCAACGGCGACGGTTACTTCCAGCAGCACTTTCTCGCACGGGCGCTGACGCCGGCCGGGTTCGATGCCTGGGTCAAGCTCGTCCGGTCGAAGGGCATCCCCTTGTCGGCACAGGCGTATCAGGCCATCGCCGGGAGAACCACGCTCGTCGACACCCGCAAAGCGTTGGGCGTCGCATCCGGCGGCGACGGGGCGGTGTACTTCAGATCGATCCCGCCGACTCTCTTCGGGCGGATCGTAGCGTCGTTCCGCACCAACGCGCCAGGGAATCCCGCCGCGGAGTGACCTGCATGTCGGCGCTGCAACTCGTATTCGGGCAACTGAGTCTCCAGAGCCTTCCCTTCTGGGAGATGCTCGAGCACCCGACGCGGGAAAATATCGTCAACGGCTGCATCGCAACGCTGGCAGCCTGCATCGTGCTGGCGGGAGCCGCGTTCGCGGCGCTGCTCATCACCCGTTATCGCAAGTGGGGGGTGCTGTGGAGGGAATGGCTGACCAGCGTGGATCACAAGCGCATCGGCATCATGTACATCGTGATCGCTTTCGTGATGCTCGCCCGCGCGCTGATCGAGGCCAACATCATGCGCGGCCAGATGGCGTTCGCATACGGCGGCGGATTTCTCTCCGCGGACCACTTCGAGCAATTCTTCACCACCCACGGCACGATCATGATCTTCTTCATGGCGATGCCCTTTCTCACGGGCCTGATCAACTTCGTCATGCCGCTGCAGATCGGCGCGCGCGATGTCGCCTTTCCGGTCATGAACTCCATCAGCCTGGGGCTCACGGCGGCAGGGGCCATGCTGGTCATGGTTTCGCTCGACCTCGGCAAATTCTCCACGGGCGGCTGGAGCGGCTATCCGCCGTATACGGAGGCGGCCTTCAACCCCGGCGTCGGCGTCGATTACTGGATCTGGGCCGTCTCCCTGTCATCGCTCGGCTCGATGATGACCGGAATCAATTTCGCAGTGACGATCTACAAGAAGCGGACACAGGGCATGCACTTCATGCGGATGCCGCTTTTCACCTGGACTGCGCTCGTCACCAGCGTTCTCATGATCTTCGCGATGCCGCCGCTCACGGTCGCGACCGGCCTGCTGGCGCTCGACCGCTACCTCGGCTTTCACTTCTTCACCGATCATTTCGGTGGCAACTTCATGAATTACGTCAACCTCTTCTGGCTCTTCGGCCATCCGGAGGTCTACATCCTCATCCTGCCGGCCTTCGGCGTGTATTCGGAGGTCTTCTCCACATTCTCCGGCAAAACGCTCTACGGCTACACGTCGCTCGTGCTCGCCACGATGGCGATCGGCGTCCTGTCATTCACGGTCTGGTTGCACCACTTCTTCACGATGGGGCAGAGCGCTAACGTCAACGCGGTCTTCGGAATCGCCACGATGCTGATCGCCGTGCCCACAGGGGTCAAGGTTTACGACTGGATCTGGACCATGTTCCGCGGGCGAGTCCGCTTCACGGTGCCGCTCGTCTACGCCCTCGCCTTCGCGATGCTGTTCGTGATCGGAGGCATGACCGGGGTGATCCTCGCCAATCCCTCGATCGATTTTCAGGTCCACAACACCCAGTTCCTGATCGCCCATTTCCACAACATGCTGGTGCCCGGGACCCTGTTCGGCCTGCTCGCGGGCTATCACATGTGGTTCCCGAAGGCGTTCGGCTTCAGGCTCGATGAGCGCTGGGGCATGCTCTCGGCGCTCTGCTTCATCTTCGGCTTCATTCTGGCCTTCTTCCCGCTCTACGGGCTGGGGCTCCTGGGATATCCGCGCCGAACCCTGGACTGGTTCGACCCGGTTTACCTGCCGTACATGGTCGCCGCCTTCATCGGCGCCCTCATCATTCTCGCCGGTCTCGCCGGGCTCGTCGTGCAGCTCGTGGTCTCGATCCGCAGGCGCAAGGAGTACGCGGTGCCGGCCGGTGATCCCTGGGATGGCCGCAGTCTCGAGTGGGCAATCCCGGCGCCGCCGCCCGAATACAACTTCGCGGTGCTGCCGGTCGTGAGCAGCCGCGACGCGTTCACTCACGCCAAGGAGCAAGGGACGGCCTATCGGCCGCCGCGTGAATTTCGCGACATCGAGATGCCGAAGAACAGCGCGATGGGCGTGATCATGTGCCTAGGTGGATTTCTCGCCGGCTTCGGCCTGGTCTGGCACATCTGGTGGATGGTGGTCGCCGCCGTGCTGGCGATCCTCAGTGCGCTCATCGGCCGGGGATTCGTACGCGACACGGAAAAGATCATCCCTGCGCACGAGGTCGAGCGTAACCATTTGCGCTGGCTTGCGATTGTCGCCGTTACCCGGCCTGTGTCGCGGGGCGAGGAACTCGCTGCGTCGAACGCGGGGCTCGCGGCCGAAACACTCGCGGAGACTGCCGAATGAGTGTGGCGCCATCGCTCGAGCACCCGGGAATCAACCTCGGACCGTCCCATCCCGACACCGAAGAGAAGAGGGGTGAGCTGCTCTTCGGGTTCTGGGTGTTCCTGATGAGCGATGCGATCGTCTTCGGGCTGCTGTTCGCCACCTACGCGGCGATGCTGCATGCGCGCGCCGGCGGACCCGGACCGGAGAAGCTCTATGACATCAAGAGCGCCTTCATCGAGACCCTGGCGCTGCTCACGAGCAGCTTCACGTTCGGCATGGCATCGCTCGCCCTCAAATACGGCAAGCGGCGCGGGCAGCTTCTCGCATGGCTCGCCGTGACGATGTGTCTCGGCGCCCTTTTCCTCGGCTTCGAGGTGCACGATTTCCTCTCGATGTTTCACCAGGGCGGCGGCCCGGGTCGCAGCGCCTACCTGTCGGCGTTCTTCGCCCTGGTGCCGCTGCATGGACTCCATGTCACGAGCGGCATCATATGGATGCTCGCGCTCATCGGGCAGATCCGGGTCCACGGCATCGACAGGGACGTGAAGCTGGGGCTGCTGCGGCTCGGCCTCTTCTGGCACTTTCTCGACATCGTATGGGTCGCGATTTTCTCCACCATCTATCTGGGAGGCCTGGCTTGAGCGCAAACGCCGATGCGGCGCAGAGGCAGGACGCGGAGCACGCGCGGGAGTTGCGGCAGTACCTCTGGGGATACGGCCTCGCGATCGCACTGACACTCGTTCCCTTCGGCCTGGTCAACTGGTCGGTGCTGTCGCGGCACGGGTTGTATCTGGCGATCGGAGGCTTCGCGCTGGCGCAGATCGTCGTTCACTTCCGCTGCTTCCTGCACATCGACCCGCCCAGGCAGAACACGGACGATCTGCAGCTCATCCTGTTCTCTGCATTGCTGCTCTTCTTCATGATCGCCGGAACGATCTGGATCCTGGCCAGTCTGGCCACACGGACGGGGTGAAGGGTGATGAGGGTATTTTCATGCGTAAGGAGCGCTGATGAGCAGGCGAAGTGACCCCGAGCCTCGCGGCGATTCCGCCGGCCTGTACGGCCTGATGTTGCTCGGACTCGTCGGCTTCGCCGCCGGCGCGCTGCTGGACGTCGGCCGGTCGGCGACGGGTGAGCCGAATCGACATACGGGCCTCGCGCAGATGAACGGCAGGCCGCGGCGGCGCTACTACACCGGTGCCCGTGCCTCGCGCGCCATAGCGATCGCCGACCTTCGCGCCCGTGCGCACGAGCTGTTGCCGCGGATCGCGCTCGAATACCTCGAGGCCGGCGCGGAGGACGAGGCGAGTATGATGCGCGAGCGTCGCGCGTTCGCCGATTGGCGGTTCATGCCGCGCACGCTCGTCGATGTCTCCCATCGCACTCTGCAGACGCAGCTCTTGGGAGGACCGGCGGAGATGCCGCTGGTGGTCGCGCCCACGGGCTTCAATGGGCTCTTCATGCATCACGCCGACCTGGCGCTGGCTCGAGCGGCCGCGAAAGCCGGTGTCCCCTTCGTGCAGAGCACCATGTCGAACGACGCGGTGGAGGAGGTCGCCAAAGTTGAGGGACTACGCCACTGGTGGCAGCTCTACATCTTCGGCGGCGATGAAGTATGGCAGCAGCTGCTCGAGCGGGTCGATCGCGCCGGCTGCGAGGCGCTCGTTCTGACCACCAACACGCAGATCTTCGGCAACCGCGAATGGGACAAGCGCACGCGGGCGACGAAATCGCTGCCGACGGTCTCGAGTGCGCTCGATGCGGCGCTCCATCCGCGCTGGTGGGCTACGACCCTGCTCGCGGGCGGCGGTCTGCCGGAATTCAAGAATGTCATCGAGTTCGTGCCGAGGAACCGGCGCGGCTTGTTCGAGAGCGCGCACTGGATTCGCAGCCAGCAGCCGACCTCGCTCTCCTGGGACATCGTCGGCCGGATCCGGGAGCGCTGGAAGAAGCCGTTCATCCTCAAAGGAATCCTCAGTCTCGAGGACGTGCGTCGCGCGGTCGATAGCGGAGTAGACGGCATCGTGCTGAGCAGCCACGGCGGGCGGCAGCTCGATTGGACGATCTCGCCGCTCGATCTCCTTCCGGCCGCGCGCGAGGTGATCGGCGACCGCATGCAGCTCTTCGTCGCGGGCGGCATTCGCCGCGGCACCGATATCCTGAAGGCGCTGGCTCTCGGCGCCGATGCCGTGCTGGCAGGCCGGGCACCGCTCTATGGTCTCGGCGCCTACGGCGAGCGCGGAGTCACGCAGGCGCTCGGCATCCTGAAGCGGGAAGCCGAAGAGGCGCTCGGTCTGCTCGGGGCGAACTCGCCCAGGGCGCTCGGGCGCCAGTTCCTCGTGCCCGCCTCGCACCTGCCCGGCGCGAAGAGCTTCGATGCCCTATGAGGCAGGACGGGAATGAAATTGGATGGGAATCGCATGGGTTGTGAGCGGAGGTGAGCATGGCACAGAAAGTTATAGCGATCACCGGCGCCAGCGCCGGGATCGGGCGCGCTGCAGCCCGGGCGTTTGCGGCGCGGGGCTGTAAAGTGGGACTGATCGCGCGGCCTACCGAGCGGCTGGAGTCGGCCTGTCGGGACGTCGATGCAGCCGGTGGCAGCGGCCTGATGGCGCCGGCCGACGTGTCCGATGCCGAGGCTGTCGATCGCGCCGCCGAGCTCATCGAGCGCAACCTTGGACCGATCGATGTATGGGTGAACGTCGCGATGGCCACGGTTTTCGCGCCGTTCCATCTGATCTCACCCGGTGAATACCGGCGCGCCACCGAGGTCACCTATCTGGGATTCGTGCACGGCACGATGGCGGCACTGAAGCGGATGCGGCCGCGCGGCCGCGGCACGATCGTGCAGGTCGGCTCCGCTCTGGGATATCGTTCGGTACCGCTGCAATCGGCCTACTGCGGCGCCAAGGCCGCGATCCGCGGCTTCACCGACAGCATCCGCTCGGAATTGATCCATGATGGCGTCGGGGTCCACCTGACGCTCGTCAACATGCCGGCGCTCAACACTCCGCAATTCGATTGGGCGCGCAACAAGATGCGGCAGCGTCCACAGCCCGTGCCGCCGATCTTTCAGCCGGAGGTCGCGGCGCGCGCAATCGTGCTCGCCGCCGAGCACCCGCGACGCCGCGAGATGTATGTCGGTCGCTCGACCTTGCAGGCCATCTTCGGCAACATGATCGCGCCGGGCCTGCTCGACCGGTTTCTGGCGAAGAAGGGCTATTCCGGCCAGCTGACCGATGAGGAGGAGCCTCCGAACCGGCCTGACAATCTGTTCCAGCCGGTGCGGGGCGATCATCACGGCGCTCATGGACGCTTCGACCGCCGCGCGACCTACCGCAGCCCCGAGCTGTGGCTGGCCGAGCATCGCGGCGTCGCGGCGGCGCTGGGGTTGGCGTTACTGGCAGCCGGCACCATACCGCTTCTCGCACGCCGGTCATGATCGCGCCTCTGCCGTTGCTTTCCGACCTCGCGCCCATCGGTGATCGGCGCACGAGCGCCCTCGTAGGCCGCGAGGCGACGATCTGGTGGTATACCGCCCACCGCTTCGACGGTCCGGCACTGCTCCTCGGCCTGCTCGACCGGAGCAAAGGCGGCTGGCGCGTGGAGCTCCCGGGCGCCCGGTGCGGGCCTCGCCGATATGTCGGCGACAGCGGCGTCCTGCAAACGAGCCTCGATGTGGAGGGCGGCTCTCTCACGGTGACGGACTGGATGAACCTCGGTCGTGAGGCGCGGCCAGGTGCGTTGTGCCGAACCTTTTCGCCCGCCCCGGCGCCGACGCGCATCGTGCTCGAAGCCTGGCGCGACTGGGGCCGCTCGCGCGCGATTCCGCAACTCGTAGGCGGCGCGGCGGTGTTCGAGGACGGGATGCACCTTTTCGCGTCGCACCCGCTGCGGCGGGATGCCGATGGCGCGGTGTCCTGGACTTTGCCGCAGGGCGAGGAGGGCTGGACAATCCTCGCCGACGGACCCTGTACGCGGCCAGAGCGGCAGGAAATCGAGCAGTGGCGCCAGGCAACGCTCGCGCGCTGGGCCGAGCTGGCGAGCCGGACCGCATATGACGGGCCCTATGATCGGGAAGTGCGCGATACGCTGCGGCAGCTGCGCCTCCTGGTGTTTGAGGGGACGGGCGGGGTAGCCGCCGCAGCAACCGCAGGTCTGCCGGAGGTGCTGGGCGGAAAGCGCAACTACGACTACCGTTACACGTGGCTGCGCGACGCGGCGATGATGGTGCGCGCCCTGTTGCGGGCGGCACCGGCCGGCCAGGAGGGCGAGGCGTTCCTCAGCTTTCTAGCGCAAGCACACGAGCGCGCTCGGCGAAGCCCGCTGCCCGCCGTGGTGGCCGTGGACGGCTGGCCCATTCCCGCGGAGTCGTCTGCGTCACTGAGTGGTTACGCCGGCAGCAACCCCGTACGCATCGCCAACCGAGCGCGCAAGCAATTGCAGCTCGGCGCGTACGGGGGCATTCTGCTGGCGGCCGGCTCGGTTTTTCGCGCGCACGGCAAGCGGGAGCATTGGCCCTTCGTCCGGGAGGTTGCTGAGTTTCTGGTCGGTAATTGGCGGCGCAGCGATTCCGGTGTCTGGGAGTCTTCCAGGAAGCGGCAATACACCGCGAGCAAGGTGTTTGCTGCCTGCGGCCTCGAAGCCATCTTGCCATTCGCCGACTCCGACGAGCGGCGGCGCTATGGCGAGGCGGCGCAACTGATCCGCCGGCAGGTGTTTCGGCACCATCTCACGCGCGAGGGAGCCTTCGCGACTTTCGCCGGCACCGACGGTGTCGACGTGACGAGCGCGCTCTTTCCGGTGTGGTCGTTTTGCGAACCCGACTGTCCGCAGATGGTTGCGAGCGTCCGAGTACTGGAGCGCAACTACCAGCGAGACGGCCTGCTTCGCCGTGACGACCGGACCCCGCAAAGCCAGCTCGAAGGGGCATTCCTGCCGGCAACCTTCTGGCTCGCGCAATACTGGTCGGTGTGCAACGACATCGGGCGCGCCCGATACTACATGGACGCCGGTTTGCGCCATGCGAACGATGTGGGTGTATTTCCGGAAGAGGTTGATTTGCAGAGCGGTAGGGCGCTCGGCAACCTGCCCCTCGGCATGACGCATGCGAGCTTCGTCAACGCGGCCTTGGATCTCGCCGCGTGTGAAGAACGCGTGAGCCATGACCGGACCGAGGATTGGGAGACTGCGCCTGACTCGGGCGCCTCCATCTCTCGGGAGTTGCGCCGGTCGCCAGACGCCGAGCGGTCCCGACCCGGGGCTCCATAGGGGAGTGCCCATGCGCGCAGCGTCATCGGCACCATGGCGGGATGGAGAAACCTCTGCCTGGGTCGCAACGCGAAACGACAAAGAGCCGTCGGGCCCAACACCGTTCCCGGTGCGGAACCATCCCGGCATTCACGCATTCGTAGGCCAGAGTATATAACCTAACGGAGGATTTCATCATGCGCCGCATCAATCATCACCGCCTCATCGTTCCGATTTCAGCCGTGATCGCTTGCGTGGGTCTGGCAGGCGCACTGCCGGCCGTCGCGGGCTCGAGCGACACCGGCTCCATGTCTTCGAGCTCACAAAGCGGTGCCGCGCACTCGGCCCAGGACCGCGTCAGCGATGCACTCGGCCTGGTCCGGCAGATGAAGGAAAATTCCGAGTTGGCGTCGGTGCTGCGCAGCGCGAAGGGCGTGTTCATCATTCCGCATTATGGCAAGGGAGGCTTCATCGTCGGCGGTCAGGGCGGTGGCGGCGTCGTGTTGGTCAATAACAACGGTGAGTGGACTTCGCCGGCGTTCTACAGCCTGAGCGGCGGCAGCATTGGCGCCCAGGCCGGCGGCGAAGGCGGCGCCATCGCGATGATTCTCATGACTCAGAAGGCCGTCGATCGGTTCGAGAACTCGGGCAGCGACTGGTCGCTGAACGGGAATGCAGGCCTGACGGTGGTGAACTGGTCCGGCAGGACTCAAGCCAACACGAGCCGCGGCGACGTGATCGTGTGGAGCAACACGAGCGGCCTCTACGGCGGTCTCACTGCGAGCGTCACGCACATTTCGCCGGACACGAAGATGGATCGCGCCTACTACGGCCGGCCGGTGACATCGCGAGAGATCCTGGCCGGCAACGTGAACAGTCTCAAGGCCGACCCGCTGCGCGATGCGCTCGCCTCGAGAGTGGCTTCGCGCTAGATCGCGCGAGACTGGCGAGGCCGGACGGAACCTGGCGAAGGGCGGCGCTTGCCGCGCAGATCCGCCAACGGTCAGGGCAGGTGCCCGAGCTGGCGACTCCGCTAGCTCGGGCGATCTGCTGCTTTCGGCCTGCAGCCGGTCGAGGCTCTGGCCAACGGAGGCAATGTCAGGTCTGGAGTTGCCCCAATTTCCGCTAACCGGCCAGTGGTTCGATTGACTTGTCAGAACCCGCCGGCAAGCCACATCGCTATATTGCGCACATAGCACTCAGTCGAGCGTCGCGCGGGTGCGAACGTTATGAGCCCATTGCCGGGCGGCTCGTCGACGAAGCTCGGCGCTCCCATGGCAGGATCCCAGTTATAGTCCGCGAAGTGATGGAAAGTCGATTGGGCGATCCCGGGCCCGGCGACATCTGAGGGCCCGAATGCGACCGCGATGTTGAATGTCACACCGCTGACACGACTGCGCCCCGTCGCGATTACGCGCGCCGAGGGATCGCTCTTTGGAGCGCCGACGGCGCCTTCGTGCGGGTGTGCGGGAAGATAGCGGATCAGACCCTCTGGAGCATCGGGATCGGAGAGTACCGGATGTGGCGGGCCGGCGGCGTCAATCTCCTGATAATCGCCGTTGGCCCCGGAGTGATAATTGGGCCAGAGAATCGCACGCGTGTACGGGTCGTCGATCCGACGCCTCGATGGGTCGGGGTCCGGGTTTCTTGAATGAAAATAGTGCGCGGCTCCGACGCCGCCCAGTGTGCAGACCGAACTCCCCAGATCCATATGATCCCGGGTGACCATCAGGCCGCCACCTCGTTCTCTGAAACGCGAGATGCCGGCGCAATCTGCTTCGGTAAGGCCGTCCCCGGTGTCGACTGCAAACAGCCACATCTCCTGAAAGCTCGAATCATCCAACATCGACATGACCGGATCGGGTCGACCCGGCGGCGCACGATCACGAGCAGTGACGGTGAACAGCGGTGCTCCGTCATTACCAGTCAAGTCCGCGAGGAAGCTGCGTAGAAGACTGAAGCGCCCGATATGCCAATCATCCTCGACTCTAGGGATCGTCGTCTGGAGCAGGATCGAAATGGGTGTGCTCATAGGTCTCTCCGTTCGCAGGGCGCATTTGCTCAGGCTGTCGCGCCCGGTGAAGCACGCAACACGGCACTCCGGAGCAGTGGCGCTTACGCTTCGAAGTGGCTGCCGATACAGAGAGTACTACCACGCGCGCCGACATTTCCTTCCCATGGGTGGACATTGCGAAAGGAGCGCGCGCGGTCTCTGTCTCCGGTTGCGGGTTCCCGACGCGCCGATCATCCCGCCGTCACGGCCGTATCCGGCGAACTCAGGCGAAAGGGCCAGCCGGGGAGTGATCGCGGACCAACCAAGAATCCCGCGCAAGTCCTCTATCGTCATCGCGATCGTGGCAGCGGAGCCGCTGGATTGCCTCGTTGGGGGTGGGGGCGGTGCGTCGGGTGCTGATCGCACGTCTCGCCATGGCGCGGACTTTGGCAGCGCTGGCGCGGGCGGGGCCGCCTCTCTGTGTCCTTCTAGGCCGGAAGTGTAGTGGCGAGGACCGCGGGGCTGCGAGAAAAAGCTAAAGATGCTTGCTGCTTTAATCTAAGCTTTCTGAAAGGCGAAAAGTGTCCCATGATGCCCGGGTCCGATTGTTTGCCATCGGAATTGGAGTCGTCAATGAGCAGCTTCCAAATTGAGCAAAAGAGCTATGAGATGCCCCCCCGAGAGGGGATGAGCATCGCGCATTTTCTCACTGTCGCTGACATCGAGCGATCGGCTCGCTACTACGAAAAGGTCTTCGGCGCTCGCATTCTGAGCCTGGGCGACGGCAATGCGCCTGCGTACCTTCAACTTGCGAATATCTGGATGATTCTGAATGTTGGAGGCGGGCCGACCCCGGATAAACCGACGGTAACGCTCAGCGTCCCCGACCCGAATCACATCAACAGTTTTATGAATTTCCGCGTCGCGGATATTCAAGCGTGCTATGAACTATGGAAAGGTCGGGGAGCGGAGTTCATCACTGAGCCGATCCCCAAGTACGGCGAGACGCGCTGCTACATGCGCGATCCTGACGGATACATCATCGAAGTCGGACAGAGCACAGATCTCAAGTACGGTTGACACTCGTCCCGGATCCGATGCCGGAATGAAGCGCTTAGTGCTAGCCGGACCGGCCCTAGAGAAACCGGACTGGCCTGCCGGGGATTGGGTTCGGGATTCTGCTTTACCAGGGTACTCAGATCTTGCAGTCGGGCCGGAATATTCGCGCGACCCCGTTGTCGACACTATGGGCGTAAGCGGATCCCCGGTGCGGTATAGGCGTGGGCTGAACTCTGATATTCGCTTTAGCGGCCGTCGCGCGCCGGACTGGCGGTCAGCCTCCTGAACAACGCGGGGTCGTAGGCCTCGAGTCCCGTGATTCCGCGAAGATGGTTGGCGGTAACCCACGGCAGCCACAGCCGGTGCGATGCGCTGCCGCGTCCGGTGCCGCCCGGGCCCATGTTCCAATGCTCCTGCTGCCAGCCCGGGCCTTTCATATCGTAGAGGCGCCCGGGAAGCGACACCATCGACTTGGTGTCGTCGAGCAGGACGCGGGCGACGGACAGGTAATGCCCGTCACCGGTGTCTTTGTAAAGCCTCGCATAGTCGGGAACCGCCCAGTCGAGATACTCGTCGGCGCCTCCTGCTGCCAAGGCTGTAATCCCTTGCAAGCCGACGGTCGGAATACCTTTCTTCCAATCCAGCTGGGCATCGGTGGCATCGAGCGGCATCGGAAGATTCCAGATCCATATCCAGCTTTCGGCGTAATTGCCCGCGGCCTGCGCACGGTCCAGCCAGCCTGTGTCCTGGGTGGAGTCGTAGAGGTCGAGAAAGGCCTCGAGGCTCAGCATGCCGGCTTCTTTGTCGGTGATGTCGGGATTGTCGCTGGCGCCGCCGACGAAGAGCCCCCGCGCGCCCCAAGTCCTCCACACATAATTGCCGGCGCGGATCGCAGCCTGCAGATATTGCGGATCACGGGTCTCTTTCGTCATGAGGGTGAGCAGCGGCACGGGCGCATAACTGGCCGTTCCGCTTGGCTCGGCGGGCGCATTGCTGCCAGCGTTCCATCGCCGCGGAAACGACCCGTCGGGCCTTTGCTGCCGGACCAGCCAATCGGTGTACGTTCTGACCCACCGCAGCCATGACGGGTGAAGGTGCGCATGCGCGCGCTCGCGCCGGTAGGCTTGCAGCACCACATCCATTCCCTCGCTCATGTTGCGCAGCCATGGCGCGAGCCAGACGCTCTCCCGTCCTTGCCAGGGCTTGCCGGTTCTCAGATCGAAGCCACTGGCCTCGAGCGGTACCGTTGGCAATGCTTTGATCATGGTATCAATCATGGCCAGACCGGTCTGGCGCATCTCGCGCCCGCGTCGACTCGGGTCGCGGTCGGATTCGAGCAGCAATTGGTTGGCACAAGACAGGTCCTTCCCGACGAACCCCATCGCAATCATCGTCCAGTTCCATTGCAGCTTGTTCGAAATCGTGTTTAGGACGAAGGGCATGCCGGTTCGTCCGTCGATGGTTGCGGCATTGGCCTCGAGCCGGTCGAGCAACACGCGGCGCACCAGATCGACATCGAGGGGAAGGACGTCGGGCTTCAGCGTCGACCAGGCCCAGCGCCAGGCATTGCGGGTCATGTCGCGGAAGGACTCGTCTTGGCCGAAACGGAAGCTCAGGGTGTAATGATCGAGCCCTCCCCGTACGAGGGGATGGTATCGCCGAACCCATTGCGGCTCCTGCGGCGCCCCCGGACCGCGAAGGTACATTTGTACCGTTCCCGGAAAGCGGAAGCCGATGCCGATGGGTCCCTTGTCCGTTTGCTCGGCTCCCATGGCGCCGAAGCTGAAGCGCGCATCGGTCAGTACCGACCTCGCAAGCGTGGTGTCGGCCAAGGTGGTATCGCCGCGCGGCGAGGGATCGAGCATCGTCAGCGATGCGCCGTTTCGGAAGGAAAGCGCAAACAAGGGTGCCGGCAGGATGTCCTCGCGCAGCATCAAGCGGTGCGCAGCATAATTGACCGTGCCGCCCGGCGATCTGGCGCCATCATGGCTGGGATCGCCATAGATCACGCCCGGCGCCAGAAACGCCACATCGCTCCAGCCAATCCTGGGATCGATGTCGAGCTGGATCGCAGAGTAGAAGCCGCCCGGCGCATTACGAAGAATCTCCACACGCCGTTGCAGCGTCAGGACGGCGCCGTCAATCCGCCACAGGTCGTCAATTCGGAACAGGACGCGGCCGTCCTCGACAATGTCGGCATGCCCTTGCACTCCTAACGCCGATTTCGAGACCCTGTCATAGCCCGCCGCAAGCTGGCGGATGTCGCGGGTGCTGTGGAACACCTCGACGCGCGCCGGCTCACTTTGGGAGAGACCCGGTGCGGTCCCTCCTTGAATCCTTATTCCCCAATCACCCGTGGGGTTTTGGAGCAATTCGACGTTCGCGCCCGTTTGCAACCGCCCCAGCACCACCGGTGAGGCCGCTAGCGCGAGGGGGGCCGACACAAGTAAGCCCAATCCAATCAGAGGAATCTTACCGAACATCTCTTTCCGGCTCCTTGTGCAAGGAATGAAGCATGCATTCGAGGGCGACAATTATGGCCGCTCCAAGGTCGGCAAATCGGGTCCACCATATTGTCTGATAAATGATCGGGCTTCACGCTATTCTTCTCGGACCTCGCCAAGTGGGCAAAACCACGCTGGCTCGCCTGATCGCTGGCCTACGGAACGCGCGGGCCATATACCGCGACCTTGCGTTCGACTGATCAGCGGCGCCTCGAGGACGCGGGACGCAATTCTGCGTGCCTGGTTGCATCATCGTTATCGACGAGATTCACCGTGCTCCTGCGCTCATCGAGACCTTGCGCGGAATTATCGATGACCGCCGCGCAGCAGGAGATCGCGCGGGGCATTTCCCTCTCCTGGCCGCGAGTCTCGGCTGGCGGCCTGGCTTCGCCTGTCTCCAGCCCGGCCGGTAGCCGATAGCGGACGGCAGTGACCGGAGCGTGGCCCGAGGGGGCAATCCGGTGCAAGCCGTTGAAATTGGTAAAATTGGTAGGGGGCTGCTTTGATCCTTATAGCGCGTTCCGAGTCCTGGTGCCGGCCGTGCCGGCGAGTGTCTTTGCGACGGGTTCGAGGATCAAGAACGATCGATGCCTCACCATGAGGAGTAGCGACCGCAGGCCGCGGTGCTAGCCTCACGATCTTTCGGGGAGGGGCGGGCGCGCGATGGGAGTGGGGGCGATCTGACTCCTGCGGCTGGACCTCCCTTGAGCGACGGGTCCCGGCCAACTCCAGTCAACTGAGTCTCGATTTGCCAAGATCCAAAGCCGACGGCCAGAATGTGCAAGGACAGCGCTACGGGAGGCTCGGACCCGGCGCGCTCGAGTCAGTGAAAACATGATCGCTTGAAAGTGAGGATTTCATGGGTGCTGGAAACGAGTCCCGTGTTTGGGTATTTTTCTATGGTTCCTACATGAACTTCGAGGTGTTGAAGGAAGCTTGCCTCGTTCCGGGCGAGTGGGAGGTGGCTTGCGCGCCGGGATTCGATCTGCGCATAGGACCGCGAGCCAACCTCGTTCGTTCAAACCAGCACACGGCCTGGGGCATCAACGCTACGGCGACCCATACGGAGCTGGATCGCCTCTATACGGATCATGCGAAGGGCATTTTGGGTGAGACGTATCTGCCGGAGGCGATCCTGACATTCACGCGGGATGGCAGGGCCCGACCGGTCATGACCTATCTTTGCCCGCACATGGAGCCGCGTCCGGCGGACGCCGCGTACGTGGAGCGCATCGCCGGTCCGGCGCGCCAATTCGGCTTCCCGGAGTGGTATCTCGAGACCATCGAGCGGTTTCGCCCGCGATAGGTCCGCGGGCGCGCGGCGCAAGTGATTTCGTTTTGATAATTGCGAAACCCGTGTAGGGCCACAAATGTCACCATTCAACCAGAGGTCGTCAGCGGCGGGGTCGCGTCCCGTGGCCGCTGGCGGGCAACGTAGGGGCCACTTGGGGACAATAGCGTCGTCCAGCCGGCTCGCCCAATAGCGGTATTTCAAAGGCCGTCAAATCGCATGGTATGCAGCCCGAGTTCCTCGAGCGCATGCCCGCACCGCTCGCATGCTGGAACTAAGGCAGAGGAATCTCGACAAAGGGAAGGTGGATCGGTGAGCGCATGAAATTTCTACCGCTGATTTGGTCCGGAATCTGGCGCAAGCCTGGGCGAACGACACTGATCTTCATGCAGATCGGCGTCATCTTCGCGCTGTTCGGAGTACTGCAGGGGCTAAAGACCGGGGTGGCGGAAGTCGTCGCGCACGCCCGCGCCGATGTGCTTTTCGTGTTCCCGCAGGGCATTGGCGCGGCTCCGCTGCCGGACTCCTATGCGCAGCGCATCAAGGCGATGCATGGCGTAAAAGCGGTAACCATCGAAAGTGGCTTTACAGCCACCTATCAGAAGCCCACAAATTTCATTCCTGTGGTTTCCCTGGACCCGGACCCGGACCTGCTGTGGCTGGCTCCGGATATCCTCGACGTAAGTCCCGCCGACTTGAGGGCTCTCGCCAATGATCGGACGGGAGCGTTGGTCAGCGCGGAGCTCGAGAAGACATACGGCTGGAAAATCGGTGACCGCATTCCCGTGAAGTCCACTACTCTGCAGGCGGACGGCTCGGGCGATTGGGCATTTGATATTGTCGGCACATATCGTGATCGTGAGATCGGGTCATCCGGGTCATCCAGCAACTTTATTGTGATTAACAATGTTTATTTCGACGAGACGCGTCTCACTGACAGGCATACGGCGCAGCGATTCATTGTGTTCATTGATGACCCAAGGAAGGCTGCAGCGATGTCTGATGAAATCGATAACTTCTTCGCGAACTCGCCCGATGCGACACGAACCGTATCCTATCGTGAGGGGGCCCAGTTACTGATGCAGCAAATCGGGGATCTCGATTTCGTCATTCGAGCGATCGTGAGCGCAGCACTTTGTGCGTTACTGTTTTCAGTTGCCACCATGATGATGCGCTCGATTCGCGAGCGCACACCTGAGCTTGCCGTGTTGAAAACGTTGGGTTTTACGGGTCGCGGAATATTCAGCTTGGTTCTCGCCGAGGCCGCAACAGTATGCATCGCTGGCGCAGCGTGTGGTCTGGCGCTTGCGATGCTTAGCTTCCCATTTGCCGCCAAGTTCGCGCCCGGAATTTCCATGCCGTGGATCGTGATTGCGGTGGGTCTCGCGTACGCCTTGGGTGTCGCTCTGATCAGTGCTGCTCTGCCGGCGGTGCGTGCGGCCCGGCTCGAAATCGTCGCCGCCTTGGGAGATCGGTAGACGGCAATGAACGCCGCAAAGCAATGCTGGGCTCTTCTGCGCATGAGCTTGGAAGGCGTGACGAAGCATCTCGGGCCTGTGATCACCATCGTCATTGGTGTGAGCTGCGCGGTCGGTGTGCTGGTGTCGATGCTCGCCATGGGCACGGGTTTGCGGCGGCAGGCGCTGGCCGATGTGCGCCCCGATCGCGTCGTTTTAACCAGCATAGGCGCGGCTTCCCGTTGGTCGAGCAGCGTCGCACGAAAGGTGGCCGCGTCAATTGGTGATCTACCTGATGTCAAGAGGACGGCGGACAACCGGCCCGTTGCTCTCGCAGAAGTTCTGATCGCGATCGAGGCGCAGCGACGGGTAACCGGCGCGCGAATCCTTTTTCCCATACTCGGAGTCACCGCGGGGCTGAGGCAAGTGTATCCTGAGGTGCACCTCGTCGCCGGCCGAATTTTCCGCCCGGGCCTGCACGAGCTCATCGCCAGCGCGGGCTGCTCTCATCAATTCATTGGCTTCGAGGTCGGTGATCGGCGGACCATGCGGGGCGGAGACTGGCGTGTTGTCGGGCAATTCGTTCAGGGGCACGCCCGAGATCAGTGCGCGGTGTACGGGGACGCGGATGCCCTGCTATCGGCATTTGGCCGGGACAGCTTCAACGAGGTGGTCGTCAGGCTGGATTCGCCTTCGGACTATGGCGATTTTGTTCGGAACGTGAAAGCGAATCCCACGCTCCAGGTCGAGGCCAGGCACGAGAAGGATGTGGTGGAAGAAGGGCTCGAGCAATTCAACCGAATATTGAATTTCGCCAGCTACTTTGTAGGCACCATCATGGCAATCGGCGCCACCCTGGGCGCAGTCAATTCCCTCTACCTCATCGTAGACGGGCGACGTCGAGAGCTCGCAACATTGCGGGCGATCGGTTTCGCCTCCGGACCGATTGTGGCAGCAGCGCTCTGCGAAGCAATCCTGCTGGCGTTACCCGGTGCGTTGCTCGGAGGAATTGCGGCGTGGTTGTTCTTCAATGGTCTCTCGGTGAGTCCCTTCGGTCTAAGCTTTCAGCTGGATGTCACGCCCACCCTCGTCGGGCTTGGTGCCGCGTGGGCGCTGGGAATGGGTTTTATCGGCGGACTCATGCCGGCGTTTCAGGCTGCTCGCGTATCGGTCACCACCGCGCTTCGTGCAAACTAGAACAACCTGGCCGCTTCTCAGGTAATGGAATGCGAAGGTCTTGGTGCCGCCCGGTTAGACGCGGACCCAGATGCAATGGCCCGTCGTGCAGTGCAGTGTCGCTCTAAGATGCTGGCCCCCAGGGTGCCGAAAAGCACATGGAGCCGCGTCCGGCTGACGCCGCGTACGTGGAGCGCATCGCGGGCCCGGCGCGCCAATTCGGCTTCCCGGAGTGGTATCTCGAGACCATCGAGCGGTTTCGCCCGCGGTAGGTCCGCCGGCGCGCCTGGCTTCACGAATTCTGGCTGTTGCATGGCGCGGCGCGGCAGGCGTTTTCGGCTTGAAGTTCCCTCGCGGCCACGCTCGCAGGAACCGATCCCACTCGCCCTTGAGACGAGCGGAGGCGGGGAAGCCTACGGAAGCCCACCGGTGTAGGGGCAGTGACACCGGTTTTGACTCACGGTGCTGCCTTTTTGTCGAACAGGTCCTCCAGTCCCGTGAAGGGCTTTAAGGATAGCAGCTCCGCATCGACCAGGTTTGCGCGGACCATCGGCAACTCGGCGATCTGCCGCTCGGCATCCTTGCGGCTCGGGGTCTCCAGTAACAACAGAGCGCCCGGTCCGTCATGGAAGTGGATTGAGCGAAGTACCCCGGAGGCCAGAAGTCCCCATACCGCCTGCGCCTCGGTGCGACGGTGTTTCGCCTGTTCTTCCGCAGTGGCATTGGCGCTCACGCGCAGGATGGCGACTATCTGCATGTTTACATTACCTTGGCTGGTTTTACTTGCGGATAAAGACCTTTCGATCCACCAGTCGCTCTTCACCGCCAGGTGGGGTCAAGTAGAGGTCGATCCGATGGTGGTCATCGTCTTGGATCGCGACAACGGTGCGCTGACCGACGAGTTGACCAGCGACACTGTCGCCCAAGATTCCTTGGTCGGTGAAACTTCCGATCATCGTGATGGGTATTTGAGGTCCGCTCCCGGGTATGCCCAGAAAAATCATCATGTTGGTGTTAATCGCGTCCTGGGTTACCCATTCGTAACGCCTGTCCATGTTGCTGTAACCAAGAGTTCCCTGACGATAAAAGCTCTCTCCTTCCGTTACATCGCGCAGATAGCGCCCTCCGGCAATCCACTCACGGTGTGTCGTGAGCTTCGCTGTGTATGGCTTCTCGGGACTACCCATAGCCGCGTATAGGGTCATCGTGACGGCCCAATCGCCGACCAGCGGTTCAAGCAGCTTATGGCCTTCGCCGGGAAGTCCGCGCTCGACTAGCGGGAGCATTTTCTCACTTGGCATCGTCTTTCCTCGTCGGTAGTCCCTGGGGACAGGCAAGTTTTCCAGGGAAACTAGGTTGGCACTGCGGATGCTAGGAGATGATGCGACCTTCATATGCGGTAACAAGGCCTCCGTTTATCCTGGTATAAAAACTTCTAGGGTGCATCCATTACAAATAAGCAGAAACTGCGCCGTGACGAACTCGCTGCCTTTCTGCGCACTCGGCGCGAAAGCGTGAGTCCCGAATCGGTAGGTCTCAAACCAGGGTCTCGGCGTCGGACTCCGGGCTTACGGCGCGAAGAAGTTGCAGCGCTGACAGGAGTAGGAGTCACCTGGTACACGTGGCTGGAGCAGGGCCGGCCGATTTCAGTGTCTCGGGCAACTTTAGGGCGAATCGGGCAGGCACTGCGGCTCACCCGGACCGAAGTGGCCTATCTGTTCTCGCTGGCGGGAGCACCAGTGCCCACCGGTCCCCCGCCGGATGTCGAGATCGATGATCACGTGCGGCTCGTACTCCGACAGTTAAAGCTTCCGGCTTTGGTGCTTAGCCCCTGCTTACAGGTGGTCGCATTTAACTCTTTTGCGGATGCCCTTTTTCGATTTGCCGATGATCAGACGCCCCTGGGTGGAAATCACGCTTGGCGCCTCTTCATGGATCCAAGACGGAGGAAGCTCTACGTGGATTGGGAGGATGTCGCGCGCTCCACCGTGGGTGTGCTGCGCTTGCGCCAAGGTACGCGTCGGGACGATCCCTCCTTGGAAGCGCTGTTAAGTGCTTTGCGCGGCGCCAGCTCGGACTTCTTGCGCCTGTGGAACGAAGGCCGCCCGCTTCCGCTTGAGTCCTCGATTGTGCGTATGCGCCACTACGTTTTTGGAGCCATCACGGTTGCCACCGCCCGATTTTTGCTGCCGAGCGACCCTGACTATTGCCTCGCCACGCTTCCTCCAGCGGATTCAAATACGGTTGCAGCTTTTGTGGGCTATGCGGGCCGCGCGTCCACTTGGCACCCCGATGAGGCCACGCAGGGCCTCTAAAATGGTTGCATTGTCTCAGTTCCGGCCGGACTGTCGCAGGGCGGATGCAAGCCGCAGGACGCCAAATCCCAACAGGGGAACCTCCTGCCGTACAGAGTGGGGCATCATTCATCAAACGGAGTCCGCACGCGACTCTGCTCTGCGACGTTCCGACTAAGAGCAGCGGTGATGCTGAGGCTGTCGGGACGTGATCGCACGTTCCCGGCATTCCGGGAACGCTTTTGATCCAGTAATCTGATGCGGCGCCCGCAGCTGTTGGATATTCGAGTCACCACGACGGACACGCCTGCTCAAACTCGATTCGAGTGAGACGTGATCGTGTCGAGCACATTCCGCTCGAGCCGATCCGCGACGATTTGCTTGCCCGGCCCGCGTTACTCAAACAACCTCGACAAACTCCCCACACTGGATCTGCCCCGTTTCCGTGGACTGTCTTTCGTCTTCGCTACTCAGGTCAATCGATCAATCCCTGCTCTGATAGTGCAGCATAAAGCTTCTTGCCCACGTCAGAGCACATCTCTACCGTAAATCGGTCAGCCTCGAAGCTCGACGCGAAAACCTTCGACACGGCGTGAGCTGCATCCGCGTCCGAGTGAATCCGTGGAATCTGAGCGACTACCGATGCGATCTCGTGATCGAACTCGCCCGTGGGAGCACCACCAGCCAACAGCCGGTAAGGGTCCCAATCCTTGATTACCGTGGCGGTAATGTCCCACATTCGCTGATACTTCGCTCGTCCGGCCGCACTTGAGTCATCGCGTTTCATTAAGGTTTCCTCGCAGGGCAGTCTCACGCCGCAGGCGGGAGAAGCTCCGATTGGCCAAGCACGTTTTGTGCTCGCTGATGCGCTCGTTCGTAGTTGACCGGAGATCGAGAGCCGAGCGCAGAGTGTCGACGATGCGGGTTGTAGCAGCCAGATCCCCGAAGTCCTCCGGACCAATCGCCCCCAACGTAAACCGTTCGCTGATTTCCGCTCCCTGCAGTTCAGATGCGCCGATTGCCATGAGCACATTGGTGCGCTGGGGCAACGCGGTAACGAAATATGCCGTACGGTCCGCGTAAACATAGGCGGGGCGAGGAGGGGGCCGTTGCGAGTCCCCTCGAGCCTCGATCAAACGGACAACTTCGGTCGGCAATGCGGCCTGCGAATAGGTCGGCTCATCATCACCACTGCGACTTGCGCCGCTGCTGTGGGCGGCCAAGATGGAAATCGGCATTTTCAACTCGCCCCACGCCGGGAAGTACTGCCCCCCGGCCGCACGAATTCCCCTTGCGACCGGGCGGCTCGGCCCAGGTTGCGTACGGGGTGGCATCGAAGGGCCTGTTTACGAGTCTAGCGCCTGGTGCTCCCGCGTCCCAGGCCTTCAGCAATCCGCTTGAGCTTGCCGGCCGGCTCGTCGTGCGTTTTCGCGGCCCCCTCGAAGATCACCCGCACCGATTCAAACTGAGGGTCAGCCGCCTGGCGCGCGGATCGGCGGGCCTCGGCTCCCGGAGCGCGCGCGCGGCGTAAATGAGTTCCTGGGCGGTCAACTGAAGTCGGGGTCGGGCATGAGACGGACTGTACCGCTGCCAGGGTGGCCACCAGCGAAGCCTCTTGCGGCAGCTGGGCGACCGGTCTCGGACCGGCAGCTGCCGTTAGGTCCAAATGTCGGGCGGAGCAGAAGCGGAGGATCGCGGGACAGCAAGCGGCAAAATGTGCCGGCATGTAGTGTCAACCGAACCGAAGATGTGCCGTTTACGCCCCGGCGGGGAGGAACAAATATGCAGACGAAGCGCATCGCCGTCCTTTTAGCCGCAGCCACCTTCGTCGCGAGCAGCGGCGCCGGAAGGGCCGCCGATTTGCTCGGTTTGTACGTCGGCGGGTCTGTCGGCCACGCACGCTTGGAAGCCGCAGAGACCGTGCCGCCGCCCCCTGACCCCGGACTGATCGTCTACTCATACAGCAGCGTGTTCAACGCTGATGCTACTGCATTCAAGGTGTTCGCCGGCATCCGACCGCTTTCCTTCCTGGGTGCGGAAGTTGCCTATGATGATTTCGGCCATGCCACGGGCAGTTACGACAATAGTGCCGTGGCATCCATAGATCCCGATGGGCAGAGGGCGAACGCGAGCATGAAAGGGGGCTCGGCGTTCGGCGTGCTATATTTGCCGCTTCCCCTTTTCGATCTCTTCGCCAAGGTCGGGGTTGCGGATATCAGCAGCAACCTCACTGCCAGCAACCTTTCGAACTCGGACTGCGGGGCCGTCCTGCTTTGCGCAAGGCTGGTCACGGTTGGTGTGGATCGTACGACCTTCGGCTTCGCCGCCGGCGCAGGCGCACAGTTCAAGCTCACTCACTTCGCCATTCGAGCCGAATACGAGCGCTTTACGGCCTCTGGTGCACATCCCGCTTTACTATCGCTCGGCGTGACGTGGTCATTCCTATAGCTCGATCTCGGTGGTCACTTGGAAACTCTGAGTCTCGGGAGGACAAAGTAGCCGAACTTCCCGAAACCGGACCGTCACGATCGTCTGATAGGGGTCCGATAGGCGACGGCAGAGCAGGATGCGATCATCGGGGCGTGGGCACAGACAAGACGGCACCCCAACGCGGCGATCCGGTGCACAAGGGTGCAATCTCGTTTCAAGTGGTGGCGGGGGGCTGCTTCGAGCTTTATAACGCCTACCTTGTCTTGGTGCCGGCTGTCCCGGCGAGCATCTCTGCAACGGGTTGAGCCGTAGTGACCGGCATCAAATTGCCTACCGACAGCGGTCACTGCAAACGGGCTGTTTCAGAGCAACTCTTCGTACGCACGCCGGTAACTTGCGTTCTGCCAAAGGGAGGGCAGGATCTGCACCTTAGCGACCCAATCCACTCGTTCGCTGGTAGCTTTAATGCGAGACGGGGATCATGCTACATCAAATTGGAGGACCGGCATGTCTCTTTCAGAAGTCGCATTGATCGCCACGGCGATCAGCGGGTTTACAGCCACAGCATCACTAATCTATGTAGCCCTGCAGACCAGGCAGAACGTACGGCATGCGAGAGCGCTTATCCTCCAAGGCACCGCCGCCCGAACCACAACTGTTCTGCTGGGATACATGAGCGCTGAATCAGTTTCGGCATGGATCGAGGGCAATGGAGTAACGCCCACTCCCGAACTAATAAGACAGCGACAGTTCTTTTGCCAATGCGGCATCGCGTTCGTTGCAATGGAAGATTACTTCAGCCAGCACGAGGCGGGCCTTCTCAGTGAGGAGCAATTCCTCAGAGGCTGCGAAACTTTTCGACTTCGATTTCAAGGAGGCGGGGTTACGGGCCTATTGGGAGAGGGAGAAGGTCGGCTTGGCCAAAGCAGCGCCTCGGTTTTGCGCGTACATAGATAGTCTTTGCATCGAGTGAACGAGGTTGGGTCATATAACAGCCAACCCGTCAGGAGATTGTTCATGAGCTACACCTACGACCTTAGCCCCGCCACCAGTTTCGAAGACCGCTACAGCCAATTCATTGCGTTCGGCATCCCGAAAGCAGATGTCGATACGATGCGAGCCACGATAAAAGATATGTGGGCCGACGCACCGGGCGGCTGGTCGTACGAATGGTCTGTGTTCGCGCGAAAATATTTGGCAGCGGGAAACCCGCTTCTCGCGTCGTTCGCCTACGGTTTTGCAATATTTCCCTGCCTCGCCACCGACGCGCGGCGTAAGGCGCAGCAGAATCAGCTTGAATGCTACCTCAAGGCGGCGCCGAGCTTCCCCGTCAAATTCGAGCGCAAAATACTCGCCATCCCCTATCAGGGCGGAACTGCGAGCACACCGGTGCATCTGTTTTCAGTGACAGGCGAGTATGCGAGCGCGCCGGTACTGATATACACCGGGGGCGTGGATACGTTCAAAATGGGCCTCCACCCGGTCTACGTGACATTGGCCCAACGCCTGGGCATTACGATTTTGGGCTTCGACATTGCAGGCACGGGTGAAAGTACCATTCCACTTTCTGTCAAGGGTGACGAGCTCGTGCTCGGCATCGTGAAGGAAGCGCGCGAACTCGGCAACGGAAAGGTCGCACATCTCGGATTTTCCTTCGGCGGCAACTTCTCCGCGATGACCGGACTTACCGGCGCGGTCGATGCCGCAATAGTAAATGGTGGTCCGGTCGATAAGGCTTGGGGGAAGGAAAACGCCCAGAACTTGCCTTTCGGCATGCCCGGCATCATCGGTAACGACATGGGGTTCAACCGTGAGCCGGCAACCGCGGACTTCATGGCGGCAGTACAACAGTTCTCCCGGCGATCGCTGCTGGATCGAGCGGATAATTCGCCAATGCTCGTCATCAACGGTGCGAACGACTATTTCGTCCCGCAGGCGGATACGCTCGTTTTTCAAGGCCGCCGCAATACCGAGGTCTATCTGATTCCGGACATCGGACATTGTGGTGTCTTGGGGGGACCGTCAAAGATGGGGGAAGTGATCGACAGGGTCGTTGCCTGGCTACCCAAGCAGATTGGCGCGCGCGTTCGTTGACGCACTCGATTTGAGCGCCGAAGCCGACAAACTCGCCAGCCGAATCAATACGATCAAATGGAGCGCCACATGAGCTCGAAACTGGAGTCCGATCCCCGTCTTGATCCCAGGGTCAAAAAGGTGTTCGCCGAGTGGCCTGCGCCAGTAGAAAAGCCGAACGTTTCGAGCCGAGAAGAATTGCTCGCACAGGAAACCTCTCCAGCGGCGCTGGCCGCACTGGCCCGCCAAGCGGCCTTTTTCGACTCGATGGACAGCGAAGAGGTCGCGCCGTCGGCCGGCTTGAGCGTGCGCACTGAGACTCTCACCTCCTCGCCAGATGGAAACACCATCAATATCCAGTATATCAGGCCGGATAACGACGAGACTTTGCCTTGCGTTTACTATATCCACGGCGGCCGGATGGAGATGAGTTCCTGCTATGAGGGCAACTACAAGACTTGGGGCCGTATGATCGCCGCCAATGGCGTCGCGGTGGCCATGGTTGAATTCCGCAACTCGGTGCACCCATCTTCTGTACGGGAAATCGCTCCGTTTCCAGCCGGCCTGAACGATTGCATCTCGGGCCTCAAGTGGGTACACACGAATGCAGCCACTCTCAAAATTGATACGAAGCGCATTATCATCGCTGGAGAAAGTGGCGGCGGCAACCTGGTTCTCGCCGTAGGTATGAAGCTGAAGCGGGATGGTGAACTTGGCCTGATCAAGGGCATCTACTCCTTGTGTCCCTACATCGCCGGCGCGTGGCCGCAGCCGCAGTACCCGTCCTCGATCGAGAATGAGGGCATCGTGCTCAACTTCGGGGACAACCGCGCCACCATGGCTTACGGCATCGAAGCCTTTAACGCCCGCAACCCGCTCGCATGGCCCAGCTTCGCTAAGCGAGAGGATGTAGAAGGCTTGCCGCCGACGGTCATCAGCGTCAACGAGTGTGATCCGTTGCGCGATGAGGGCATCGCCTTCTACCGGCTTCTGATGAATAGCGGCGTTTCGGCGCGTTGCCGCCAAATGATGGGCGCCTGCCATGGCATCGAGATCCTCTTGCCGGCCATATGCCCCGATATCGCTCGCTCGACCGCTGGCGACATCGGCAGCTTCGCGATCGGGTGAGTACGGTGCTCTCCTCACATACCCCACCGTTCATGGAGAGCTAACTGGTGAATCGCCAAGCGCTGTATCGAGCTGCCGCCGTTCCCGCTGCATCAGCCCCTGCTAATGAAGCCGCAGCGCACGAAAAGCCAGCGTTACCGGTCAATACCGGTACCGACGCGTTGCTTTTCCAGGACGATCCTCAATTCTGGTTTGAGATCTCCCGCCTATTTGGTGCCGCAGATTACGGTGGGGCGCTGTTTGGTGAAGTTATAGGTATTGCCAAAAGCATCACGTCCGGCGATTACGGCAGTTGGTACGACGGAAATAACGCCTTCGCCGATCGATTCGTCAATGAAGCCGATAGCCAGATCAAGAAAGGCCACAGGATCAGCGCCCGTGACAATTACCTGCGAGCCTGCAGCTACTATCGCAGCGCCGAGGTTTTCCTGTACGCCAATCCCGCTGATCCGCGCATCAAGCGCGCCTTCGAGCGATCCGTCGCCAGCTATAAAGCAGCCGTCGTACTCGTCATGTGATCTGGGGAGTGAAGATCAGTGTCCGCTGGTACTTTGTCGACCTGGCTGTGATTGCTCGTCTGAACGCAGCGGACGTAACTCACGGTGCCTGCGGCCGGCAGGCGGACGTCGAGCTCGGGTCTGCGGCATCCCCTTATTACGGTGCGGCACAGACAGAGGAGTATCCTGCACCGCTGCGCCTCCTGTTTCATAGGGATCACTCATGCAATACCCCCACGGCACGACCATCGCTGTTACCGACGGCCGCAAGCTTAGACTGTTCCGTAACGCTGGAGACGAACTACACCTGCAA
>Ga0335075_10000989_pt1 | contig 47935 bp, 46 predicted proteins | sample Lox_Sample_24_FD_206723 | JGI IMG/M metagenome (GOLD analysis project Ga0335075, IMG submission 206723) | Soil microbial communities from Loxahatchee National Wildlife Refuge, Florida, United States - Lox_Sample_2.4 | ecosystem: Environmental > Terrestrial > Soil > Wetlands | place: USA... | reverse complement strand
GACTGCACCTCGAGGAACTCGTCGTCGTCGAGGATGCGGGTGATCACCTCGTGCATGTCGTAGGGCTGGTTGGCCGAGTCCGGGATCAGGGTGTCCAGCTCGATGTCTTCTTCGGTGAGGTTGTCCTCGATGGCACCCTCGGGAACCGGCACGGCATAGCGTGGCGGATCGGTGAAGTTGTTGGGCGGCAGGTAGCTCAGCAGGTCGCGGACGTAGTCGAAGGCATCCTGCTCGCCGGAGGCGACGTAGTGCGCGGTGCCGGACTTGGCCATGTGGGTGTGGGCACCGCCGAGCTCCTCCATCGTCACGTCCTCGCCGGTGACGGTCTTGATCACGTCCGGACCGGTGATGAACATCTGACTGGTCTGGTCGACCATCACTACGAAGTCGGTCAGTGCCGGCGAGTACACGTGCCCACCGGCGGCAGCGCCCATGATCAGCGAGATCTGCGGGATGACGCCGGAGGCCAAGATGTTGTTGTGGAAGATCTGGCTGTAGAGACCCAGCGACACCACACCCTCTTGGATGCGGGCACCCGCGCCGTCGTTGATGCCGATCAGCGGGCGGCCGGTCTTGATTGCGAGCTCTTGGACCTTGACGATCTTCTCGCCGTAGACCTCACCGAGGCTGCCACCGAATACCGTCACGTCCTGGCTGAAGATGCACACGTCGCGGCCGTCGATGGTGCCGTACCCGGTGACCACGCCGTCGCCGAGCGGACGCCTTTCGCCCAGTCCGAAGTTGGTGCTGCGATGCCGGGCCAGCGCGTCGAGTTCGACGAACGACCCCTCGTCCAGCAGGGCGTAGATGCGTTCGCGCGCCGTCAGCTTGCCCTTGGCGTGCACCTTGTCGACCGCGGCCTCGCCGACCGGGTGCAACGTCTCCTCGGACCGCCTGCGCAGTTCGGCGAGCTTGCCCGCGGTGGTGTGGATGTCGATATGGTGCTCGGCTTTCGCTTCCACATGAGTCTCGGAAGTACTCGTCATGGCTGCCGATCTTAGCGGTCCCTTAAGTTGTGATCCGCATCGCGGGCGTCGAGCGCGCCGAGTGTGTTTCCCGCGCGGAATTTCTGCATGAATCCGCCGGCGGAAATCCCGCCGTCAGCGCACAGTGGAAGCCCCGAGCTCACACTTGATGACAAATCAGCAAGGTACGAGGTAAAGGACGGCATGATGCCAACCGACGCCACACCACGCCCACCGTTGGACGCGGGCGCGATCAGTGACGGTTTGGTCGGGCCGGGTCTGCCGTGGCGTCGGCTCGATGTGGTGGCCGAGACCGGTTCAACCAATGCCGACCTGCTGGCGCGGGCCGCCGCCGGCGAGGACATCGACGGATCTGTGCTGCTGGCGGAATTCCAGAACGCCGGCCATGGGCGGCACGGTCGTCAGTGGTGCGCGCCGCCGTGTACCGGGATCGCCTTGTCGGTTGGGGTCAGCGGGGCATCGGTCCCCAGGTCGGGCTGGGGATGGTTGCCGCTGCTGACCGGTGTAGCCGTCGTCGAGGCTCTGGCCGCGGTCGCCGGGGTAACCGCGGGGCTGAAGTGGCCGAACGACGTGCTGGTCGGCGATGGCAAGCTCGCCGGGATTCTTGCCGAAGTCGCGGCGCCGGCGTCGGTGATCGTCGTGGGTCTGGGGCTCAACGTGACGTTGACCGCCGAGGAAGCACCCGATCCGGCGGCCACGTCGCTGCTGATGCTCGGTTCGTCGGGGATCGATCGAAACACGTTGGCGCACCGCATACTTCGCGAGCTGGCCAGCCGTATCGACGGCTGGCGCAGCGCGGGTGGCGGCGACCCGGACCTGATTGCGCACTACCACCGCTACAGCGTGACGTTGAATACCCGGGTCAAGGCGATACTGCCCGGCAGCCGAGAGATTGTCGGCGTCGCCCGAGACATCGACGAGACGGGCCGATTGTGCGTCGACACCGGTGGTCAGGTCGTGGCGATCTCGGCCGGAGACATCACACACCTGCGCCCCAGCGTTTAGGGTGCCAGCGTGGGCTATCCCGGCCGTTATCCCGAAAAGGTGCTGGCCTCTGGCGAGCAGGTGGTCTTGCACCGCCACCCGCACTGGAAGCGACTCTTCTGGCCGGTTGTCGTCCTGATCCTGGCGAGCGCGGCTGCGTCGTTCGGTTCAGCCGTCGTCAACGGCACCAACTGGGACCCGACCGCCAAAAGAGTCATCTTCGCCGTTATCGGGGCGATCTGGCTGATCGTCATCGGCTGGCTGACGCTCTGGCCGTTCCTGAACTGGCTGACAACCCATTTCGTGATCACCGATCGGCGAGTGATGTTCCGGCACGGGGTGTTGAGCCGCAGCGGCATCGACATCCCGCTGGCCCGGATCAACAGCGTGGAATTCCGGCATCGGCTAGTCGATCGGATTTTGCGCACCGGAACACTGATCGTCGAGTCGGCGTCACAAGATCCGCTGGAGTTCTACGACATCCCGCGCGTGGAGCAGGTCCACGCGCTGCTGTATCACGAGGTTTTCGACACCCTGGGATCCGAGGAAGCACCTAGCTGATCTGCCCGGCTGCGGCGCGACCGCCAAGCCCGCAGCAGCGTGACATTGCCGCCCTCTTCGAGATTGTCCTCGAGGACCTCGGCGAACCCACCGGCGGTAAGCGCCGATTCCAGCGCCTGGTCGCCGCTGCGACCGAATTCGTCGGGGAACACCCAGCGCCGAAACGCCCAGAAGCGGAAGGCCATCTGCAGCAGGTTGCCGATGATGTAGGCCGAGATGAAGTCGGCGATGTTCTCCGCGGTCAAAGACACCATCGGTACTCGCAGCTGCAAGACGTAGCTGGAGATCCACAACGGCGCCATGCTCAGCAGCACGCCCACGCCGCTGAACGCGAAGAATAGCAGCGCCTCATGGTGACGCTCCCGCCCGCCGCGGTCGCGGAAGCTCCACTCCCTGTTCAAGACGTAGGACGCGATGACCGCGACGATGCCGGCGATGACCTTGGCGGTCACCGGCTTGGGCTCCAGGATCGTCAGCTTCAAGGTGTAGAAGATCGCCGAGTCGATGACAAAAGTGGTACCGCCGACGATCGCGAACTTGATCAGTTCGTGATGGCGTTCGGCGTAAGGACGGATCGGCCGCGGTAACCGCGCGATCGTGGCATCGGCGAAGGACACAATGTCGCAGTGTACGTACTACCCGTTAACCGTGCCCAACGCCGGGTATTCGCACCAGTTCAGCGGCCATGACACCATAATTGCCGTGCCGAGTACCCCTACCGCAGCCCCAACGGTCGCGATGGTGGGCGGCGGCCAACTCGCCAGGATGACCCATCAGGCCGCGATCGCCCTGGGTCAGAGCCTGCGGGTGCTGGCCGCCGACCCCGACGATCCGGCCGCTCAGGTGAGCCCGGATGTGGTGATCGGCTCGCACACCGAGCTCGACGACCTGCGCCGCGTCGCCGCGGGCGCCGACGCGCTGACCTTCGACCATGAGCACGTCCCGACCGAGTTGCTCGACAAGCTGGTCGCCGAGGGCGTCAACGTGGCGCCGCCGCCGGCGGCTTTAATTCACGCGCAGGACAAACTCGTCATGCGCCGACGGCTCGAGGCGCTGGGCGCTCCCGTGCCGCGCTACGCGGCAGTAAAAGGGCGACACGACCTGGACAACATTGCGACCTTCGCAGCGCGTACCGGCGGCCCGATGGTGGTCAAGGCGGTCCGCGGTGGCTACGACGGTCGCGGGGTGCGGATGGCGGCCGACGTGGCACAGGCCCGCGAGATCGCGGGCCAGTATCTGGATTCCGGCGTGCCCGTTTTGGTCGAGGAGCGTGTCGCGATGCGCCGCGAGCTTTCAGCGTTGGTGGCGCGCTCGCCGTTCGGGCAGGGCGCGGCGTGGCCGGTAGTCGAGACCGTGCAGCGCGACGGCATCTGTGTGCTGGTGATCGCGCCGGCGCCCGCGCTGCCCGACGAAGAGGGTGCCGCCGCTCAGCAGCTGGCGCTGCGGTTGGCCGCCGAACTCGGCGTCGTCGGCGTGCTGGCCGTCGAGCTGTTCGAGACCGTCGATGGGCAGCTGCTGGTCAACGAACTGGCGATGCGGCCGCACAACTCCGGGCACTGGACCATGGACGGGGCGCGGACCAGCCAGTTCGAGCAGCATCTGCGCGCGGTGCTCGACTACCCGCTCGGCGATACCGACGCCACGGTGCCGGTGACGGTGATGGCCAACGTGCTCGGCGCCACGCAAACGCCGACGATGACCGTCGACGAGCGGTTGCACCATCTGTTCGCGAGGATGCCTGACGCGCGGGTTCATCTCTACGGCAAGGGCGAACGACCGGGCCGCAAGATCGGTCACATCAACTTCCTCGGCGACCATGTCGATGAGCTGGCAAATCTCCGCGAGCGGGCCGAGCTGGCGGCACACTGGTTGTCACACGGGCAGTGGACAGATGGATGGGACCCACACACATGACTGCCGCCGGCGACGATGCAGAGCCCAGCGATGGGGAGGAGCGGCGCAATGGCTGAAGCACCCCGCGTCGGGGTGATCATGGGCAGCGACAGCGACTGGTCGGTGATGGCCGACGCCGCCGACGCACTGGCCGAGTTCGACGTTGCCTATGAGGTCGGCGTCGTGTCCGCGCACCGCACTCCGGGACGGATGCTCGACTATGCGCGCAGCGCGGCCGACCTCGGCATCGCGGTGATCATCGCCGGTGCCGGCGGGGCGGCCCACCTGCCGGGCATGGTGGCCTCGGCTACAGCGCTGCCGGTGATCGGTGTGCCGGTGCCGCTGGCGCGGCTCGACGGTCTGGACTCGCTGCTGTCCATCGCACAGATGCCGGCCGGGGTGCCGGTGGCCACCGTGTCGATCGGGGGAGCGCGCAACGCGGGCCTATTGGCGGTCCGGATTTTGGCGGTCTCGGATCCGGCGCTGCGCGACCGGATCGTCGCGTTCCAGGACCAGTTGGCGGAGTCGGTGCTGGCCAAGGATGCGGCCCTGAAAAAGCAGCAAGGTAAAGTTACCGGCCAGTAGCCGGGCAAGAGCGCACAGTGTAATAGGAGGCCCGAGATGGCTGGTTGGGGCGGAGATCCGTCGTTCGATCTTTTCAAGCTGCCCGAGGAGCACGACGAGTTGCGGGCGGCGATTCGTGCGCTGGCGGAAAAGGAGATCGCCCCGTATGCCGCCGAGGTGGACGAAAACTCTCGGTTCCCCGAGGAGGCGCTGGCGGCGCTGAATGCGTCGGGCTTCAACGCCGTGCACATTCCCGAGGCGTACGGGGGTCAGGGCGCGGACTCGGTGGCGGCGTGCATCGTGATCGAGGAAGTCGCGCGCGTCGACGCGTCGGCCTCGCTGATTCCCGCGGTGAACAAGCTGGGCACCATGGGCCTGATCCTGCAGGGCTCGGAGGATCTGAAGAAGCAGGTGTTGCCGTCGCTGGCGTCGGAAGGGGCCTTGGCGTCGTATGCGTTGAGTGAGCGCGAAGCCGGCAGCGACGCGGCGTCGATGCGCACGCGGGCCAAGGCCGACGGGGATGACTGGATTCTCAACGGCACCAAGTGCTGGATCACCAACGGCGGCAAGTCGACCTGGTACACGGTGATGGCGGTGACCGATCCGGACAAGGGCGCCAACGGCATCTCGGCGTTCATGGTGAACCTGCACGATGAGGGCTTCAGCATCGGCCCAAAGGAAAAGAAGATGGGCATCAAGGGCTCACCGACTACCGAGTTGTACTTCGAGAACTGCCGCATTCCGGGCGATCGGATCATCGGCGAACCAGGGACGGGGTTCAAAACCGCACTGCAGACCCTCGACCACACCCGCCCCACCGTCGGTGCGCAGGCCGTGGGCATCGCGCAGGGCGCGGTGGATGCTGCCGTCGCTTACACCAAGGACCGCAAGCAGTTCGGCAAGTCGATCTCTGAGTTTCAGGGTGTGCAGTTCGAGCTTGCCGACATGGCGATGAAAGTCGAAGCGGCCCGGCTGATGGTGTACAGCGCCGCGGCCCGCGCCGAACGCGGCGAGCCGAATCTCGGATTCATCTCCGCGGCCGCGAAGTGCTTCGCCTCCGACACCGCCATGGACGTCACGGAGGCGGCTGTGCAGCTTTTCGGTGGCGCCGGCTATACCACCGACTTCCCGGTCGAGCGGATGATGCGCGACGCCAAGATCACTCAGATCTACGAGGGCACCAATCAGATTCAGCGCGTGGTCATGTCGCGCGCATTGCTGCGCTGATTGACGTTGCGTTGAGCCTGATCACGGGAAGCTAGGCTGGTGGAGGTGCGCGGTGACGATCTCGGCGAGGGGAAAAGCGCGTCGTCACCAGGTCGACGGGGACGCCCCCCGCGGATAAATCGCAACCTGGTCATTTCTGCTGCTCGTCGTAAGGTCCAGGGGACTGGCTTCAAGGCGCGGTCAAGAAGTCGTCGTTGTGGTCGCCCAGGCCCGGCGGCGGATCGGTGGCGGCCGCTCTGAACGTGGCGTAGCGGGCCGGCGTGCGAACTACCGTGACGGCGTCATCACCGCTGCCGGCCTCGAGTGCGAGGTCGTTTTCGGCGAAAAGCGGGGTATCGACAACTTGCTTCCAGGTATAGGGCAGACAGGCCATCAATCCATGGCTTTGCAACAGTTTCACCCAGTCCGCGGCTGGTTTGGTGGTCAGCGTCGACTCCAGTTCGTCGGTCAACTCGGCGTAGTTGATCGCCCGCGAACGCTGGTCGGCGAACCGCTGGTCGTCGAGAAGATCCGGGCGCTCAATGGCCCGGCATAGCAGCTCCCAGTGCTTGGGGATATACGCGCTGATGACGATGTGCCCGTCGGCGGTGCGGAACGCGTCCGACGGTTGGGTGGCGAAGGCAACTCGCTTGCGCTGCTTGTCAGTCGGAGCTGACCTGGGCCCGCTCGGCCGGTTCAAATGCATCGTTAACTGGTTGGCCTGCAACGAGACCGCGACGTCGTACATCGCGACGCGGACGACGTCGGCGACACCGTGCCGCTCGCGATTGAGCAGCGCGGCCAGAACCGCTTGGGCCAGCACGTGTCCCGTCGCATTGTCGACAAGCTGAAACGGGATGATCTGCGGCTTACCTTCGGGGGTGCGCATCCCGGTGGTCATACCGGCTTCGGCCGCGACCATCAGGTCGACTCCCGGCCGGTCACCGTTGGGGCCGTTGCCACCGAATGCCGACACGCGGGCATAGATCAGTTTTGGGTTGCGCGGCTGTAAGTCGTTGGGGCCCAAACCAAGTCTTTCCATCACGCCGGGGCGGAAGCCTTCGAGTATGACGTCTGCGGTGTCGGCGAGCTTGAGGACTTGGTCCTTGCCCTGCTGGGTAGTCAGGTCGACGGCCACCGATTTCTTGCCCCGGTTGTTCGGCAGAAAGTACGGGGCAAGCGGTGGGCGCCCCGGCAGAACCGAGGTGATGTGTCGCGCGGCTTCCCCGTCGGGCGCCTCCACCTTGATGACCTCGGCACCCAGGTCGGCGAGTACCTGTCCGGCCAGCGGCCCGGCCACGTTCTGGGTGAAGTCGAGTACCCGGAAACCATCAAGAGGTTTGGGGCCGTCGGCCATCAGTGCGCGTCCAATATCGCAGTGCAGTAATAGTTTTCAGCCTCGCCGTCGCTCCGCACCGGCACGGGTAGGCCGGCCGCGGTCAAGAGTTCTCCGGCGAGGGCCCGGGTCGTCTGCCAGCCGCGCTCGGTCAGGTAAGTCGCGATGTCGTGACGCTCGCCGGCGTACCACAGGTCGTCGATGTGGGCGTCCAGGCCATGTTCGTACCACTTCTGGGCCGCGGTGTGCATGACCTGTATGGATTCCGGTGAGCTCAGGAATTTCTCGGCGACCAGTCGGCTGCCCACGGCGCTGAGCGTGGTGATGTTGTCCAGCAAGCGATCCTGGGCTTCGGGAGGCAGGAATGCCAGCAGGCCCTCGGCGATCCACGCGCTCGGCCGCCCAGCGTCGAAGCCTGCCTGCCGAAGTGCCGCCGGCCAATCGTCGCGCAGGTCGATCGGCACCGCGCGCAAGTCGACGGTCGGCTCAGCGCCCAGCGCCGTCAGCGTCGCGGTCTTGAACGCGATGACTTCCGGCTGGTCGATCTCGAAAACCGTCATGTCCGAGGGCCACGACAGGCGATAGCCGCGGGCATCCAGGCCGGAGGCCAAAATCACCACCTGCCGGACGCCGGCCGCCGCCGCGTCGGCGACGAACCGGTCGATGAGGCGGGTACGCACCGCCAGCAGATTGGTCATCGCCTGCATGCCCCATGGGTGGTCGGGGATGTCGACGTCGGCCGCGTCGAGTTCGCCCGCTCCCCAGCGGGTGAAGAAGTCCACCCCGACCGCCTGTACCAGCGGTTGGGCGAAGCGGTCTTCGATGACCGGATGCTCGGCGATGCTGGCACGGGCTCTGCCCGCGGCCACCATGGTGGCGGTCGCCCCTACGCTGGTCGCCAGATCCCATGTGTCGTTGTCGGTACGCGGCATCGTCCGCCCTTCCGTGGCTGCGAGGAGTTACTGCAGGCCCACTCTACGACCTTGCGCCGGCAGCGGTTTCGCGTAGGCCCGCTCGTTCGACGCTCAACAGGCTCGCCGTTTCATGTTCTTCGCGGTAAGCCTCGCCGCCGCCGTTCAGCCCAAACAGCCGTTTGCTCCACAGCAGCCAGATGACCGCAACAATGTTGATTACAAGGGCAATAAGCCGAAGTGCGGTGATCCTCTCCGTTAGCTCGTAGATCTCCAGCGGAAGGAAGACGCTTGTCGCGATCACCGCGAAGTACTCGCCCCACCGTTGCATCAGCCACAACCCGACAGCTTCGACGAGCTCGATCGCCGCGTAGCCGGCAAGGCCAGCGGCGATCCACGTCAGCGTCGACGACGACAGCGCGAACGCGTGCGCAATACTGTGAATGATTTTGGAGTTGTCCGGATTCCAGCCGATTTGGTTTGCCAACGACTTGAGCAACGGCAGGTCTTGGTCGAACGCCTGGCGCAACCGCTCGCGTGACCCGTTGACCTTGAACACGCCGGCCGCCATCGCCAAGAAAAGCAGGCAGCGAAGCGCGCGTTCCACGGCGAGCGCCCGCATCAGCGTCCGATCTCGCAGCATTCGTCCGCGTGGGATCTCCGGCGCCGTATTGGCCGGTCCGCTGCGGCGGGGAGCGCCCACAACGAACGTCTCGCAGCGCAAGCAGCGCCACGCCTCGCCGGCGGGAGTATCGGCTTTCAAGCGCTCCCGAAGCTCGGGCTCATCAGGAGCGAACGTTGCGTGCCCACGCAATCCGCACGAGCGCAGAGCGAAATCAACCATGAGAGCACGTTAGTGTCATGGCAGCATCGGCCATACTGCGATAGAGGTATCTGAGAACTCGTGAGCCAGCGATCGGGCCTACGGGTCAGGCCTGCCACGGAGAATGACCTGCCCGAGGTCTGCGACATCGTCAACCACTACATCGAGAACTCGTTCGTCAACTTTCGGACCGAACCACAGGCCGTCGACGAATGGCGCACCGACTGGAGACGACTGCACTCGCAGTTCCCCTGGCTGGTTGCCGTCGACGACGACCGTGTCGTCGGTGTGGCGTATGCGGCGCCGTTTCACGGTCGGGCCGCCTATCAATGGACCGCCGAGGCCACCGTCTACGTCGATCCGTCGAGTCAGCGTCGCGGGGTGGGCGACGCTTTGTACACCGAATTGCTCGCGCGGCTGCGCAGCCAGGGCTTCCACAGCGTCATCGGGGTTATCGCCCTGCCGAACGACCCGAGCGTCCGGCTACACGAACGGCACGGATTCATTCAGGTCGGTCGGCTGGTTGAGGCCGGTTACAAGCTGGGTGCTTGGCATGACGTGGGTTTCTGGCAGCGCACGTTTAACATCGCAGGGTGACCAACTCCGACCCGGTCGCCACAGCAGCCGGACTCGTGGACGAGCACTGCTGCGCAGAATCCGGACATGCGGCGCCGCGGGATGCGACCTGGCATCGTCGTGCCCGGTGGGCATATGCGCTGGCGTGGGTCAGCATGGCCGCGATGCTTGCCGAGGGCGTGCTCGGGCTATGGCAAGGCCTGGCGGTCGCCTCGATCGCACTGACCGGGTGGGCACTGGGCAGCATGCCGGAGGCCCTGGCCAGCGGAATGGTCGCGTGGCGGTTCTCCGGCTCGCGCACACTGTCGGAAACGGCGGAGCGGCGCGCTCAGCGCGGGGTTGCGTTGTCGTTTTGGCTGACGGCGCCGTACATCGCCGCGGAATCCGTACATCACCTGTCCGGTGAACACCACGCCGACGTCTCGGTGATCGGTATGGCGTTGACGGCCGCCTCGCTGGTGCTGATGCCGATTTTGGGACGGGCGAAACAAGTACTCGCCGTGCATCTGCGATCAGCGGCCACCGCCGGCGAAAGCACCCAGAACTACCTCTGCGGTGTGCAGGCTTCCGCAGTACTGATCGGCCTTGCGGTCACTGCCAATTGGCCGGGCTCCTGGTGGTTCGATCCGGTCATCGGCCTGGGCATCGCCGCCGTGGCAATCTGGCAAGGCACCAAGGCATGGCGCGGCGAGGACTGCGGCTGCTAGAAACCCGATTCCGAAGGTGACCAAAGACCTTCCGGGGTGAGGGCGTTGCGCCCTAATCGAGCGTGCGGACCTGACGGCAGCATCGCGGTAATGACATCGGTGACAGGAACAATCCGGCGCCTTAGGTTGGAAGTCTCGTCGGTGCTGATGTACGCACGATCCGGTGGATTACGGCTGATCCCGGTGCGTCGGATCCCGGCGGTCTTGCGCGCCCTCAACCGCTACGGCCTATTGGGGGCGGCGACGGTGATCACCGCTGCCCGCGACCCTGCCGGACTGGCGCTGATCGACGAGCGTGGGGCGCTCAGTTTCGGTGACCTGGATCGCCGGACCAATGCGTTGGCCAACGAGTTGCGCCGGCTCGGGCTGGGGCCGGGCGCCAGCGTCGGCATCCTGGCCCGTAACCACCGGGGCTTTCTGGAAGCCGTCTATGCCGCCGCCAAGTGCGGTGCAGGTGTTGTGCTGCTCAACACCGGCTTCGGCAGCGTGCAACTTGCCGACATGGTCAACCGCGAAGGCATCGACCTGCTTGTCCACGACGACGAGTTCAGCGCCGTCGTCGCAGATGTGCACCCGAGACGTGGTCGGATACGGGGCTGGACCGACGCACCCGGTGCGGGCACTGTCGACGCGATGATCGCGCGCGGTGACACCGCCCCACCGCCCAGCTCCGGCGGTCGGCCCAAGATCGTGATTTTGACCAGTGGGACGACGGGAACGCCGAAGGGTGCCGCGCGTTCGGAGCCGTACTCGCTGATACCGGTCGGCGGCCTGCTGGGCAAGGTGCCGTTTAGAGGCCGCGAAGTCACCGAATGCTGTGTGCCGCTGTTTCATTCACTGGGCTTCAGCCATGCGATGTTCGCGATGGTGCTGGGTTCGACGCTGGTGCTGCGTCGTGAGTTCGATCCGCAGTACGCCTTGACCAGCACGGTCATGCGCCGGGCCAGCGCCATGATCGTCGTGCCGATCATGTTGCGGCGCATACTCGACCTGGGCCCTCAAGCTATCGCCGGTTGTGACTTGTCGGCGTTGCGCATCGTGTTCGTCGGCGGGGCCCAGCTCGGGGCCGCGCTGGCCGCCCGCGCGCGCGAAACGCTTGGGCCAGTCGTCTACAACATGTATGGGTCCACCGAGGTCGCCTACGCCACCATCGCCACGCCGGCCGATCTTGCCGCCGCGCCCGGATGCGTCGGGGGTGTGGTATCCGGATCAATCGTCAAGGTCTTCGCCGACAACCAACACGAGGCGGTCCCGGGGACGGCGGGGCGGATTTTCGTCGGGAATGTGATGGCCTTCGAGGGCTACACCGGCGGCGGCACCAAGGAGTCGATCCAGGGCCTGATGGCCACCGGCGACGTCGGCCATTTCGATGAGGCTCGCAGGCTGTTCATCGACGGGCGCGACGACGAGATGATCGTTTCGGGTGGAGAGAACGTGTTCCCGGGCGAGGTCGAAGACGCGCTGGCGCATCACCCCGACATCGTTGACGTCGCGGTCGTCGGTGTGAGCGACGAGGAGTTCGGGCAGCGTCTGCGCAGCTATGTCGTGGTGCGCCCGGGTGCGTCGTTGACCGAGCATGATGTCAAAGAATTCGTCCGGAATCGGTTGGCGCGCTTCAAGATTCCGCGCGATGTGATCTTCGTCGACACGCTGCCCCGGAATGAGAGCGGAAAGGTTCTCAAACGCGAGCTGAATAGCGCGTGAAGATGGCACCGCCGATCACGATCACGCGCACCGACACGTGAACCCGTCCCACGCCGGCCGTCAAGGGATCAGGCTTGCGAAGTCGGCGTTGATCGCTGCGGCTGCCCCCTCGATGACGATGTACTCGTAGCCGAGCGCGATGCTGCCCAGGCCGAGAAGGCCCGCGATCGGCAGGCCGATGGCGTCCGTGGGGTCGCCGGCCGCAGCCGGGCCGCATCGCCACAACCGCGTCGTGAGCATAAGCCTGGCGGGCCATAGCTGCTGATGCTAGACGTTGTCCTGGTGAGGCGGCGCTGAATCGCTGCCCCAGGTGCCAGGCATCATCGGCATGCGCGGGCCCCCGCCGAACTCATCGTCGGTCAGTGTGGCCAATCCGGTTGCCGCAGCCGCGGTTTCCTTGGCAGCGGTTCCGGGGAAACCGAGTGTTCCTCCGTCTCGGTCCGACGGCACGACGGTCGGCTCGGGTTCCAGGTCCATGTACTCATAGCCGCGCCCGATCATTTCTACTTTGGTGCGACGGCGTCGGCGTGCTTTGTCCGGCGTTTCGGGCCCGGCCGCGGCCGCCAGGGCCGCGGCAGCCTCGAGCTCCGGCGCCTTCGCTTTGGCGCTGGCGCTCGCCGTCCTGCGGGCAGCCGCGCTCAGGCCACCGACCATGTAGGCCAGACCCTGCGCGGTGAGCACTCCCGGCGGCGATGATGGTGTCGGCGGCGGCGGACCGGGGGCGGCGGGCGCCACCGCCGCCGCGGGCGCCGGGACCGGGGCGGGCGCCGGTGCCGCGGCGGGGATGGGCGTCGGGGTCGGTGCTAACGCCAATGCCACTGGCGGAGGTAACGGTGGGATAGGCACCGCGGGGATGCCGGCCAACCCGGCCAAACCCGCCAGGCCCGCGAGACCGCTCGCACCCAGCGGGAGCGCGGCCAGCGGCGCCAACGGGAGGGTCAACAGCGGCAAGAAGGCCGGGAGCAACACCACCTGCTCGAGCAGCGTCTTCAGCAACGCGATGGTGTCGGTGATGATCGTGCCGATCGCTTCGATGGTGTCCAACACAACGGTCAGACCCATCGCCACCGGATTACCCGAAGCGAACGCGGCGGTGAGATCGCCGCCGATATAGGCGAAGGTCTCCGACAGGTATGCGACATAGGATCCGATGTCCATCGGATAGCCAAGGGCGAACGCGACGTTGAACGGATCAAGGAAGCTCAGCGGGTTGCCGACCTCGACCAGATAGGGATCGATCCCGGAAAAGAGATTGATCAGGTAGGTGTTGTTGTCCAGGTCGTTGATCAACGGCTGCAGGACGTTGTTGTAGAAATCGGTGTACCCGATGTTCTGCATGAATTGCAGCCATTGGTTCTCGGTGTCGGTATCGGCGATGCTCTGTGCCGCATTGGCTTTCACGATCTGCGGCGCGGCCGGGGTTTGCGGTGACGCCGCCACCGCTGCGCCGGCGACACCCTGGTAGGCGCCCATCACGGTGGCGGCTTGAACCCACATTCGCGCATAGTCTGCCTCGTTCAGCGCGATCGGAATCGTGTTGATACCAAAGAAGTTCGTCGCCAGCAGCACCGCGTGGGTCGCGTGGTTGGCGGCCAGCTCGCCCAGTGTCGGCATGGTCGCCAGCGCGGTGGTGTAGGCAGTGGCGGCAGTTTCGTGCTGCGCTGCGGTCGCGGCGGCGTCGGCGCTGGCCTGCATCAGCCACGCCAGGTACGGCACATGGGCGGCCACGTACTCCTCGGCAGTCGGGCCCTGCCAGGCTCCGGCCTGCACGCCGCCCAAGACGGTCGCCAATTCGTCGGCGGTTTCGGTGTATTCGGTGCTCAGCGCGCTCCACGCGCCGGCAGCCGCCAGCAGCGAACCGGGGCCCGGGCCGGCACTCAGCAGCGCAGAATGCACTTCCGGTGGTGCGGCCATCCAAATCGGTGCCGTCATCGCGTCACCTTTCTGCGCACCCGGGGCCGATGCGTGAGCACGCAGTCGCCGCACAGCCCGCCGCGGGGCGCGCGGTAGTAAAGGCAGCAGTTGGTCCGGCGATAGGCCGCCTTGTCGAAACAGATTGCGGCCGAAAGTCTTTGGTCAGAGCATAGCCGACGCGCCAGCCGCCATCCGGGCCCGTTGGTGACATTGCGGTCGAAGACATGCGCGGCGCCGAGCAGCGCGGATGCCGCGTTGCCCCGCAACAGCTTGTCCGAGATCGGCCCGAGTCGGCGCAGCGCGGCGCCGAGCGGCGCCAAGTGCCGCTCGAGCACCATGTCGGCCAGCGTCGGCTCCAGATCGTCTCCCCGCCAGGCGACGGGATGTTCGATATGCAGCTGGATTTGGCCGTCGCGCTCCTGGAACAGCAGGCGCTCGGCGTCCAAGTCGAGCAGGAGCCGGTGGCCGGCCAGTGCGCCGAGGCCAATCGACCACAGCCGTGCGGCGAAGCCGAGGAAAAACGTCGACGCCGCGACCCGTTGTTCCGCGGCATCCATGCGTGCCTGGACGCGACCGACGATCCCGTCCAGCAGTGCGGCGTCGGTGTACAGCTGCTCGGCCGGGCGCCAACCAGCACTGACAGATCCGGTCCCGACCGCGAAATACGGACCTAAGTAGGCGAGCTCGGCGACCACCCGCTGCGGGGCGTCGAATCGTTGACGAGCCATTGGCGTCGGTCAGCTCTCTCGGGGTCGACCGCCCCGGGTTGCAGGATGCGACGACGCGAGTGTCCTGGCTCTCGGATCGCTGCTCGCCTCGCCTTCCAGCTCGCGGCCGTGGCGGTTGAGGTCCGCTCCCCGATGACAGTGGCGGGACCGCGCCGGATTTGCACCGGCTTCCTACATCGTCATCGCCTTACGTGCGACATTGTCGCACGCTGCTACCGTGTGGCGACCCGCTTCGCCCGGCTTCGCCGATCTCGCGATCGCCACGGCTCAGTCCAAGCGGTACCGAATCAACCGAGAACTGTTTGCGACGACGGCCACCGACGACGCGTTGTGCAGGATTGCTGCCAGCACCGGCGACAACGCACCGCCGGCGCCGATCAACAGCCCGGCGGCGTTGACCGCGATCGACATACCGTAGTTCTGGCGGATGACCTCGACCGCGCGGGCGCCCAGGTCGCCCACGTCGAGCAGGCGGTTCAGATCGTCGTTGGCCAGCGCGACATCGGCGGTTTCGACGGCGACGTCGGTGCCGGCCAGGCCCATCGCGATGCCGATATTCGCGGCTGCCAACGCCGGAGCGTCGTTGATTCCGTCGCCGACCATGCCGACGATGTAGCCATCCTCCTGGAGTTGGCGCACCGCTTCGAGCTTGTCCTCGGGCAGCACCTCGGCACGCCACTCGTCGATGCCCAGCTCGCCGGCGACCACCGTCGCGATGTCGGGATGATCGCCGGTGAGCATCACGATCCGGCGGATTCCGTTGGAGCGCAGCTTCTTCAGCACGTCGGGTGCTTCCGGACGGACTTCGTCGCGCAGGCTGATCAGCCCGACCAGCGTGCCATCCACCGCGAGAAGCAACGGGGTCTCGGCCTGGCAGCGCAGTTTGTCGACCCAATCGGCAGCCTTTTTCGAGACTTTGACGCTTTCCGCGCGCAGCAGCGATGGACTGCCCAGCAGCAGTGTTCGCCCATCGGCCCAGGTCCGCATGCCAAGGCCGACCAGCACCTCGCATTCCTCGTGCGGGGGAATGATGATGCGGCGTTCCTCGGTCGAGCGGATCACCGCCTCCGCCAGCGGATGACGGGAATGCAGCTCCGAGCTGGCCGCGTAGGCGAGGACCTGCTCTGGCTGCCAATCTTTGTGTAGCGCAATGATATTCGTAACGACCGGGCGCCCGACGGTGAGGGTGCCGGTCTTGTCGAAGACGATCGCGTCCACCCGGCCGGCCTGCTCGAGGTGCGACCCGCCCTTGATCAGGATGCCGCGGCGCGCGCCATTGCCGATCGCCGCGCTGATCGCGGTCGGCGTCGCCAGGCCCACGGCGCACGGACAGGCGATCAGCAGCATGGTCATCGCGCGCCGGACGTCTCCGGTGATCGCCAGGGTGATCGCGGAGACGATGAAGGAGATTGGCACGAAGCGGCGGGAGAAGTTCTCGCCGACGGTTTGGATCGGTGCTCGATCGTGGTGCGCCTCTTCGACGCGGGCGATGATGCGGCCGATCGCGGTTTCGTTGCCGACGGCGCGAGCGCGAACCACCAGGCGGCCGCGCAGCACCACCGAACCGGCGTGCACCACCGCCCCGGCCAGGATGCTGACGGGCAGGGTTTCGCCGGTGATCGCGGATTGGTCGACGATGGCTTCGCCGTCGACCACCTCACCGTCGACCGGTATCGCCACGTGGTCGTGGATCACCACGTCATCGCCGATCTGGATGGAATCGATCGGGACCTGTACCTCGTTGCCGTCAACACGAATCCAAGCCGTGTCGGCGGTGCCGCGCAACAGATCCGAGATGGCCCGACGCGTGCGTCGCAGCGTCAAATCCTGAAGGTACTCACCGATATTGAGCAGCCACAGCACGGTGAGCGCGACCACGTTCTCGCGCAGTACCAGGCTGGCCACCGTCGCCGCGGTCACCAGCGCATCGGTGCCGGCGCGTCCGGACCGCAGCGACCGCAGCGCGCCGCGCAGGAACGGATAGCCCATGAACAGCGTCGCCCCGGTTGCGACCAGCTGACCGCTCGGGCCCAGCAGCGGCGGTCGTTTGAAGACGTAGCGGCGCACTCCGAGCAAGGCCAGCGCGGTGCCCCCGATCACCATGCGCAGCACCTCGGTGTTGCGGACGTCGGATGACCGCGGTGTGCGAGCCGGGATCAGCCCGGCGGCAACGTATTCGGCTTCCCGGATCGCGGCCAGCACGGCCTCACGGTCGCAGCGCCTCGGCGAATACCAGACGACCACGGAGCCGGTGTGCGGGTAGGCGTGCACGGCCCGTACCCCGCTCTGCTGGTCGACTGCCTCTTCCACCGCGACTGCGCGTCGGGAATTCGAACGCACCCAGGGCACCTGCACCCGCATCCGCCCGGCCGCGTCCGAAAGGACGCGCACGTCAGTGCTCGTGGTCGTGGTTGCCGATGGCCGGAGGCTGCGCCTCCTCACCGACGCGTTCGCGCGCTTCGGCCACCACGTCGGCAAGCTTCAGCCGGGCTGACTCCGCTGCTTCCTCGGCGCGCCGGGTCCCGCGCAATCCCCACTCCGTCGCGGTCACGGCGGCGTTGTGCAGTGGCGCCTTGGCCAGGGCCTTGCGCACAACCTCGTAGGCGCTCACCCCGACCAGTCCGGTTACCACCGTTCCGGCCGCTTTTCCCAGTAGCCCGTGCACCAACATCCGTTAACCCTCCGTTGTCGCCGTGTCGCCCAACCTAACATATAAATATTGCGATACCAATATGTATCGGAGCGAGCAGCACCGGGGTTGAGCCTCAACGGTATCCACAACCTCACCAGTCACTGGTCCGGTGGATAGGACCTTCTCCAGCTTTGTGTCCGCATGTGATAGCACCGTCGTCAGTGATATCGCATATGCCTTGCTTTGCGAAAGCGTGTCAGAACCAGGAATAGGTGCTGGTGTGGCTAGCGGGATTCAAACACGCGGGTGACCTTTTCGGTTTCGATCCTGCGTGGCAGCGCGGCCGGATCCGGGTTGGCCACCTGCACCAGCGACCCGCCGATCGTGAGAACTGCCAGCAGGCCGTCGATCACGTCGTCGGGCCCATCCCAGGACGCCGTCGAGAGCACCCGCTCTCCGGCTGCCAAACCCTGTGCGGCAGCGGCGTTCTGGCAAGCGCCCAGCACCTCGTCGACCGATCGGCCGGCCAACGCCGGCCCGGGGTGGCGTTCGGCGACGATCTGGTCGCCGTGCACCCGTACCGCGGTCGCGTAGTCGGTGACACCAACCGGCAGATCGGGCGCCGGGCGGCCGAACGGGTCCAGCGACAGCACCGCCACCTCGTCGGCGCCGGTGGCGTCGGCGTCGTCGATCCGGTCGACGGTGCACAACGCGACGGCCGCTGAGCCGTCTAACACCACCTCCGCGCCGATCCACCACACCCCGAAGAGCACCGCGGCTGTCTGCCAATGCGCCGGCAGTAACACCGCCACCCGGCTGGCCGGCCCGGCGGCCAACTCATCGCGCAATAGGTTGCCGGTCTTGGCCGCCCAATTGGCCAGTGTTACTGCGGACAGTTCGATGCGCTCGCCGGTGGCGTCGTCGTAGTAGGTGATCCGCGGGCCGACCGGGTCGGCGCGCAGCAGCGGGTCCAGCACCGCTGCGCTCAGCGTGGTCAGTTGACGCACTCGGGGTGCTCGGAGCCGGCGGTCAGGATCGGCGAGGGCGGGGGAGCGTTGGTGTTCGCCGAGCCGGAGTTCGTCGAGTTGGCCGCCATCGTGGCGGGCCCGTCGCTCAACCCCGCGCCCGGGCCGGTGTAGTCGTTGGCCAGCACCACCCGAACCGATCCCGGCGGGACGGATTTATTGGTGATGACGGGCAGCCCGCCGAGGTCTTTGGCGACGGCTTGCGCGCCCAGGTCGTCGGCCTTGGCGGCTTGCACCTGGCTGGCGGCGACATGGGCAGCGTCGTTGTTGCCCACCGTTCCTGCGGCAAATCCTTTGGAAGTCAACACTTCTGACACTGACGCGGCAAGTCCGTTGATGTCGGTGTCGTTGACTACATTGGCGGTAGTCTTGTTGGGCGTGTAGGCCAGCTCCTCGGTCTTGCCCTGCGCCTGATTGTGCAGCAGGCCCGCGACCCAGTCTTGCACCTGATGCGGATCGACCCGCACGACGCTGTGCATGCCGTCGTCGCTCCAGCCGGACTCGTCGAGCACCGGGATGGTGGCGAAGGCGATCTTGCCGCCGGCGAGCTTCTGTAACTGGTTAACGAAATCCATGATGTCCCAGCCCGACGACAGCACCACCGAGCGCTGGATGGCCTGCTGCAACCGGTTCATCGTCGCCGGACTCGACAGCGTCTTGCCCGAGATCACCTGGTGGGCCAGCGAGGCCATCACCACCTGCTGGCGCACCACCCGGTCCAGGTCGCCGCGGGGCAGTTCGTGGCGCTGGCGTACGAAGCTCAGCGCCTGTGGGCCGTTGAGCTTCTGCCAGCCAGCCGGAAAGTCGGCACCTGAAAGTGGTTCGTACACCGGTTCTTTGAGGCAAACATTGACGCCGCCGAGGGCGTCGGTGATTAACGAGAAACCCAGCAGTCCGATCTCGGCGTAATGGTCGACGGTGACACCGGTGAGGTCGGCGACCGTCTTGATCAGCGCCTCACGGCCGGCCTCGGTGCCCTCCCGCTCGGCCTCATTTGGGGCCATGCCGGATTCGACCAGGCTGACCCGCTTCTCCTCCTTGGTCTGGCCATACACCCCGTTGATCTTGGTCTTGCCCAGCCCGGGCGCCGAAACGTAAGTGTCGCGTGGGATCGAGATCGCCGTCGCCGACTTCCCGTTGTCCGGGATGCGCACCAGGATGATGGTGTCGGTGTTGGTGGCGGTTTCGTCACCGGCCCTCAGGCTGGCCAATTCCTGGGCGCTCAACGGGTTGCCGTGGGCGTCGGTGCGGCTGTCCATCCCGACCAGCAGGATGTCGATCGCCCCGTCGTCGCCACCATGACCCAGCGACGGCGCGAAGACGTGGTAGATGCCGTCCTCGAAGGCGCGGACCTTGCTCCACGCCACCCCGGTGACGAGGACGACCGCCACGGCGGCCACGGTCGCAATCACACGAGTCACCCGTTGCTCAGGCATCACACTAGGCTACTTGCGTCACAGCATTATCGTCGTTAGCCGTGGCCTCGGCGTGCCAGACTCGTGACGTGAATGTGCCACACGTGTGCAACAGAATCGTGATCGCGGGTGCCGGTGGGCAGGCGGGCAGCTGTTTGGCGGCCGAGGCGGTGCGCCGCGGACGCGACGTGCTGGCGCTGACGTCGGCGCAGTGGGACATCACCGATCCGCAGGCCGCGGCGCAGATCGTGCGAACCGGCGACGTGGTGATCAACTGCGCGGCCTATACGAACGTGGACGGCGCCGAGAGCGATGAGCAGCGGGCGTACGCGGTCAATGCTGCCGGGCCGGAGCACATTGCCCGCGCTTGCGCGCGCGTCGGCGCGCGGTTGATCCACATCTCTACCGACTACGTGTTCAGCGGCGACTTCGGCGGATCGGCGCCGCACCCCTATGAGGTTGACGACGAGACGGCGCCGCTGAGCGTGTACGGACGAACCAAACTGGCAGGCGAACAGGCGGTGCTGGCGGCATCGCCGGAGGCCGTCGTGGTACGCACCGCCTGGGTCTACACCGGCGGAGACGGCAAGGATTTTGTCGCGGTGATGCGCAGATTGGCCGCCGGCGATCGCATCGTCGAGGTGGTCGACGACCAGACCGGCTCACCGACCTACGTCGCCGATCTGGTCGGCGCGTTGCTGCAGGTGGCCGACGGACAGGTGCAGGCGCGGGTCCTGCACGCCGCCAATGCCGGCGAGGTGTCCCGGTTCGGCCAGGCCCGCGCGGTGTTCGAGGGCGTCGGCGCCGATCCGGAGCGGGTGGTGCCGGTGAGCAGCGCCCACAACCCGCGGCCGGCCCCTAGGCCGGCGTATTCGGCGCTGTCCGGTCGACAGTCGGAACAGGCCGGCCTCTCGCCGCTGCGGCCGTGGCAGGACGCGCTCGCCGAGGCGCTGGCGCGTGCTCTCGGGGCGCCTTCGCGCCCTTGACCGTTACTCTCTACGCGTGAGCGACGTCCTGCCGGTGGTAACGGTGACCTATTCGCCGGGCCCGCATCTGGACCGGTTTTTGGCGTCGCTGTCGCATGCGACCGAACGGCCGCTGAGCGTGCTGATGGCCGACAACGGCTCCACCGACGGGGCGCCGCAGGCCGCCGTCGAGCGTTACCCGGGCGTGCGGTTGTTCTCGACCGGCGCCAATCTCGGCTACGGCAGCGCGGTGAACCGCGCGATAGCCCAGTTGGGAGATGCTGACGAGTGGGTGGTGGTTGCCAACCCGGACGTGCAGTGGGGGCCCGGCAGCATCGATGCGCTGTTGGACGCCGCTTCGCGGTGGCCGCGCGCGGCGACGCTGGGCCCGCTGATCCACGACCCCGATGGATCGCTGTACCCCTCGGCGCGGCATCTGCCCAGCGTGATCCGCGGCGGCATGCACGCGATGCTCGGACCGCTATGGACGAACAACCCGTGGTCGACGGCGTACCGCCAGGAGCGGCTGGAACCCAGCGAACGGCCGGTGGGCTGGCTGTCGGGGTCGTGCCTGTTGGTGCGCCGCGCGGCCTTCGAGCAGATCGGCGGCTTCGACGAGCGCTACTTCATGTACATGGAAGACGTTGATCTGGGCGACCGGTTGGGTAGGGCGGGCTGGCTCAACGTCTACGTGCCGTCGGCGGAGGTTTTACACCACAAGGGCCACGCCACCGGACGCGAAACGGCGACCAACCTGGCCGCCCACCACAAAAGCACCTACACCTACCTCGCCGACCGGCACTCTGGTTGGCGACGCGCCCCGCTGCGCTGGGCCTTTCGGGGCGGGCTGGCCGTGCGCTCACGGCTAATGGAGCGCGGCGCGCGGCGGGAAGAAGGGCGGCGACGGTGATGACCTCTCAAGTCGATGCGGTGATCCTGGTCGGCGGCAAGGGCACTCGGCTACGGCCGCTGACCTTGTCGGTGCCCAAGCCGCTGCTGCCGACCGCCGGGCTGCCGTTTCTCACGCATCTGCTGTCCCGGATCGCGGCGGCCGGTATCGAACACGTCATCCTCGGCACGTCCTATCAGCCAGCGGCGTTCGAGAAGGAGTTCGGTGACGGGTCCAAACTGGGCCTGCAAATGGAGTATGTGACCGAGGAGCATCCGCTGGGTACCGGCGGCGGAATCGCCAACGTCGCGTCGCGGCTGCGCCACGACACCGCGATGGTCTTCAACGGCGACGTGCTGTCCGGAGCTGATCTGGGGCAGCTGCTGGACTATCACCACGACCAGCAGGCCGATCTCACCTTGCACCTGGTAAGGGTCGCTGACCCGCGGGCATTCGGCTGTGTGCCAACCGAAAACGGCCGTGTCACAGCGTTTTTGGAGAAGACGGAAGATCCGCCGACCGATCAGATCAACGCGGGCTGCTACGTGTTCTCCCGCGAGATCATCGACCGGATTCCCCATGGCCGCGAGGTTTCGGTGGAGCGGGAAGTGTTCCCGGCGCTGCTCTCTGACGGGGTCAAGGTCAGTGGTTACGTCGATATGAGCTACTGGCGGGACATGGGCACGCCGGAGGACTTCGTGCGCGGGTCGGCGGATCTGGTGCGCGGCATCGCCCCGTCGCCGGCGTTGGGCGGGCATCGTGGTGAGTACTTGGTGCACGACGGCGCGGCGGTGTCTCCCGGCGCGTTGCTGATCGGCGGCACGGTCGTAGGGCGGGGCGCCGAAATCGGGCCGGGCGCACGGTTGGACGGCGCGGTCATCTTCGACGGCGTCCGAATCGAGGCGGGCAGCGTGATCGAGCGGTCGATCATCGGCTTCGGTGCCCGCATCGGCCCGCGAGCGCTGATCCGCGACGGTGTCATCGGCGACGGCGCCAATATCGGTGCGCGCTGCGAGCTGCTGCGCGGAGCGCGAGTGTGGCCCGGCGTCGTCTTGCCGGACGGCGGGATTCGCTACTCGTCCGACGTGTGAACTGCCCGCGCGACCAGATACGCCAGCGCCTCGTCGGAACCCGCGGGCAAGCCGTCGGCTGGCCACCAACGCAGGTCCACCGACTCGTCGCTGACGGCGATCTGCGCCCCGGCCGGAGCGTGGGCCACGAACTGCAGGTCGAGATGCCGGGTCGGCACGCCCAACGAACAGGTAACCGGATGGACATGCACGGCGACCAGAGCGGGCTCGATGCGCAGGCCGGCGACGCCGGATTCCTCGGTGGCCTCCCGCAGTGCTGCCGCGACGATGTCATCGTCGGCCTCGTCACAGTGCCCGCCCAATTGCACCCAGCGGCCCAGCCGCGGATGCAACGTGAGCAGCACCTGGCCGCCCGAGTGGTCGAGCACCAGAGCCGATGCCGTGACATGCCCGGGCACACATTCACGACGGCAGCCGTCGTCGCGGGCATCCAGAAACGCCAACACGGCATGACGCAGCGCGTCCTGCCCGCGGTCCGGCGCCTTCCACTCGCGCAGCAACGCGATGGCCGACCCACGGACGCTCACTTACGCACCAGCAGATCGTTGACCGGCACCGGGTCGCGGGGTTCTTTCAGCGGTTGGTCCGGATAGCCGATCGCGATGGCACCCAACGGTTCCCAGTCATCGGGCAGGTCCAGCTCGTCGCGGACCAGATCCGCGGCGAAGATCGTCGAGCCGATCCAGCAGCTGCCCACCCCGCGTACGGCCAGCGCCACCAGCAGCGCCTGCACGGCGGCCCCCACCGCAACGGTGAACATGGTGTGCTCGGCGTCGTTGCGCGCGGCGTCGGGGTAGTCGTGCGCGCCTTCGGGTACCAACATCGGGATCACGACTTCTGGCGCGTCATAGAGGATCTGGCCGCGGGTGACTCGGCGCTCGACGGCGTCGGCCGGTTTGCCGTCACCGGACAGGTCGGCGCGCCACTTGTCGCGCATGCGGTCCAGCAGGCGCGCACGAGTCTGGGCCGTCTGCAGCCAGACGAAGCGGACCGGCCGGGTGTGGTGCGGTGCCGGAGCGGTAAGTGCCTCGGCGATCGCGGCCTCGATGAGCTGCGGCGGCACCGGCGTGTCGGTGAACTGGCGCACCGAGCGGCGCACCAGCTGGGCCTGCTGGCGGCCCAGCTCCAGGGCTTCGGCCGTGCCCAGCCAAAACAGGTCGTCGGTGCCGGGCCGGACGAGGTTGCGCGCCGTGTCGCCGGTGTCGGCGACGACGCCGGCGGACAGCCCGCGCACGACGGCCACCGGTATCGCGGTCAGCTTGCCCTTGACCAGGTCGGCCGCGGCGGCGACCTCGTCAGCGATCGCGACTTCGGTGACCACCAATTCGTTGCCGTGCCGGTCGACGGCGCCCGCGTAGCTGTGCAGCACGGTCAGCCCGGCCGCGCCGACGGCAGCGTCGGTTTGGCCGTTGCGCCATGCGCGGCCCATGGTGTCTGTGACGACAACCCCGACGGTGATGCCCAACCGTTCGCGTAGCCCGGCGCGGAGAGTCGCGGCGCTGGCGTCGGGATCGACCGGCAGCAGCGCTAATTCGTTCGCATCGACGTTGGAGCCGTCGATGCCGGACGCGGCCTGCACCACGCCCAGCTTGTTCTCGGTGATCAGCGTGCGACCTTTTCGCGCCAGCACACGAACGGCCTCGGCGTCGACAAGCTTGCGCCGCAACGTATCTCGTAAATCGGGGTCGTCGGGTGCATCCACCAGACGACCCTCGCATTTGGATACCACCTTGCTGGTGACCACCAGCACGTCGCCGTCGCGCAGCCAGGGCGCGGCCGCGGCGATCCCGGCACCCAGGTCGTCGCCCGGCCGAAATTCGGGCAGCCCGGTAACCGGCAGGATCTCCACCGCTGACGCGGTGCCGTGCTCGCCGCCGGCCGCCGGGGCGGTCACGCTGCCACACCCGCGAGGTCTAGGCCGGCACTCACCATCTCGGCCGTTGCTTTGGGGTCGTTCATCAGCAGTGGCACCGACCGCACTGCCACCCCGTCGATTTCGGCATGATCGCCCTCGTCTACCAGCCAGCAGTCCAAGATGCCGGTGCCTGATCGCGCGCCATAGTGCTGGCCCACCGCCTGTGCGGTAGACGCCACTCCGATCACGGTTAGGCACGCATCAGCCATACCGCGCAACGGTTTTCCGCCGATGATCGGGGAGTAGCCCACGATGGGCGCATTGGTCGACCGCAATGCTGCCCGGATGCCGGGGACAGCCAGGATCGCGCCGATGCTCACCACCGGATTTGACGGTGCCATCAAGATGATGTCGGCGTCAGCGATAGCTTCTGTGACTTCAGCTGTGGCGTGGGCTTTTTCAGCGCCGATGAACGCGAAACTGTGGGTGGGCACCTGCGCCCGATAGCGCACCCACCATTCCTGGAAATGGATCGCGCGTTGACGGTCGTCGACGGGATCGGTGATCACGACGTGCGTTTCGCAGCGGTCGTCGCTGGCCGGTAACAGCCTGGCGCCCGGCTGCCAGCGGTCGCACAGCGCGGCGGTGACTTGCGACAGCGGATAGCCGGCCCGCAACATCTGGCTGCGCACCAAATGGGTGGCCAAATCGCGGTCGCCGAGCTCAAACCAGTCGGGCTGCACGCCGTAGCGGGCCAGTTCCTCCTTGGCATGCCAGGTTTCGTCGCGATGGCCCCAACCGCGCTGCGGGTCTACACCTCCACCTAAGGTGTACATGCAGGTGTCCAAGTCCGGACAGATCCGCACCCCGTGCATCCAGGCGTCGTCGCCGATGTTGACGATTGCGGTCAGCTCGTGATCGCCGGGGAGTGCAGGGCCGGAGGCGAACTGGCCCAGACCGAGCAGCTGTTGGACGCCAAGCAGAAAGCGGGCACCGCCGACTCCGCCGACCAGAACCGTGACCTTCACATCGCACGACAGTACGCGCGACGGGGTGGTTGCGACGGGTCCGGTAGCGGTGTGACCGACACGCCGCGGCGGCAACGGCATCAGTGTCGCAAAAAATTGATCACGAGATGGTATGGAAATCTTCCGAATCGCTTGCAAAGCGCTTCTTACCCGTGTGTAATCACAGCAGTGTCATTTCGGTTGGCCGGCCGGATTCGGTGTCGCAGACCGAGATTCGATCATTTGTTCGAATCGAGATGGCCGCACATCAAAACAGTGGTGACATTCACGATCAACGAAACCAGGTGAGGAGGCGGAGCATGTCCTATGAGCACCTTCGGGGCCTAATGGGAGGCACACCGCACACCACTACCGGCTCGCCGATGACTGGGGTAACCCCAAGGCCCCATTTGAGTTTGGTCCCCGATGCGGTCGAAGACTTCGAACTCGCAGAGGTGACCACCGACCAGTGGCAAGACCGCGCGCTGTGCGCGCAAACGGACCCCGAGGCGTTCTTTCCCGAAAAGGGCGGCTCCACCCGTGAGGCCAAGAAAATCTGCCTGGGCTGCGAGGTCCGGGCCGAATGCCTCGACTACGCGTTAGCTCACGACGAGCGGTTCGGCATTTGGGGCGGGCTTTCCGAGCGGGAACGCCGCCGCCTCAAGCGCGGAATCATCTGACGCAGTTAGTCGGCGGGCGACCTGGGGGCACCACCCGCTCGCGGGGGACTGCGCCCGGCTGCGCCGCGCTTGCGATCGCCCGCAGTCGGCGCGGTTAGCGGTTACTCGTCATCGATCGTCGGGTCGATGACCGAGGGTTCGACGTCCAGGTAGGTGGCCACTTGAGCCACCAGGATCTCATGCAGCAATTCGGCGAGTTCGATCGTGTCCTTCGCGCGCCGTTCAATCGGCTTGCGGAACAACACAACTCGCGCCCGCGTTGCGCTTCCGCGCACGTCGACGCCGGCACTGATCAACCGGGCCAGCGCGATCGGCCCGTCGGCGACCACTTCCGGCGGCCACTGCACACTGTCGGGGTCCTTCGCCGAGATCCGCGGGATCTCATCGACCGCCACGTCGAGTCCCGACAATCGCTCCTGCCAGCGTCGCTCGATGGGCTCGTAGGCCTCGAGAACGGCCATGTCGAAGCGTTCGGCGCGGCTGCGCCACCCGGGCACCGTCGGCGGCAGCAACGGCCCGCGCATCTCGCGCCCGCGGCGCGAAATACGTCTGGGCGGCGCCGAGCGCCTGCCGCGGTGGGAGCTGCGGGAATCGCTCACCCGGCGATGGTAACGGTTGGACATCGTGGCTCGGGCGAATGCGCGTGTCCGGCGCTGCGGGGACGTTTCCGCACGATAGCCTCTCGTTCGTGAACGTTCCGCGTCGCTGTTGCCGACCCGGCTGTCCGCATTATGCGGTCGCGACGCTGACGTTCGTGTACTCGGACTCGACGGCCGTAATCGGCCCGCTGGCAACCTCGCGCGACCCGCACTCGTGGGATCTGTGCGTCAGCCACGCCGGCCGCATCACCGCGCCACGCGGTTGGGAGCTCGTCCGGCATTCCGCCCCACTGGCCACCAACCCCGACGAGGACGATCTGATCGCGCTGGCCGAGGCGGTGCGCGAGGGTCACGATGGGATCGCTGCCGGTCCGCCGGTCAATGGGTTTCACGATTTCGGAGGCCAGAACGGCGGCGCGCCGGCAGCGGCGCCCTCCGCTGGCGTGCTGGCCCAGGCCGGGCAGCGTCCCGCGGGCAACGGTCGCCGACGCGGTCATCTTCGGGTGTTGCCCGACCCCACTGACTAGTAACCGTGCCGGGCTAGGCTGACCTGGACACCGCCCCGATCGTCAGGAGCCCTTTCATGTCTCGGTCCGTCGCGGCTGTTCACCGCGTGATCAAGGCATACGACGTGCGAGGTCTGGTCGGTGAGCAGATCAACGAGTCGTTCGTCAGCGATGTCGGCGCCGCGTTCGCCCGCCTGATGCGCGGCGAAGACGCACGGCAAGTCGTCATCGGCTACGACATGCGGGACAGTTCGCCGTCGCTGGCTGCCGCTTTCGGGGCCGGGGTCACCGCGCAGGGCCTCGACGTGGTCCGCATCGGCTTGGCGTCCACTGATCAGCTCTATTTCGCTTCGGGGCTGCTGGACTGCCCCGGCGCGATGTTCACCGCCAGCCACAATCCGGCTGCCTACAACGGCATCAAGATGTGCCGGGCGGGCGCCAAACCCGTCGGCGCGGAGACGGGATTGGGCAACATCCGTGACGACCTGATCGTCGGCGTTCCCGCTTTCAACGGGCCACCCGGTTCCGTCGGCGACAAAGACGTGCTGGCCGACTACGGAGCCTTCCTGCGCTCGCTGGTCAACACCTCGGGGCTGCGCCAGCTGCGCGTGGCCGTCGATGCGGGCAACGGGATGGCCGGTCACACCTCACCCGCGGTACTCGGCCCGATCGGGTCGATCACGCTGTTGCCGTTGTACTTCGAGCTCGACGGTTCCTTCCCCAACCACGAGGCCAACCCACTGGACCCGGCGAATCTGGTTGACCTGCAGAATTACGTGCGGGACACCGGCGCCGATATCGGGCTGGCCTTCGACGGCGACGCCGACCGATGTTTCGTGGTCGACGAGCGCGGCCGGCCGGTGTCGCCGTCGACGGTGACCGCTCTGGTCGCGGCCCGCGAGCTCAGCCGCGAAATCGGCGCGACTGTGATTCACAACCTGATCACGTCCCGCGCGGTACCGGAGCTGGTCGTCGAACGTGGTGGGACGCCGGTGCGTTCGCGGGTCGGGCACTCCTACATCAAGGCGTTGATGGCCGACACCGGCGCGATCTTCGGCGGCGAACATTCGGCGCACTACTACTTCCGTGACTTCTGGGGCGCCGACTCGGGAATGCTGGCCGCGCTACACGTGCTGGCCGCGCTCGGCGAGCAGGAACGGCCGCTGTCGGAGCTGACCGCCGACTACCAGCGCTACGAGTCGTCCGGCGAGATCAACTTCACGGTGGACGACGCGGGCTCCTGCGTCGAGGCGGTGCTGAAATCTTTCGGCGGCCGGATTCAATCCATCGACCATCTGGACGGCGTGACCGTGGACCTCGGTGAGGGCAGCTGGTTCAACCTGCGCACCTCCAACACCGAGCCGCTGTTGCGGCTGAATGTGGAAGGACGCTGCGTCGAGGACGTCGACGCGGTGGTCGAGCAGGTTGCCGGCGAGATTCGCCGGCAGACAGGTCAGCCAGAGGGCGCGACGTGAACGCCACCCACGCCGCGATCGACCTCGACGACACCGACGGCCTGCTGGCCGCGGATCGCGACGGGCTGCTGCGGGCGGCGTCGACGGCGGGTGCGCAGGCGCGCGCGGTCGCGGCTGCGCTCGACGAGGGTGCGCTGGACGCATTGCGCGGCGACGACCGTCCGCGCACGGTGATCTGGGTTGCCGGCCGAGGCACCGCCGAGACCGCAGGCACCATGCTGGCCGCGACATTGGCCAGTAGGGCTGGTACGCCGATCGTGGTCGCTGCCGAGGCGCCGCCGTGGATCGGTCCGCTCGACGTGCTGATCCTGGCCGGCGACGACCCCGGTGATCCGGCGCTGGTCGGCGCTGCCGCCAGCGGAGTGCGCCGCGGTGCACGGGTTGTCGTCGCGGCGCCCTACGACGGCCCCCTGCGCGAAGCCACTGCCGGCCGGGCCGCGGTGTTGACGCCGCGGCTGCAGGTCGCCGACGAGTTCGGCCTGTCCCGGTACCTGGCCGCCGGGCTGGGTGCGCTGCAAAGCGTCGATCCTAAGCTGGGGGTGGACCTGGCCGCGCTGGCCGACGGGCTGGACGCGGAGGCGCTGCGTAACAGCGCCGGCCGTGAAGTGTTCACCAATCCGGCCAAGGCGTTGGTCGAGCGGATGTCGCGGCGCCGCGTCGTGCTGGCCGGGGACTGTGCCGCCACGTTGGCGTTGGCCAGGCACGGCAGTTCAGTTCTGCTGCGGATCGCGCATCAGGTGGCCGCCGCCACCGGGCTCGCGGACGCCCTGGTGGCGCTGCGTGCGGCCGCGGACTCAGGGTCCGTGGACCCGGTGGAGGCTTTGTTTCACGACGAGGAGATCGACGGCCCGGTCGCCGAGCGGCTGCGGGTGCTGGCGTTGGCGCTGGACGCCGAGCACTCGATCGTCGCGTCTCGGGTCGCTCAGCTTGACGACGTCGATCTCGTCGGCGCCGAGGATGTGCCGGAGGGGCCGGGTGTCAGCACAGCGCCGGTCGGCGTCCAACGGGCCGAGCAGCAACTGGCTATATTGGCTGTTCGATTGGAGATGGCGGCGGTTTATATGCGCCTGGTGCGGGGATAAGTAGACAGTGCAGTTGCTACGCGGAGCGATACGGACGTACGCATGGGGATCGCGGACGGCCATCGCGGAATTCACCGGGCGGCCTGTTCCGGCAGCCCACCCGGAGGCGGAGCTCTGGCTCGGTGCTAATCCGGGTGATCCGGCCTGGTTGGAAACCCCTGACGGCGAAACCTCGCTGCTGCAGGCGCTGCTTGCCGATCCCGATGGGCAGCTAGGTTCGGTGGTCCGCGCGCGGTTCGGCGATGTGCTCCCGTTCTTAGTCAAAGTGCTCGCTGCCGACGAGCCGTTGTCGCTGCAGGCGCATCCGAGCGCGGAGCAAGCCGCCGAGGGCTATCTGCGCGAGGAACGGCTCGGTATTCCGGTGACGTCGCCGGTGCGCAATTACCGCGACGCCAGCCACAAGCCCGAGCTGTTGGTGGCGCTGCAGCAGTTCGAGGCGCTCGCCGGATTTCGTCCCGCGGCCCGGACCGTCGAGTTCTTGCGCGCCTTAGCGGTAGCCGACCTGGATCCATACATCGATCTGTTGAATGATCAGTCCGATGCCGACGGCCTGCGCGCATTGTTCACGACCTGGATCACCGCCCCGCAGCCCGACATCGACGTGCTGGTCGCCGCGGTGCTGGATGGCGCGATCAACTATGTCAGCAGCGGCGCAACGGAATTCGCGGCCGAGGCCAAGACAGTGCTGGAGTTGGGCGAACGCTATCCCGGCGACGCCGGCGTGCTGGCCTCGTTGCTGCTGAACCGGATAACCCTTGGCCCGGGCGAAGGGATCTTCTTGTCGGCCGGAAACCTGCATGCCTATCTGCGCGGCGTCGGGCTGGAAGTAATGGCCAACTCTGACAACGTTTTACGCGGTGGCCTGACTCCCAAACACGTCGATGTTCCGGAGCTGTTGCGGGTGCTGAACTTCACCCCCACCACCGAGTCGCAACTGCGCGCGCCGACACACCACGACGGACTCGGGCTGATCTACGACACTCCCGCCGACGAATTCGCGGCGTCGATGCTGACACTCGGTGACGACCAACTCGGCCATGAAGTCGACGCGCCGTCGCACCACGATGGTCCACAGATTCTGTTGTGCACCGAGGGTTCGACGGCAGTGTGCGGAAAATCCGGGGCCGTGAAGCTCACCCGGGGCGCCGCCGCCTGGGTGGCAGCCGATGACGGGCCTATCCGGCTGATCGCCCAGGAACCGACCAAGATCTTCCGGGCCACCGTCGGCCTTTGAGGCCGCCGCGGTCTTGCCGACGCTCGGCGAGCCACAACCGTAGGTTATGTCGCATAGCGCGGACGATGATCGGCGGCGTCGGGATCATATACAGGCTGTCGAGCAGAGAAAACCTGCGCAAAAACCATTCGGCGACAACGGGATCGGTCTCCGCGGCGCCGAGGAACTGATCGAACAAATTACCCACCGGCCGGTACCACCGGGGTGCCGACCCGGCCGCATGATGGAAATTGAAATCGCCGATCGCGGTCATCATCCATACCGGGAAGGTGGTCTTGGCGGTGGCCCGGTTCACTGTGTGCGCGAGGTCGTGCGTGGGCGTCGAGCCGTTCGTCAAAGCTCGGCGTAGATGACCGGCCTGCAGCGAGGTCATCGTCATGCCCTGCCCGAAGGTGGGGTCGAAGCTGGCCACCGCATCCCCGAGTGGCACGATGCCGGCCGGGAACCGGTCCAGCTTGTCGTAGCGGCGCCATCGGCTGGCGGGGAAGCGGTGGAAGGCCACTTCGCCCACGGGGTCGGCATGCTCCAACGCGGTGTGCAGCCGGTCGGGGAGCAGCGTCTGGGCCAGCCGGACCATCTCGGAAAATGATTGTGGCGGTTCGACTTTGGCGACGCCGAACGTCGTGATGGTCCAGAGGCCGTCTTCATAGCCCAGCATGCCCAGCCCTAGTGGCTGTTCGCGGGACGCGCCGGCAACGATCACTCTTTCCCGGATCAGGCCGTCGGGAAGCCGGAACTGATGCGACGCATAGCCGATGCCCACGTCGACGACGTCTTCACGAGGCCGCTGATATCCCCACTCCTCCAACCACACTGGCAGCCTGGTGCCGCGGCCGGCCGCGTCGACGACGAGATCGGCCGGAACGAATTCGGGGTGCGCACCGTCACCCGAATCCACCAGCACCCCGGTCACCCGCTGCGCACCCGCGTCGAACCGCGGCTCGCGCACCGAACGCTGCTGCAGTTCGACGTTGGCGATATCGAGGGCTCGACGCCGGATCTGCCATTCCAGGTGCGGGCGGCTCGGCACGTAAGCGGTGAACTCGTCACGCAGGGTGTGCCCGGTTCCCAGCCGGTGACCGGCGGCGCCGAAGTAGATGCAGTCCGGCCGGTTCGCCAGCTTCGGCACCCCGGCCGCCACCATGTCGTCGAGCAGACCGGGAAACAGCCCGTCGAATTCGACCGCGCCGCGGGCCATCAGCAGATGCACATGCCGGCCCTGGGGGACCGCCGTGCGGTTGACCGGTGTGCTCGGGAGCTCGTCGCGTTCGAACACCGTGACCTGGTCATAGAAATCCGACAACACCCGCGCCGCGCACAGTCCCGCGATGCTGGCCCCGATGACGACTGCGTGCCTCCGGCCGATTCCCCCCCGCATGACCGCAGGGTACTCGGTACTGTGCGGGTGCATGGCCGGTCGCTGGCGCACCAAATCCGTGGAACAGTCGATCGCCGACACCGATGAGCCCGGTACCCGGCTACGTAAGGATCTGAGCTGGTGGCACCTGGCCGTGTTCGGTGTGTCGGTGGTGATCGGGGCCGGGATCTTCACCGTCACCGCATCAACCGCGGGCGACATCACCGGACCCGCGATATGGATCTCGTTTCTGATCGCGGCGACCACGTGCGGGCTGGCGGCGCTGTGCTACGCCGAATTCGCGTCGATGCTGCCGGTGGCGGGCAGCGCCTACACGTTTTCCTACGCGACGTTCGGTGAATTTCTGGCTTGGACCATCGGTTGGAACCTGGTATTGGAGCTGGCCATCGGCGGCGCCGTGGTTGCCAAGGGGTGGTCGAGTTACCTGGACACGGTCTTCGGATTTGCCAGCGGCACAATCGATCTCGGGTCTTTCAAGCTGGATTGGGGCGCACTGCTCATCGTCGCGCTGGTGGCCACCCTGCTCGCCATGGGCACCAAGTTGTCGTCGCATTTTTCCACCGTGGTCACCACGATCAAGGTATCGGTGGTGGTGCTGGTGATCGTCGTCGGCGCCTTCTACATCAAAACCGCCAACTATTCGCCGTTCATACCGCCGCCCGAGGCCGACCACGCCGGCACCGGCATCGACCAGTCGTTGCTGTCGCTGCTGACCGGCGCACACAGCAGCCACTACGGCTGGTACGGGGTACTGGCGGGAGCGTCGATTGTGTTCTTCGCGTTCATCGGGTTCGACATCGTGGCCACCATGGCCGAGGAGACCAAGCACCCCCAACGCGATGTCCCCCGGGGCATTCTCTTTACGTTGGGCGTCGTCACCGTCCTCTACGTGGCGGTGTCGTTCGTGCTATCCGGGATGGTTCCCTACACCGCGCTGAAGACCACTCCGAACGGGCATCACGCCAACCTGGCCACCGCGTTCGCGATCAACGGCGTGCACTGGGCTTCCGGCATCATCTCCGTAGGCGCGCTGGCCGGGTTGACCACCGTGGTGATGGTGCTGTTGCTCGGCGGGTGCCGGGTGTTGTTCGCGATGGCGCGGGACGGATTGTTGCCCCGGCGGCTGGCCAAGACCGGCTCGCGCGGAACCCCGGTGCGCATCACCGCGCTGGTCGCGTTGCTGGTCGCAGCAACGGCCTCGGTCTTCCCGACGGACAAACTCGAGGAAATGGTCAACGTCGGGACCTTGTTCGCGTTCCTGCTGGTGTCCGCCGGCGTCGTGGTCTTGCGCCGCGCCCGCCCAGACCTGCCCCGTGGGTTCCGCGCCCCTCTGGTACCGCTGCTGCCGGTCGCATCGGTGTGCGCGTGCCTGTGGTTGATGGTCAACCTCACCGTCATCACCTGGATCCGGTTCTGCGTCTGGATGGTCGCCGGGGTCGCCATTTACCTGGGCTACGGACGCCGGCACTCGGTGCTGGCCGGCCGGGAGGTGGAGCAGGCGGACGCGGCGGTCGTCTCCTAAGACTGCGCCGAGCATGCACTGGCTGGTTTACAAACGATGCTCTAATGTCTAGACACAAGACGCATAGCGCTGTATTGTCCAATACCAAGGTGTTGTGAATCACGAGGAGATTGGCGATATGACCACCGCAATAGGCCCGAACGCGAAGGTATGGCAGGACAAGAAGCGCTATCTGTGGCTGATGGGACTGATCGTCCCGACGCTGCTGCTGACGATCCTGCCGATCGTCTGGGCAATGAACCAGCTCGGATGGCGGACCGCCTCGCAGGTGCTGTTCTGGATCGGCCCGATTCTGCTCTACATCCTGCTGCCGGCCCTTGACCTGCGGTTCGGCGCGGACGGGCAGAACCCGCCCGACGACGTGATGGAGTGGTTGGAGAACGACAAGTACTACCGGTACTGCACCTACGCCTTCATCCCGTTCCAGTACCTCAGCATGATTCTCGGCGCGTACCTGTTCACCGCGTCCAACCTCAGTTGGCTGGGCTACGACGGGCCGCTGGGCTGGCCGGCCAAGATCGGTCTGGCGTTATCGGTCGGCGCGCTCGGCGGAGTCGGCATCAACACCGCGCACGAAATGGGGCACAAGAAGGAGTCGCTGGAGCGCTGGCTGTCCAAGATCACCCTGGCGCAGACCGGCTACGGGCACTTCTACATCGAGCACAACCGCGGCCACCACGTGCGGGTGGCCACACCGGAGGACCCCGCATCGTCGCGGTTCGGTGAGACGTTCTGGGAGTTCTTGCCCCGCAGCGTCTTCGGCAGCCTGCGCTCGGCCGTGCGTCTGGAGTCGCAGCGGCTGCGCCGTCAGGGCGCCAGCTGGTGGAACCCCAAGACCTACCTGTCCAACGACGTGCTCAACGCCTGGCTGATGTCGGTGGTGCTCTTCGGCGTTCTGATCGCGGTGTTCGGCCCGGGGCTGATCCCGTTCGTCATCATCCAAGCCGTGTTCGGCTTCAGTCTGCTGGAGGCCGTCAACTACCTCGAGCACTACGGGCTGCTGCGGCAGAAGAACGCCAACGGCCGCTACGAGCGCTGCACCCCGGAGCACAGTTGGAACTCCGATCACATCGTCACCAACCTGTTCCTGTACCACCTGCAGCGGCACAGCGATCACCACGCCAACCCGACCCGCCGCTACCAGACGCTGCGCAGCATGGACGGCGCGCCGAATCTGCCCAGCGGTTACGCGGCGCTGATCGGGTTGACCTACTTCCCGCCGCTGTGGCGCAAGTTGATGGACCACCGCGTGCTCGCGCACTACGGCGGCGACATCACCCGAGTCAACGTGCAACCGCGCCGCCGGGAGAAGATCCTCGCCCGCTACGGGGCGACCGCCTGATGGCCGCCTACCGCTGCCCCGGCTGCGACTACGTCTACGACGAAGCCAAAGGCGCTGCACGAGAAGGATTTCCAGCCGGAACACGCTGGGATCAGATGCCCGCAGACTGGTGCTGCCCGGACTGCGCGGTACGGGAAAAGATCGACTTCGAACAACTGAGACGTCCGATGACGATACGTGCCGCGAGCGGCACGAGGAGGAATCGGACAAACGAGGAGGCGACGAAATGACCGACTACAAACTGTTCATCTGTGTGCAGTGCGGCTTTGAGTACGACGAGGCCAAGGGCTGGCCCGAAGACGGTATCGCGCCCGGCACCCGCTGGGACGACATCCCCGACGATTGGAGCTGCCCGGACTGCGGCGCAGCGAAGTCCGACTTCGAGATGGTGGAAGTCGCTCGTTCGTGACCAGCGCACCGGCGACTAGTGTCGCGCTTGTGAAGCAAAGGGTCCCGTACGCCGAGGCGTCACGGGCCCTTCTGCGTGATTCGGTGCTCGACGCGATGAGGGAGTTGCTTCTCAGCCGCGACTGGTCGGCGATCACGCTGGCCGACGTGGCCCGCGCGGCGGGCATCAGCCGCCAAACGATCTACAACGAGTTCGGCTCGCGGCAAGGTCTTGCTCAGGGCTATGCGCTGCGACTGGCCGACCGATTGGTGAACGCCGTCGAAGACGCCATCTACTCCAACGTCGGCGACGTCTATGCCGCCTTCCTGCAAGGATTTCGGGCGTTCTTCTCCGAGTCGGCGGCCGATCCGCTGGTCATCTCGCTATTGACCGGTGTCGCCAAACCCGATCTGCTGCAGATCATCACGACCGACAGCGGGCCGATCATCACGCACTGCTCGGCCCGGCTGACGTCGTCGTTCATGCACAGCTGGGTGAAGGCCAGCGAGGAGGACGCCGGGATGCTGGCACGCGCCATCGTGCGGCTCGCGATGAGCTACGTGTCGATGCCGCCGGAGGCCGACCATGACGTTGCCGCGGATCTGGCGCGGCTGATGACCCCGGCGGCCGAGCGCTACGGTGTCATGGAGACCGACTGACCCCACATCAGGGCACCACTGCGTCGGGACTAATGTATATGCAAGCTAATTAGTTGATGAGCAAGGAATGGGTCTACACACATGACGACGACCGAAAGCTCGCTGAGCGCCGACGTCCGCAACGGCATCGAATTCAAGGTTGCCGACCTGTCTTTGGCGGACTACGGTCGCCGCGACATCGAGCTGTCTGAACACGAGATGCCGGGCCTGATGTCGCTGCGCCGGGAATACCACGACGTGCAGCCGCTCAAAGGCGCCCGCGTCTCCGGGTCGCTGCACATGACCGTGCAGACCGCGGTGCTCATCGAGACTCTCGTCGCGCTGGGCGCCGAGGTCCGCTGGGCGTCGTGCAATATCTTCTCCACCCAGGACCACGCCGCCGCGGCGGTCGTCGTCGGCCCGCACGGCACCGCCGAAGAACCCAAGGGCGTGCCGGTGTTCGCCTGGAAGGGTGAAACGCTCGAGGAGTACTGGTGGGCCGCCGAGCAGGCGCTGACCTGGCCGGATGAGCCGGCGAACATGATCCTCGATGACGGCGGTGACGCCACCATGCTGGTGCTCCGCGGCGCGCAGTACGAGAAGGCCGGCGTGGTGCCGCCCGACGACGAGGACGACTCGGCTGAGCACCGGGTGTTCCTCAACCTGCTGCGCCACCGCTTCGAGACCGACAAGGGCAAGTGGACCAAGATCTCCGAGTCGATCAAGGGCGTCACCGAAGAGACCACCACCGGCGTGCTGCGGCTCTACCAGTTCGCCGCGGCCGGCGACCTGGCCTTCCCGGCGATCAACGTCAACGACTCGGTCACCAAGTCGAAGTTCGACAACAAGTACGGCTGCCGGCACTCGCTGATCGACGGCATCAACCGCGGCACCGATGTGCTGATCGGCGGCAAGAACGTGCTGGTCTGCGGCTACGGCGACGTCGGCAAGGGCAGTGTCGAGTCGCTGGCCGGCCAAGGTGCGCGGGTGACCGTCACCGAGATCGACCCGATCAACGCGCTGCAGGCGCTGATGGAGGGCTACGACGTCAAGCGGGTGGAGGACGTGATCGGTGAGGCCGATATCGTCATCACCACCACCGGCAACAAGGACATCATCACGCTCGAGCACATGAAGGCCATGAAGGAAAAGGCCATCCTGGGCAACATCGGTCACTTCGACAACGAGATCCAGATGGCCAGGCTGGAGAAGTCCGGCGCCACCAAGACCAACATCCGCCCGCAGGTCGACCTGTGGACCTTCAAGGACACCGGCAAGTCGATCATCGTGCTGTCCGAGGGCCGGCTGCTGAATCTGGGCAACGCAACCGGACACCCGTCCTTCGTGATGAGCAACAGCTTCTCCAACCAGGTCATCGCCCAGATCGAGCTGTGGACCAAGAACGACGAATACGACAACGAGGTCTACCGGCTGCCCAAGCACCTCGACGAGAAGGTGGCCCGCGTGCACGTCGCTGCACTCGGTGGCGAGCTGACCAAGCTGACCAAGGAGCAGGCCGAGTACATCGGCGTCGACGTCGACGGGCCCTACAAGCCGGACCACTACCGCTACTGAGCCTGGCTACCGCTGCGCAACAGCAGGGTCTCACGAGTCCCATCAGCCTCTTGAGTCGCTGGCTGTGGGATTAGTGGCTTCTTCATTTCGACCGCGCATGTGATATCAACTGGCACCTGATATCACCGGCGCCCTCTTTTCCGAAATGATGTGCGCACCCAGCTCAGGTGCAGTTGTGGCTGGTGTGACATGAGTTCCGCCCATCCCAGCGGTTAAGCTCGCGACGTGCTGATCGCCATCGAAGGCGTCGACGGGGCCGGCAAACGGACCCTCGCGCAGGGGCTGACCACGGCCTTCGAAGCCGCAGGCAAGTCGGTGGCCACGCTGGCGTTCCCGCGCTACGGGCAGTCGGTGGCCGCCGACGTGGCGGCCGAGGCGCTGCACGGTCAGCACGGTGACCTCGCGTCGTCGGTGTATGCGATGGCGATGCTGTTCGCGCTGGACCGTGCCGACGCCGCCGCACAGATCCGTGAGCTGTGCAGCGGCCACGATGTGGTGATCCTGGATCGCTATGTGGCGTCCAACGCCGCCTACAGCACCGCGCGGCTGCACCAGGATGCCGGCGGCGAAGTGGTCGGCTGGGTATACCAAATCGAGTACCAACGGTTGCAACTTCCCGTACCGGATTGGCAAGTGCTGCTTGGGGTTCCGGCTGAGCTGGCCGACCAGCGCGCCCGTCGTCGCGCCGAACAGGATGCCAGCCGGTCGCGTGACGCCTACGAACGCGACAACGAGCTGCAGCAACGCACCGGCGCGGCCTACGCCGACCTGGCCGCCGCGGGCTGGGGTGGGCGCTGGCTGGTGGTCGATGCAGACGTCGACCCCGGCCAGCTGGCGGCCAGATTGACCGCCTAGCACACCAGCTGCGTTATTCGGCCACGAAACGCGCGTGTGGCAGCTCCGTTTTATCAAGATCTGGTGACACCATGGATGCCATGAGGCAAAGGATTCTCGTGGTCGACGACGACGCTTCGCTGGCCGAGATGCTGACCATCGTGCTACGGGGCGAAGGTTTCGACACCGCGGTCATCGGTGATGGCACCCAGGCGCTCACCGCAGTGCGCGAGCTGCGCCCCGACCTGGTGCTGCTGGATTTGATGTTGCCCGGGATGAACGGCATCGACGTGTGCCGGGTGTTGCGCGCCGATTCCGGTGTTCCGATCGTGATGCTCACGGCCAAGACCGACACCGTCGACGTGGTCCTCGGGTTGGAGTCGGGCGCCGACGACTACATCATGAAGCCGTTCAAACCCAAGGAGCTGGTAGCCCGGGTGCGCGCGCGGCTGCGGCGCAATGAAGACGAGCCCGCCGAGATGCTGTCGATCGCCGACGTGGACATCGATGTGCCGGCACACAAGGTCACTCGCAACGGCGAACAGATTTCGCTGACGCCGCTGGAGTTCGACCTGCTGGTGGCGTTGGCGCGTAAACCCCGCCAGGTGTTTACTCGTGATGTGCTGCTCGAACAGGTGTGGGGATACCGTCACCCAGCGGACACCCGCTTGGTGAACGTGCACGTCCAGCGTCTGAGGGCCAAGGTCGAAAAAGACCCGGAGAACCCGACCGTTGTACTGACCGTTCGAGGAGTGGGTTACAAGGCCGGACCTCCGTGACCCACGGCGGCGATGCTGAGCCTCGCGATGCTGGGGAGCGCCGCCGGTGATTTTTGCGTCGAGGCCGCGCCTACGCGGTCGTTCGGGCCGTTCCGGCTCGGTGATGCGGGGCATCGGCGCGTTGAGTCGCGTCTTCGGCGCGGCATGGCGGCGGTCGTTGCAACTTCGCGTGATCACCCTGACGCTCGGGATGTCGCTTGCGGTGATCCTGGTGCTTGGCTTCGTGTTGACCAGTCAGGTCACCAATCGCGTTCTGGACGTCAAGGTCCGGGCGGCGACCGAGCAGATCGACCGGGCCCGTGACACGGTCAGCGGGATCGTCAGCGGGGAAGAGGCGCGTTCGCTGGACAGCAGCCTGCAGCTCGCCCGCAACACGTTGACGTCGAAAACCGATCCGACGTCCGGCGCCGGTCTGGCCGGTGCCTTCGACGCGGTGCTGGTGGTACCCGGCTACGGCCCGCGGCCCGCGGCGGCGGCCGGGCCCGTCGACCAATTGCCGGCTGCGCTGCGGGATTTCGTCAAGGCTGGGCAGGTGGCCTACCAGTACGCGACCGTGCACACCGACGGCTTCTCGGGTCCGGCGCTGGTCATCGGCACCCCGACATCGTCGCGGGTGACCAATCTGGAGCTCTACCTGATCTTCCCGCTGGGCAACGAGCAAAGCACAATCGCTTTGGTCCGTGGCACCATGGCCACCGGCGGCCTGGTGTTGATGGTGCTGCTGGCCGGCATCGCATGGATGGTCACGCGGCAGGTGGTGGTGCCGGTGCGGGCGGCAGCGCGCACGGCCGAACGCTTCGCCGAAGGGCACCTGTCCGAGCGGATGCCGATCCGCGGCGAAGACGACATGGCCCGGCTGGCGGTGTCGTTCAACGACATGGCCGAAAGCCTGTCGCGGCAGATCACCCAACTCGAAGAGTTCGGAAACCTGCAGCGCCGGTTCACCTCTGATGTCAGTCACGAGCTGCGCACACCGCTGACCACCGTACGGATGGCCGCCGATCTGATCTACGACCACAGCGAGGACCTCGAGCCGGCCCTGCAGCGGTCCACCGAGCTGATGGTCAGCGAGCTGGACCGGTTCGAGACGCTGCTAAACGATCTGCTGGAGATCTCCCGACACGACGCTGGCGTGGCCGAGTTGTCGGTCGAGGCCGTCGATCTGCGTTCCACCGTCAACAGCGCGCTGGGCAACGTGGGTCACCTGGCCGAAGACGCCGGGGTCCAGCTGATTGTCGACGTGCCGCCCGATGAAGTGATCGCCGAAGTCGACCCGCGCCGCGTCGAGCGGATCCTGCGCAATCTGATCGCCAACGCCATCGATCACGCCGAGCACAAGCCGGTTCGGATCCGGATGGCCGCCGATGAAGACACCGTCGCCGTCACCGTCCGCGACTACGGAGTCGGGCTGCGGCCGGGCGAGGAGAAGCTGGTGTTCAGTCGGTTCTGGCGCTCGGACCCCTCGCGGGTGCGCCGATCGGGCGGGACCGGGCTGGGGCTGGCGATCAGCGTCGAGGATGCGCGCCTGCACCAGGGTCGGCTCGAGGCCTGGGGCGAGCCCGGCAAGGGTGCCTGTTTCCGGCTGACCCTTCCGCTGGTTCGCGGCCACAAGGTCACCACCAGTCCGCTGCCGATGAAACCGATTGTCCCAGAACGCAAGGAGCGTCAGCTTCGGCCGCGGGAGCACGCCGAAAGGAGTGTGTGATGCGCCAGCTAGCCGGGCTGATATTCACCCTGGCCGTCGTGCTGGCGGGTTGCGCCGGAGTGCCGAGTGCGTCGGCGCCGCAAGCTATCGGCACCGTCGAACGGCCGGCACCATCGAACTTGCCCAAGCCGACGCCCGGCATGGATCCCGACATGCTGTTGCGCGAATTCCTCAAAGCCACCGCCGATCCGGCCAATCGGCACCTCGCTGCACGCCAGTTCCTCACCCAATCGGCGTCGGACGCCTGGGACGACGCCGGTAGTGCGCTGCTGATCGACCACGTCGTCTTCGTCGAAACCCACAGCGCCGAACGGGTTTCGGTGACCATGCGGGCGGATAAACTCGGCTCGCTGTCGGACATGGGCGTGTTCGAGACCGCCGAGGGAGTGCTGCCGGACCCCGGTCCGATCGAGCTGATCAAGACACCGGGCGGCTGGCGCATCGACCGCCTGCCCAACGGGGTGTTCTTGGACTGGCAGCAATTTCAGGCCACCTACAAACGCAACACGTTGTATTTCGCGGACCCGACCGGCAAGACGGTCGTTCCGGATCCGCGCTACGTCGCGGTGGCCGATCGGGATCAGTTGGCGACCGAACTGATTTCCAAGCTGATCGCCGGTCCGCGACCGGAGATGGCCAAGAGCGTGCGCAACATGCTCGGCCCCCCGCTGCGACTGCGCGGGCCGGTGACTCGCGCCGACGGCGGCAAGAGCGGTATCGGGCGCGGTTATGCCGGAGCCCGGATCGATCTGGAGTTGCTGACGGTCGCCGACCCGCACAGCAAGCAATTGCTTGCCGCACAGATCATCTGGACCCTGGCGCGCGCGGACATCAAAGGGCCGTACGTGATCAACGCCGACGGCGCCGCGCTGGACGAGAGGTTCGCCGCGGGATGGAATCCCTCTGATGTCGCCGCCACCGATCCGGGTGTTGCCGAGGGTGCCGCGGCCGGGGTGCACGCGCTGGTGGGCGGGCGGCTGGTGTCGCTGAACGGTCAGGCCGCAGACCCGGTGCCGGGCGCGTTCGGGCGCACGACGGACCAGACCGGAGCCGCGCTGTCGCGCAGCGGGCATCAGGTGGCGTCGGTGGTGACACTTCGGCCGGGCGCGCCGGATATGGCGTCCTCGCTCTGGATCGGCGATCTTGGCGGTGAGGCGGTGGAAGCCGCTGACGGGCATACCTTGTCGCGACCCAGCTGGTCACTGGACGACGCGGTGTGGGTGGTCGCCGACGGGAACACCGTCTTGCGTGCCATCGCCGGCACGGCCTCGGGTCAGCCGGCGCGGCTTCCGGTGGATTCGGCTGCGGTGTCCAGTCGCTTCCCGGGTGTGATCGGCGAGCTGCAGCTGTCCCGGGACGGCACGCGGGTGGCCATGGACATCGAGGGCCAGGTGATCCTGGCCAGCGTCGAGCAGACCCAGGCCGGGCAGTTCGCACTGACCTACCCGCGGCGGCTTGGGTTCGGGCTGGGCTCCTCGGTGGTGTCGCTGTCCTGGCGCACCGACGACGACATTGCCGTCAGCCGCAACGACGCTGAGCACCCGGTGTCCTACGTCAACATCGACGGGGTCAACTCGGATGCACCGAACGGCAATCTGCAGCAGCCGGTTTCGACGATCGCCGCGAACCCGTCGATGGTCTATGTCGCCGATCCGCGCGGGGTGATGCAGCTGTCGATCTCGGGCGCCGAAGGGCCGCAGGGCTGGCTGGACGTCCCACCTTTCATGGTGGGCGGGGCGATCCCGGTGCTGCCCGGGTGAGTAGCCTGCCGGCACGCGTTGCCGGCGCCGCCAATAACGCGGCCCTGCAAAGAGTGGACACGACAAGGCGGCCATCGGGCCGAAATTGGGGTAGGCGATTACTCTACGCGCCACCGCGAACATCGCGGGATAGTCGACTGATCAGCACAGGTGCACTCGACATGACCATGGCGAAAGGAGGGCTACCGACGTGTCAACCGACGATACGGCCAGGTCGACCCAGCACGTGTTCAGCCGCGGGGACTTCACCGCACGGAGGGAGTCCCACGCGGAGGACGCGGTCTCGCATTGCCCTAACGAGCTTCGGCCCGGCGGGGACATTAACGGAGCCGCCGCGATCATCAAGGTAGCGAGTCAATTGCGCCAGCACTGGCCCACGGCGAGCGTTGAGCCGGCTACGTACATCGACGGCGGCCGGGACGTCGTCGTGCTAGGAGCAGGATTTTCCTGCGACAGCGATTCGATTCAGCACTTTGACGCCGACCAGGTTTCATCGGAGCCGGGGATGGTATTGCTGTGTTGGTGATGAGCGGCTCTTGACAAATCGCTTAGCGCTTTGCGGGGAGCCACTGGGGAATCGCCAATCGCCAATCGCCAATCGCCGAGAGCGGGTGCAGACGGTGCGCCACAATGTATTTATCATCGCCCCTGTCAAGCTTTGGGCGCAGCTGCTAGAGCGGCAAATTGAGCACCTTACCGACTTTGAGGTGATCGGCAGCGCCCGAGATGGCGACGGTGCGCTCGAAGAGTTGGATCGGCTCCACCCTTCGTCGTGCATTGTCGTGGTAGATATCAACACCATGCTCGCGCTCCAAGCCGCAGCCGCTCTTCGCCGATCACATCCATCACTAAAGCTCGTCGCCATCGGGCTCGATGACAGTCCCGGTCAAGCACTTGCCTGGGCCTCTGCGGGTGCCGTGGGCCTGTTGGGGCGCATTACGACCCAAGAGGAACTACTGGGGACGCTTGCAGACGTGGCCGCGGGCGGGACGCACTGCTCACAAGATATCTCTGGCGCGTTACTTCGTGGAATCGGCGACACCGAGGGCGGTGTGCGTCCCAGTGCCAGCGGTGCGCCGCTCACGAGGCGTGAAAGGGAGGTGGCTCAGCTCGTCGCCGGCGGCTTCACCAACAAGGAGATCGCAGAACGTCTGCATGTTTCGGCTGGCACGGTAAAGAGCCACGTGCACAACGTCATCCACAAACTCGGGATCGCGCGCCGCGCACACGTCGCAGCCAGCCTGCCCGAGTGCCCGACAACGCCGTCTTTGAGCCAACGTGCGGATCCCCACGACCGCGAGAGCCACATTGTCTCCGGTCAGAAGACCGGAAACGGCGAGCCGATCAGGCAGCTATTGGCAGAGAATGCTGCATTCCGGTAGGGCAGCCGCTGCCGAAAACGGGGGCATCGCAGACACGACCCATCTCAGACGAACGCCCTGATCAAGTCGTCCTACGGTGCCGCAACGATGGTGCCGAAGTCGCCCGAGGCGTGCGGGGGTAAGACGGGCGGGGTGGTGTTCCACCGTCGCTGTTCCAGCAGCACCGGATTCTCTCGGCTCGACATCCAATCAAGCTGTGCCACCAGTTTCTTGTGGAGGAGTAAATCGTCGACTTGACGCTGCTCCAACCTGAAGAGTTCCTCGCGCACCGTCTGTAGGTCGGGCTTCTTTCGTGCCATAACTGTTGGTAGTAGCGCAGGGCGCCGCAGGTGTCAAGGCCAGCCGCGTAAACGGTCCAAAGGATCTATACCAGTTGGCAAATGGATCGATACCTTCCCCTGCGGGTGCACAAGGAAAGATCAACCATACGGGGAATTGCTTGCACCTCTTGCAGCCGGGCAGCATTTAAAGAATGTCCGAGACCGAGACACAGGCCGCCCTTGCTGAGATGCCGGGCGCCGGCCGGTTTGACACCATCCTCCGCGATTTGCGGGCGCTGCGAGACCGGGTGATTCCCGATCCCAGTGTGTGCGTGGCGATCCTCGACGGCCCAGTTGATTTGACCCATGGCTGTTTCGGTGGTGCCAACCTGCGTCGGGTCGACACTTTGGTCGGAGACGAGGCGGGCTCTGGACCGATGTCGGCCCACGGCACCCACGTGACCAGCGTCGTATTCGGTCAGCCGTTGAGCGGCACGCTCGCGTTAGCGCCGGGTTGCCGCGGCTTGGTTGCGCCGGTATTTCGCGATAACAGTGGATATCTTTCCCAGCTTGACCTTGCTCGCGCGATTGAACGCAGTGTCGCCGAAGGGGCACACGTCATTAACATCAGCGGTGGCGAGCGAGTCGTGCACGGTCAACCCGATCCGTTGCTCGCCCACGCGATCGACCTGTGCGAGCAAAGCGGCGTTCTGGTCGTCGCCGCCACCGGCAATGACGGCTGTGACTGCGTGCATGTGCCTGCCGCGCTGCCAACCGTAGTAGCTGTCGGCGCATTGGGGCGACTTGGTAAATCGGTGCCCTCCAGCAACTTCGGCCGCTCTTATGCATCCCACGGAGTTCTGGCGCCGGGCGAGAAAATACCCGGTGCGGTGCCCGGCGGCTCAATCGTTGCATACACCGGCTCAAGCTTCGCAACTCCCATCGTCACGGCGCTGGCCGCGCTGTTGCTTTGTGAGCAGAGGCGGCTCACCGGCCACGCCGACGTGGTCAAGGTTCGTGAGGCAATTTTGGCCAGCGCGTTGCCCTGTGTCGCTAACGATTCCAGCGAATTCGCGCGCTGCCTCGGCGGGATGCTGAACGTTAACGCCGCACATGACCTAATCACACAAGGAGGCGAAGTGACCGAGTTGGATGCAATGCTCACTGCACACGTGGCCGATCCGGGAGGTGCAAATGCTCGCCCGCTCGCCGGCGTGGTGCCATCGGGTGCGGCGCCCGGCGCTGACCTACCTCCGATGGATCCCGGGCCACCCCCTGCAACCTGGGTGAGTTCAGGTGCCGTCCCGCCCGCAGCCGGGGTGTCCGCGGCGCAGGCAGCCCCGGGCGCAGCCGTACACACTGCGGCCGCCGGGCCTCAGTGGGTTCAGGCCGCGCCCGTTGGCCCTCAATGGGTTCAGGCGGCGGCCGCCCCGGTTACCGAAGCACCGGCCGCACCGGTGGCGCCGACGATGCAGGCTGTCGCAGCCGTGCCGGTCATGCCGCCACCGCAGACAGCGGATTCCGCAGTTGTTCCCGCCGGCGGTCCATCGTGCTCTTGTGGCACCAGAGCCTCGGGCGACGCTCCGCAGGTCGCCGAGATATCCCAAAATGCACCACTTCCAAAGGTATTCGCGATCGGGAACATCGGCTTTGATTTTGGCACCGAGGCCCGTCGCGACACCTTCCGACAGTTGATGCCGGTGACCGAATCCGCCGACTCACCTCCAATACAGCGCGAGCCAAATCCATATGATGCGTTCCAACTCAGCAACTATCTCGATGAGAATCCCTGGGATTCAACCAAAGTCATCTGGACGATGACCCTAGACCTGACACCGGTGTATGCAATCGAGGCAGATCTCACATACGCTGAATCCGTCTACAGCTTGCTGCGTGCGGTGCTGAGGAATCAAGTGCTGCCCGCCAACGATGAGAACTTTGTTTCCCGGGTGTCGCTGCCGGGCGTTCTCACCGATCGAACGATTCGGCTGTTCTCGGGGCAAGTCGTCCCCGTCGTCGTCGTGCAGCGCCGGGGCCTATCGGCCTGGAGCGAAGCCGCGCTCGTCAACACGGTCATCGCGTCGATCGATTTTTCGAACGCGCCTCCTGGCGCCACGCCAGAAAGCGTGGGGCAAAAAGTGCGCCAGATGCTGGACAAGGTTTACTACGATCTTCGCAATCTTGGCACGTCGTCGCCAGACCGCGCGATCAACTACACGGCGACCAACGCTTTCGGATATGCGGGTGTTATCGCACAGGGCCTGCTGGCCGGCGAGATCGCCGATGGCAACACCAACGTCCTGTACAGCCTCTCTGACATCAGTGCCGCCAAGAGTCCATTCTGTCGCATCGATTCTGACTGCTGGGACGTGGAATTCAGTTTCTTCGCCCCAGACAACGACAGGCGCGCACGTGTCGTTTTCAAGCAAACCATCGATGTCAGCGACGAGTACCCAGTGGGACTCGCACCGATACACCACTACCTGGTTGGAGGTTGAGCCATGCCAAACGCTACCCACACACAGTGCGCCCTTCCATTACCCGCACAACGGCCAGGCGTGCCTCGCCTCAACGACGCCCGAGGATGGGTTGGCATCGGCGGCGTCGAAGCATCATTGAGTTGCGGCGACCTCACTGGGCAAGCGCGGTCAATCTGTTACGCCCTGCACGGCGTCCAGTACTGACGCGAGATGCGGAAAGGAGTTGCAACAGATAACTGTCACCCACGTTTCGACAAGTTAACGCAAACGTACTCACCATGAAGGAGTGATCCGTGTCCACAAAAAGCATGCTTCCTACACAAGCACCCTCGATCGACCGTACGCCCTCCGGCGCCGCGGCTTTCGTCAGCAACGCGGGCGTCGAGGCGTCGAGTTTTTGGGATGTGTTAGGCGATGTCGGCAAGGCGGCCGCCAGCGCCGGACTCAACGCGCTCGGCGGCGCGATCTGAAACCTTGCGGCGGGGGGGGGGCGGGGCGCCCCCGACGCCGCCACCAGCGCCACAAAAACATAGAAAATAGGCCC
>Ga0335075_10000988_pt1 | contig 47957 bp, 45 predicted proteins | sample Lox_Sample_24_FD_206723 | JGI IMG/M metagenome (GOLD analysis project Ga0335075, IMG submission 206723) | Soil microbial communities from Loxahatchee National Wildlife Refuge, Florida, United States - Lox_Sample_2.4 | ecosystem: Environmental > Terrestrial > Soil > Wetlands | place: USA... | reverse complement strand
AGCTCCGCGCGCTGTTCGACGCCGCCCCGGTCTTCCACGCCCGGACCAAGGGCGTCGCCTACCTGGACCTCGAGGGGTGCATGGCGCTCGGCGTCACCGGTCCCATGCTGCGCAGCACCGGCCTGCCGTGGGATCTGCGCAAGAGCCAGCCCTACTGCGGCTACGAGACCTACGAGTTCGACGTGCCCACGGCGACCACCTGCGACGCCTACGGCCGGTACCTGATCCGGATGGACGAGATCGACCAGTCGCTGCGGATAATCGGGCAGTGCGTGGACCGGCTGTCCGGGAAGCGCCCGGCGCACGACCCGGTGATGATCGAGGACGCTAAGATCGGCTGGCCGGCCAGGCTGGCGCTCGGCCCGGACGGCCTCGGCCCCGCGCCCGATCACATCGCCCACATCATGGGCCAGTCCATGGAGGCGCTCATCCACCACTTCAAGCTGGTGACCGAGGGCTTCCGGGTGCCGGCCGGCCAGGTGTACGCGGCGGTCGAGTCGCCCCGCGGCGAGCTCGGCTGCCACGTGGTCAGCGACGGCGGCACCCGGCCGTTCCGGGTGCACCTGCGGGATCCGTCGTTCAACCACCTGCAGGCGCTGCCCGCGGTTGCCGAGGGCGGGCTCATCGCCGACGTCATCCCGGCGATCGCCAGCATCGACCCGGTGCTCGGGGGGGTGGACAGGTAAATGGCGCCGCTCGACGAACTGCGGTCCAAGCTGGCCGCGGACGCAGCCGAGATCATCGGCCGGTACCCGAAGTCGCGCTCCGCGCTGATGCCGCTGCTGCACCTGGTGCAGTCCGAGGTGGGCTACATCTCCCAGGACGGCATCAAGTACGTCGCCGAGCAGCTAGGCCTGGCCGAGGCGGAGGTCGGCGCGGTGACGTCGTTCTACACGATGTTCAAGCGGCGCCCGGTCGGCGAGTACCACGTCGGCGTGTGCACGAACGCGCTCTGCGCGGTGATGGGCGGCGACGCCATCTTCGCGGACCTGCAGGAGCACCTCGGCGTGGGCAACGACGAGACCACGCCGGACGGCAAGGTCAGCCTGGAGCACCTGGAGTGCAACGCGGCCTGCGACTACGCGCCGGTCGTGATGGTGAACTGGGAGTTCTTCGACAACATGACCCCGCAGTCGGCGCGGGAGGTGGTCGACGGGCTGCGCACCGGCGCGGACGTCGCGCCGACCCGCGGCGCGCCCCGGCTGTGCACCTGGAGGCAGGCATCGCGGATCCTGGCCGGCTTCCCCGACGGCCAGGCGGCCGAGGGCCACACCGCGGGTGACGCCAGCCTGGCCGGCCTGCGCAAGGCCAAGGAGCAGGGCTGGACGCCGGAGTCGGCGGCCAGCGACAACGGAGGCCCCCGGTGACGACGATCCTGACGCCCGCGCTCACCGCGAACTGGGACCAGCCCGACTCGTTCACGCTGGCCGGCTACCAGCGCGGCGGCGGCTACCGGGCGCTGCCCAAGGCCCTGGCCATGCCGCCGGACGAGGTCATCAGATGCGTCAAGGAGTCGGTGCTGCGCGGCCGCGGCGGGGCCGGCTTCCCCACCGGCGTGAAGTGGGGGTTCATCCCGCGGGGTGACGGCAAGCCGCACTACCTGGTGGTCAACGCCGACGAGTCCGAGCCGGGCGCGTGCAAGGACATCCCGACGATGATGAACAACCCGCACGCGCTGATCGAGGGCACCGTGATCGCCTCGTACGCGATCGGTGCGAACACGGCGTTCATCTACGTCCGCGGCGAGGTGCTGCACGTGATCCGCAGGCTGCAGTACGCGATCGCGCAGGCCCGCGAGGCGGGCCTTGTCGGCCCGAACATCCTCGGCTCGGGCTTCGACCTGGACATCGTCCTGCACACCGGGGCGGGCGCGTACATCTGCGGCGAGGAGACCGCGCTGCTGGACTCGCTGGAGGGCAAGCGCGGCCAGCCGCGGCTCAAGCCGCCGTTCCCCGCGACCTCCGGCGTGTACGCGGAACCGACGAACGTCAACAACGTGGAGTCGATCGCGAGCGTGCCCTGGATCATCGAGCACGGCGCCAGCGACTTTGCGTCGCTCGGGACCGAGAAGTCCAAGGGGTTCGGGATCTTCTCGCTGTCCGGGCACGTGACCACGCCGGGCCAGTACGAGGCGCCGCTGGGCACGACCCTGCGCGAGCTGCTCGGCCTGGCGGGCGGCATCCGGGCCGGGCACCGGCTGAAGTTCTGGACGCCGGGCGGGTCCTCGACGCCGTTGTTCACCGACGAGCACCTGGACGTCCCGCTCGACTACGAGTCGGTGGCCGCCGCCGGGTCGATGCTCGGCACCCGCTCGGTCCAGCTGTTCGACGAGACCACGTGCGTGGTCCGGGTCGTGCTGCGGTGGGCCGAGTTCTACGAGCACGAGTCCTGCGGCAAGTGCACACCGTGCCGCGAGGGCAGCTACTGGGTCGTCCAGCTGCTCCAGGACCTGGAGGACGGCAAGGGCAGCGAGGCCGACCTGGACAAGCTGCTGGACATCTGCACCAACATCACCGGCCGGGCGTTCTGCGCCCTCGGCGACTCGATCGAGCCATCGGTGAAGTCGTCGATCGCGTACTTCCGGGACGAGTACCTCGAGCACCAGCGGAACGGCGGCTGCCCGTTCGACCCGGCGGCTTCCACCCTGTTCACCTTGGAGACCGCCCGATGACTGTGCAAGCGAGCCAGGGCGGCGGGGCGCCCGCCCGCCCGGCCGATGGTGTGACGGTCACCATCGACGGGTTCGAGATCACCGTGCCCAAGGGCACGCTGGTGATCCGCGCGGCCGAGCAGCTCGGCATCCAGATCCCCCGGTTCTGCGAGCACCCGCTGCTGTCCCCGGTCGGCGCCTGCCGCCAGTGCCTCGTGCAGGTCGAGGGCCAGCCCAAGCCCCCGGCGTCGTGCACCACGGTGTGCACCGACGGGATGGTGGTCCGCACCCAGCTCACCTCCGACGTGGCCGAGAAGGCGCAGCGCGGGGTGATGGAGCAGCTGCTGCTCAACCATCCGCTCGACTGCCCGATGTGCGACAAGGGCGGCGAGTGCCCGCTGCAGAACCAGGCGATGTCCAGCGGCCGGGGCGAGACCAGGTTCGACGGCCCCAAGCGCCACTTCGCCAAGCCGGTCGCGCTGTCCGCGCAGGTGCTGCTGGACCGCGAGCGGTGCATCCAGTGCACCCGGTGCACCAGGTTCGCCGACGAGATCGCGGGCGAGCCGCTGATCGAGTTGTTCGAGCGCGGGCCGCGGGAGCAGATCGGGGTCGCCGGGGAGGTCCCCTTCGACTCCTACTTCTCCGGCAACACCGTGCAGATCTGCCCGGTCGGCGCGCTGACCGGTGCCTCCTACCGGTTCCGGGCCCGCCCGTTCGACCTGGTGTCCACGCCCAGCGTGTGCGAGCACTGCGCATCCGGCTGCCGGCAGCGCACCGACCACCGGCGCGGCGCCGTGACCAGGCGGCTGGCAGGCGACGACCCGCAGGTCAACGAGGAGTGGAACTGCGACAAGGGCCGGTGGGCGTTCACCTACGCCACCCAGCCCGACCGTCTCGTCGCGCCGCTGGTCCGCGACGCGGCCGGGGTGCTGCAGCCTGCCTCGTGGCCGGAGGCGATCCACGCGGCCGCCCGCGGGCTGCTCGCCGCGCGCGGCCGCGCGGCCGTGCTCACCGGCGGCCGGCTGACCGTGGAGGACGCCTACGCCTACGCGAAGTTCGCCAGGGTCGCGCTGGACAGCAACGACATCGACATGCGGGCCCGCCCGCACTCGGCGGAGGAGACGCAGTTCCTGGCCGGCACCGTGGCCGGCCGGCCGTCCGGCGTGACCTACGCCGGCCTGGAGCGGGCCGGGGCGGTGCTGCTGGCCGGGTTCGAGCCGCAGGATGAGTCGCCGATCGTGTTCCTCAGGCTGCGCAAGGCCGCCAGGTCCGGCCGGGTCGCGGTGTACTCGATGGCCGCGCTGGCCGGCCCCGGGCTGCCGCTCATGTCCGGCACGCTGCTGCCGACCGTGCCCGGCGGGGAGGCCGAGATGCTCGGCCGGCTCGCCAGCGGCGCCGGCCTGGACGAGGCCGGTGCCGCGGCGGCGGAGGCGCTGCGCCGGCCCGGTGCCGTGATCCTGGCCGGCGAGCGGCTGGCCGAGGTGCCCGGGGCACTGTCCGCGGCGGCCAGGCTCGCGCTCCAGACCGGTGCCCGGCTGGCCTGGATCCCGCGCCGGGCGGGCGAGCGCGGCGCGATCGAGGCCGGGGCGCTGCCCACCGCGCTGCCCGGCGGCCGGCCGGTCGCCGACGAGGCGGCCAGGGGCGAGGTGGCGCGGGCCTGGGGGGTGGCGTCGCTGCCCGCCGCCCCCGGCAGGGACACCGGCCGCATCCTCGCCGCCGCCGCCGCGGGCGAGATCGGGGCGCTGGTCGTGGCCGGGGTCGATCCCGCCGACCTGCCCGACCCCGCCGCGGCCCTGGCGGCCCTCGAGGCCACCCCGTTCGTGGTCAGCCTGGAGCTGCGGGTCAGCGCGGTGACCGACCGCGCGGACGTGGTGTTCCCGGTCGCGGCCGTCGCCGAGAAGGCGGGCACGTTCGTGGACTGGGAGGGCAGGCCCGGCTCGTTCGGCGAGGCGCTCGCCGTGCCCGAGGCGCGCAGCGACCTGCAGGTGCTCGGCGACCTGGCCGATGAGATGGACGTGCATCTCGGGCTGCCGGACGCCGCAGCCGCCCGGCGCGAGCTGGGCGCGCTGGTGCCCGACCTCACGTCCGAGCTCGCCGACCTGCCGTCCGCCATCCCCGGCGGCCCGGCCGGCGCTGCGGCGGGCGAGCCCGCGGCCCGGCCCGCCCCGGCGGGCCAGGCCGGCCCGGCGGGTCAGGCCGGCCCGGCGGGTCAGGCCGGCCCGGCGCTCCGGCCCGGCGCCGGGCAGGCGTTCCTGGCCACCTGGCATAATCTGCTGGACGCCGGCCGGATGCAGGACGGCGAGCCGAACCTGGCCGCCACCGCGCGCGCCGCCGTCGCGAAGATGTCGGCGGCGACCGCGGCCGAAGCAGGCACCGGCGATGGCGGTAAGGTCACTGTGGCCACCGAGCGCGGTGCCGTCACGGTGCCCGTCCAGATCGCGGACATGCCGGACCGGGTGGTCTGGCTGCCCACCAACTCGGCGGGCTGCGCGGTGCGCGCCACCCTCGGCGCTGGCCACGGAAGCCTGGTCACAGTGAGGAGCGCGGAATGACCCGCCTGGCCGTCGCGGCCGCGGCACGGGGAAGCAACTTCCCGACGTTGTCCGACTTCGGGCACGACCCGTGGTGGCTGGTCATCATCAAGGTCCTCTTCGTCTTCGTGTTCCTGCTGCTCGGCGTCCTGATCACGATCTGGGCCGAGCGGCGGATCCTCGGCTACATGCAGTCCAGGCCCGGGCCGAACCGGGCCGGCCCGTTCGGCCTGCTGCAGACGCTGATGGACGGGATCAAGCTGGCGCTCAAGGAGGACATCGTCCCCCGGGGCGTGGACCGGGTGCTGTTCTGGCTGGCCCCGGCGATCTCGGTGATCCCGGCGTTCGTCAGCTTCGCTGTCATCCCGTTCGGGCCCATGGTCTCGATCGCCGGGGTGCGCACGCCGCTGCAGCTCGCCGACCTGCCGGTGGCGGTGCTGCTGGTGCTCGCGATGAGCTCGATGGGCGTGTACGGGATCGTGCTGTCCGGCTGGTCGGCGAACTCGCCCTACGCGCTGCTCGGCGGGATCCGCTCGTCCGCCCAGGTGATCAGCTACGAGATCGCGATGGGACTGTCCTTCGTCCCGGTGTTCCTGTACTCCGGGTCGCTGTCTACCAGCGCGATCGTGTCCGCGCAGGCGCACGGCACCGAGTTCCACTGGTTCGGCGCCGGGCTGCACTACCCGTCCTGGTTCGCGGTGCTGCTGCTGCCGTCGTTCCTCATCTACCTGGTCACGATGGTCGGCGAGACCAACCGGCTGCCGTTCGACCTGCCGGAGGGCGAGGGCGAGCTGGTCGGCGGCTACCACACCGAGTACGCATCGCTGAAGTTCGCGCTGCTCCAGCTCGCCGAGTACTGCAGCGTGATCACGGTCTCCGCCCTGGCCACCACGCTGTTCCTGGGCGGCTGGCAGGCGCCGTGGCCGATCTCGGTGTGGCCGGGCGCGAACGCCGGCTGGTGGCCGCTGCTCTGGTTCGTGATCAAGGTCTGCATGTTCGTGTTCTTCTTCTTCTGGCTCCGCGCCTCGCTGCCCCGGATCCGCTACGACCAGCTGATGCGGCTGGGCTGGAAGGTGCTGATCCCGTCCGCGCTCGCCTGGACGCTGATGATCGCGACGATCCGGGTGTGGCGCCGCCAGGGCGGCAGCACCGGCGTCTACCTGGTGGCCGGCGCGATTATCGTCGTCCTGATGCTGCTGGCGTGGGCGTGGGACACGTCGGCGGCGAAGCGGGCCGAGCTCGCGGAGGAGGCCGACGCGGCCGACCTCGCCGCCGAGGCGAAGGCGGGGGCGTTCCCCGTCCCGCCCATGGACCTGCCGCACTACCACGGGGTGGGGGTCTCCCCGCAGGGCGCGGAGCCGCCGCCCCGCCAAACCCAAGCCGCTGCAGCAAAGGAGGTCACCGGTGCCTGACTTCCTCAACTCCATCAAGGGGTTCGGCGTCACGTTCCGGCAGATGTTCCGGCCGGTTGACACCGTCCAGTACCCGGAGGAAAAGAAGCCCACCGCGCCCAGGTTCCACGGCCGGCACCAGCTGAACCGCTGGCCGGACGGGCTGGAGAAGTGCATCGGGTGCGAGCTCTGCGCCTGGGCCTGCCCGGCCGACGCGATCTACGTCGAGGGCGCCGACAACACCGAAGAGGAGCGCTACTCGCCCGGCGAGCGGTACGGCCGCGTGTACCAGATCAACTACCTGCGCTGCATCCTGTGCGGGCTGTGCATCGAGGCGTGCCCCACCCGCGCGCTGACCATGACCAACGAGTACGAGCTGGCCGACGACAGCAGGGAAGCGCTGATCTGGACCAAGGAGCAGCTCGTCGCGCCGCTGGAGCCGGGCATGGAGGCGCCGCCGCACCCGATGCGCCTCGGCTTCCGCGAGCAGGACTACTACCTGCTCGGCTCGTCGGGGATCGCGGGCAACCCGCACATCGCCGAGGAGGGCCACCTCGGGACGGACGACCGATGAGACCCGGGACGGCCCTCGCCCTGGGCATGGCGGCCGAGACCCAGACGATCGCGTTCTGGGCGCTGGCCGTGGTGGCGGTTGCCGCCGCCCTGGGCATGGTCCTGGCCAGGCGCGCCGTGCACTGCGCGGTGCTGCTCGCGGTCGTGATGCTGTCCCTCGCGGTGCTGTACGCGGAGCTCGGCGCGCCGTTCCTGGCGTTCGTCCAGGTCATCGTGTACACGGGCGCGGTGCTGATGCTGTTCCTGTTCGTGCTCATGATCGTCGGGGTCAGCGCCAGGGACTCGCTGGTGGAGACGATCAGGGGCCAGCGGGTCGCGGCGATCCTGATCGCGATCGGCATGCTGGTGCTGCTGTCCCTGATCATCGGCAACGCGGCGATCGGCCCGGGGGCGCCGCCCACCTCCAGCTACTCCACGTCGAACCTGCAGGGCATCGCCAGGCTCATCTTCACCACGTACGTGTTCCCGTTCGAGGTGACCAGCGCGCTGCTGATCACCGCGGCGCTCGGCGCGATGGTGCTGGCCCACCGGGAGCGGATCACCGCCAAGCCGACCCAGCGCGAGCTGGCCAGGCGCCGCGTGCTCAGCGGCACGCCGGCGCCGCTGCCCGGCCCGGGAACCTATGCCCGGCACAACGCGGTTGACATGCCAGCGCTGCTGCCCGACGGCTCGCCGTCCCGCCTGTCGGTCAGCCCGGTGATCGTGAGCAGGGAAGAGCTCGGCATCGCCGAGTTCCCCGCGGACCTCCCCGTGACCGAGCGGCCGGGCGTGCCGCTCACCTCGGGCGAGGTGCTGGAGCCCGACGCCGAGGGCGAGCGCCCGAGCGGGGACACCGAGCATGAGGGGGCGCGATGGTAAGCCCGGCGCACTTCATCGCCCTGGCGGTGATCCTGTTCGTGATCGGCGCGGTGGGCGTGCTGGCCCGCAGGAACGCGATCGTCATCTTCATGTCCGTGGAGCTGATGCTGAACGCGGTCAACCTTGCGTTCGTCGCGTTCTCCCGGGAGCACGGCAACCTGGACGGCCAGGTCATCGCCTTCTTCGTGATGGTGGTCGCCGCCGCCGAGGTCGTCGTCGGGCTCGCGATCCTGACCGCGATCTTCCGCGCGCGCAGGTCCGCGTCGGTGGATGACGCGAACCTGCTGAAGTACTGAAACCCCTGGCTCCGGGGTCGTCCCCGGGCCGGCACAGTAGAAAGGGCTGCCAGTGACGGGCTCTGTCGCGGGCGCGCCGTCGGCCGCGGTCATGCACACCGTGGCCGCCGTCGGCGTGCAGCGCGCCGCATGGCTGCTGCTGGCCTTCCCGATAGCGGGAGCGCTGATCCTGCTGCTCGGCGGGAAGCGCACGAACTCCTGGGGCCACGTGGTCGGCGTGGCCATGCCGCTGGCCAGCTTCGTGTACGGCGTGATCGTGTTCGCCGCGATGCTCGGCTACCCGGCGGGCCAGCGCAGCAGGGACCTGACCGTGTACACCTGGATCGCGGTCACCCGGTTCAAGGTGCACCTCGGCCTGCTGCTCGACCCGCTGTCCATCTGCTTCGTGCTGCTGATCACCGGGGTCGGCTCGCTGATCCACATCTTCGCGGTCGGGTACATGGCGAACGACCCGGAGCGGCGGCGCTTCTTCGGGTACATGAACCTGTTCGTGGCGGCCATGCTGCTGCTGGTGCTCGCCGACAACTACCTCGCGCTGTACGCGGGCTGGGAAGGGGTCGGCCTCGCCTCGTACCTGCTGATCGGGTTCTGGCAGTACAAGCCGACCGCGGCGACCGCGGCCAAGAAGGCGTTCGTCGCCAACCGGGTCGGCGACGCGGGCCTCTCGCTGGCGATCATGCTGATGTTCGCCCAGTTCGGCACCGTGACGTTCACCGGGGTGTTCGGCGCCGTGCACGGCGCGAGCCACGGCGTGGTGACCGCGCTGGGCCTGCTGCTGCTGCTCGGCGCCTGCGGCAAGTCCGCCCAGCTGCCGCTGCAGTCCTGGCTGCTCGACGCGATGGAAGGCCCGACCCCGGTGTCGGCGCTGATCCACGCGGCAACGATGGTCACCGCGGGCGTGTACCTGATCGTCCGGTCCAACCCGATCTTCGACCTGGCACCGGACGCCCGGCTCGCCGTGGCCATCGTGGGGGCGGTGACCCTGCTGTTCGGCGCGATCATCGGCTGCGCCAAGGACGACATCAAGAAGTCGCTCGCCGGGTCCACGATGAGCCAGATCGGCTACATGTTCCTTGCGGCCGGGCTGGGCCCGGCCGGCTACGTGCTCGCGATCGCCCAGCTGCTCGCGCACGGGTTCTTCAAGGCCACGCTGTTCCTCACCGCCGGGTCCGTGAAGCATGAGATGAACGACGAGGTCGACATGCGCCGGTTCGGCGGCCTCGGCGCGGTGATGCCGATCACGTTCGGCGCGTTCATCTGCGCCTACCTCGCGATCATCGGGGTGCCGCCGTTCTCCGCGTTCTTCACCAAGGACCCGATCATCGACGCGGCGTTCGCCAAGGGCGGCCCTTCGGGCGCGCTGCTCGGCACCGCCGCGCTGATCGGCGCCGGGCTCACCTCGTTCTACATGAGCCGGATGCTGCTGCTGACCTTCACCGGGGAGCGCCGCTGGGACGAGGGACAGCATCCGCACGAGGCACCGCCGGTGATGATCTGGCCGTCGATCCTGCTCGCGGTCGGCGCGCTGGGGGCCGGGGCGTTCCTGGCGATCGGCAGCCGGCTGCTGAGCTTCCTGGCGCCGGTCACCGGCAGGCCGCCGTCATCGCCGGGGCTGTTCGCCCCGGCCGGGATCGGGGCGCTGGCGCTGCTGGTGGCCGGGGCGGCCCTGGCCTGGGTCATCTACGGCAGGCGGCCGGTGCCGGTGACCGCGCCGCCCGCGCGGTTCCCGGTGAGCGCGGCGCGCAAGGACCTGTACGGCGACGCGATCAACGAGTCGCTGCTGATGCGGCCGGGCATGTGGCTCACCAGGCTCTCGGTGTACTTCGACAACCGGGGCGTCGACGGCCTGGTGAACACCCTCGCCGCCACGATGGGCGGCACGTCCGGGCGGATGCGCAGAGTCGAGAACGGGTTCGTCCGCTCCTATGCGCTGCTGATGTTCCTCGGAGCGGCGCTGCTCGTCGGCGCGCTGCTGCTGGTGCGGGTGTAGGGGGCGATGACCATGAGCACGTTTCCCTGGCTGACCGTCATCGGCGCGATCCCGCTGGCCGGCGCCATCGTGGTGGCGCTGACCCCGGGCCAGTCCGCGCCGGGCGGTGAGGCCGACCGCCGGGCCCGCGCCAGGCTCGTCAAGGTGCTGACCCTGGGCTTCACCCTGGTCACGCTCGCGGTGACGATCGCCATGGCGGTCCAGTTCAAGACCGGCGGCCCCAGGTTCCAGTTCACCCAGACCTACCAGTGGATCCCCCAGTTCGGCGTGCACTACGCGGTCGGCGTGGACGGGATAGCGCTGGTCCTGCTGCTGATGACCGTGGTCCTCATGCCGATGGTCGTCCTGGCCTCCTGGAACGACGCCGAGGGCGAATCGAGCCCGGCGGGTGAGCCGCCGCCACGGCGCAGCGTGAAGACCTACTTCGCGCTGATGCTGGTGCTCGAGACCATGATGGTCGGTGTCTTCGTGGCCACCGACGTGTTCATGTTCTACGTGTTCTTCGAGGCCATGCTGATCCCGATGTACTTCATGATCGGGAGTTACGGGGTCGGCCAGCGCCAGTACGCCGCGGTCAAGTTCCTGCTGTACAGCCTGGCCGGCGGCCTGCTCATGCTGGTCGCGGTCATCGCGCTGTACGTGTACTCGGCCCATAACGGGCACCCAGGCACGTTCCTGTTCAGCCAGCTGCTGCACGTCTCGCTGAGCACGACCACCCAGAAGTGGCTGTTCCTCGGCTTCTTCGTCGCGTTTGCCATCAAGGCGCCGCTGTGGCCGTTCCACACCTGGCTGCCCGACGCGGCCACCGCCGCCCAGCCGGGCGCCGCGGTCGTGCTCGTCGGCGTGCTCGACAAGGTCGGCACGTTCGGCATGATCCGCTACTGCCTGGAGCTGTTCCCCGCCGGGGCGCACTACTTCACCCCGCTGGTCCTCGTGCTCTCGGTGGTCGGGATCCTGTACGGCGCGGTCGTGGCGATCGGCCAGCGCGACCTGAAGCGCCTGATCGCCTACACCTCGGTGTCCCACATGGGCCTGATCACGCTGGGCATCTTCGCGATGACCAGCGAGGGCCAGGCCGGCGGGGTGCTGTACATGGTCAACCACGCGTTCGCCACCGGGGCGCTGTTCCTCATCGCGGGCTTCATGATCGCGCGGCGTCGTTCCCAGATGATCGCCGACTACGGCGGGGTGCAGAAGGTCGCGCCGGTGCTCGCCGGCCTGTTCCTCATCGCCGGCCTGGCCGGGCTGTCCCTTCCCGGCCTGTCCACGTTCGTCAGCGAGTTCCTCGTCCTGGTCGGCACCTTCACCCGGTACGAGGTCTACGCGATCCTCGCCACCGTCGGCATCATCCTGGCCGCGATCTACATCCTGTGGATGTACCAGCGCACGATGACCGGGCCGGTTCGCGAGGAGGTGGCGGGCATGCCCGACCTGAAGGCGCGTGAGCTGTGGGCGGTCGGCCCGCTGATCGCGCTGGTCGTCGTGCTCGGCGTGTACCCCCAGCCGGTCCTGAACATCATCAACCCCGCGGTCCACCAGACGCTCGTCCAGGTGCATTCCACCGACCCGGTGCCGCGGCACCCCGGCACCGAGGCATCGGTGACGGCGCACTCTTCCGCCTCCCAGGCCCGCGCCGGCCTGGCGTCCGCATCCACGCAGAGGAGCTCCCCGTGACCGCGACCCTAGCCGCGGCCCCGCTCATCCCCACGCCGCACATCGAGTACGGGCAGCTCTCCCCGATACTGGTGGTCTTCGGCGTGGCGATCGCCGGGGTGCTGGTCGAGGCGTTCGTGCCGAGGGCGTCGCGCCGGCCGGTCCAGCTGGTGCTGTCGCTCGGCGGGCTGGCGGCCGCGTTCGCGCTGACGATCGTGGTGGCGGCCACCAGCTCGATCTTCGCCAAGGGCAGCCCGGGCCACATCGCCGCCATGGGCGCGGTCGCCGTGGACCGGCCGACGCTGTTCATCCAGGGCACGATCCTGGTCCTGGCGTTCATCAGCATGCTGCTGATCGCCGAGACGGCGTATGACGTCAGCCCGTTCGTGGCGCAGGCGGCGGCGGTCCCCGGCAGCGCCGAGGAGCGCGAGGGGCTCGAGGCCGGCATCGCGCACACCGAGGTGTACCCGCTGGCCCTGTTCGCCGTCGGCGGGATGCTGCTGTTCCCCGCGGCGAACGACCTGCTGACCATGTTCGTGGCGCTCGAGGTGCTGTCGCTGCCGCTGTACCTGCTCTGCGGGCTGGCCAGGCGGCGGAGGCTGCTGTCGCAGGAAGCGGCGATGAAGTACTTCCTGCTCGGCTCGTTCTCCTCGGCGTTCTTCCTGTTCGGCATCGCGATGCTGTACGGCTTCGCGGGCTCGGTGCAGCTGTCGGCCATCGCATCGGCCGCGTCGTCCAGCACCGGCAGCCTCACCCTGCTCTACGCCGGGATCGCGCTGCTGGGGATCGGGCTGTTCTTCAAGATCGGCGCGGTGCCGTTCCAGAGCTGGAAGCCGGACGTGTACCAGGGTGCGCCGACGCCGGTGACCGCGCTCATGGCCTCGTGCACGCTGGTGTCCGCGTTCGGGGCCCTGCTCCGGGTCTTTTACGTTGCGTTCGGGCAGCTCTCCTGGAGCTGGCGGCCGGCCATGATCGGCGTCGCGATCCTCACCATGCTGGGCGGCTCGATCGTCGCGATCACCCAGACGGACGTGAAGCGGCTGCTGGCCTACTCGTCGATCGCCCAGGCCGGGTACGTCCTCACTGGCGTGGTCGCGGCCAGCACGGCCGGCCTCTCCAGCAGCCTGTTCTACCTGGCAGCGTACGGGGTCGCGGTGATCGGCGCGTTCGCCGTGGTCACGCTCGTGCGGGACCAGACGGGCGAGGCGGCGCACCTGTCCCGGTGGGCGGGGCTCGGCAAGCGCTCGCCGCTGGTCGCCGGGGTCCTCGCGTTCTTCCTCATCGCGTTCGCGGGCATCCCGCTGACCAGCGGCTTCACCGGTAAGTTCGCCGTTTTCCAGGCGGCCATCCGCGGCGGTGCGCTGTCGCTGGTGATCATCGGTGTGATCAGCAGCGCGATCTTGGCGTTCCCCTACGTCCGGGTGATCGTGCTCATGTTCTTCAGTGAGCCGGCACCCGATGGCCCGGCGGTCGTCAGGCCCAGCATGTTCACCGGGGTAGCCGTGGGCGTGGGGGTGGTGGTGACGCTGGTGCTCGGCATCCTGCCCGAGCCCCTGCTCAGCCTCGCCAACCATGCGGCGACGCAGCTGTTCGTGCGCTGAGCCCTGCCAGGACCACCGCGGGCACGGGACGTGCCGCCGGGGGTTCGCGCATGGCGCGGCGGGCATACCTCGGATTACCCTGCCTTGCACATATCGTGGGGGTGTGCTTGGGCTTGTCCCGCTGCCCCGGTCCACGGTCGGCGGCAGGCACGACATCCGAGGGAGCCGGATTGAGCACCGTAGTAACGATGGAACTGCCGGACGCCGCGCTGGCAGCCGACGTCGTCGAGGGCCTGGCCCAGGTTGAGGACGGCATCCGGGAATCGGCCCGCGCCGATCACGAACTGCTCGCCGAGGCGTCCCGTCACCTGATCGGGGCCGGCGGCAAGCGGTTCCGCGCCACGCTCGTGCTGCTTGCCGCGCAGTTCGGCGATCCCCAGGACAAGCGCATCGTGCCGGCCGCGGTGGCGATCGAGCTGACCCACCTCGCCACCCTGTACCACGACGACGTGATGGACGAGGCGGCGGTGCGCCGCGGCCTGCCGAGCGCGAACTCCCGCTGGGACAACACCGTCGCGATCCTGACCGGCGACTTCCTGTTCGCCCGTGCCTCGCAGATCCTTGCCGACCTGGGCCCGGAAGCGGTCAGGATTCAGGCGGAGACGTTTACCAGGCTGGTCAGCGGCCAGGTCGCAGAGACCGTCGGCCCGCGGCCCGGCGAGGACCGGCTGAGCCACTACCTGGGCGTGGTGAAGGACAAGACGGCATCGCTGATCGCGACATCCGGCCGCTTCGGCGCGATGTTCTCCGGCGCGCCCGAGGGGGTGACCGCGCACATCACGCCGGCCTGCGAGGCGCTCGGCATCGCCTACCAGCTCTGCGACGACATCCTGGACGTGGCCAGCGAATCCGCCCAGTCGGGCAAGACGCCCGGCACCGACCTGCGGGAAGGCGTGCCGACGCTGCCGATGCTGCACGCGCTGCGCTCGGCCGGGCCCGGCGATGCCAGGCTCGTCGACCTGCTGAACCGCGGCGAGCTGACCGATCCCGCGCTGCACGCCGAGGCGCTCGCGCTGCTGCGCGCGCACCCGGCCATGGAGATGGCACGGTCGGACACCCGGCGCTGGGCCGAGGTGGCCAAAGACGAGATCGCGGCGCTGCCCGACGTGCCCGCGCGCGCCGCGTTCGAGGCCCTCTGCGAGTTCGTGGTCGAACGCACCGGTTGACACACATCCTGCGCGGGCGGGTGTCTCGCCACAGGTTGCACTAGCATGCAGTGCAATGAGAACTTCTGGGCGCACAGCGAACGACCCGGCGATGCTTCGGCAGCTTCCGGAGGCGCCCGTGCGCGACGGCGAGGCCGGCGACGGCCCGGCCCCGCGCAGCAGCGACTTCGTGCAGTCGCTGGACCGCGGTCTCGCGGTGATACGGGCGTTCGGCCCCGACCGCGAGCGGCTGAGCCTCAGCGAGGTGGCGAAGGCGACCGGGCTGACCCGGGCGGCCGCCCGGCGGTTCCTGCTCACCCTGGTGAAGCTCGGCTACGTCCGCAACACCGGCCGGGAGTTCTCGCTGCGGCCCAGAGTGCTCGAGCTCGGCTACGCGTACCTGTCCGGGCTCGCCCTGCCCGAGGTGGCCGCGCCGCACCTGGAAGAGCTCGTGGCGAGGCTGCACGAGTCTTCGTCCGTCTCGGTGCTTGACGGCCACCAGATCGTCTACGTGGCCCGCGTGCCGACCAAGCGGATCATGACGGTCGCGATCTCGGTGGGAACCAGGTTCCCCGCCTACGCCACGGCCATGGGCCGGGTGCTGCTGGCCGCCCTGACCGACGCCGATCTCGACGCCTACCTCGCCGAGGCGATCTTCGAGCGGTTCACCGCCCGCACGGTCACGAGCCCCGACCGGCTGCGGGTGGCGGTGCGCGAGGCCGCCAGCCAGGGGTACGCGATCGTGGATCAGGAACTCGAAGAGGGCCTGCGCGCCGTCGCCGTCCCGGTCCGCGGTGCCCCGGGCGTGGGCACCGCGGCGATCAACATATCCGCTCATGCCAGCCGGGTGAGCATGGCGGCCATGCGCGATCAGGTACTCCCGGCGCTGCTGGAGACCGCGCGCCGGATCGAGGCCGATCTGCAGGCCCAGGCCTCGCGCTGACCGTGCCCGCCGGCCTCCAGGGCCTCCGGGGCAGCCGCGGGCCGCCGCTACTGCCCCTTGTTCCGGAGCCAGTACCCGACCGGGAACAGCCGGAGGTGCAGGTGCTGGTCCACCAGCCCCCATAGCCCGCGACGGGCGAACAGGGCCACGAGGATCGCCACCAGGCCCAGGATGATCAGGTACCACGCGTTGTACGAGGCCAGCGTCTGCTGCAGCACCATGTACACGATCGTGCCGATGATCGGCCCTTCGATCGTGCCCAGCCCGCCGATGATGGTCGCGAACGCCATCTCCGCAGTCCACTGCACGTCGAACACCGCACTCGGCTGCACCTGGAGCTGGCTGATCGCCAGCACCCCGCCGGCCGCGCCGCAGCCGATCCCCGCCACCACGTACACCAGCAGCCTGGCCAGGCCGACCCGCGCCCCGGAGCTTCGCGCGGCCACCTCGTCGTCGCGGACGGCGGTGAGCACCAGCCCGAGCCTGCCCCGCAGCAGCAGGTAGACGCCGGCCAGCGCCAGCACCGTGACGGCGAGGCCGGCCCAGTAGGTGTACGCGGTGAGCAGCGTCGGGCTCATCCCGGCAAACCCGGGCAGCGGCATGCCGGTCCCGCCGCCGATCGAAGAGAACTTCTCGATGACGAGCATGATGGTGGCCGCGAGCACCCAGGTGGCGATCGCGAAGTACCCGCTGCGCAGCCGGGAGACCAGCCACCACAGCGGAAGCGCCGCGACGCCGGAGAGGATCGCCGCGACGGGCAGCGCGGCGAACGGTGAGAAGCCGTGGAGGGCGAGGATCAGCACGAAGTACGCGCCGAGCCCCACGAACCCCTGCTGCCCCACCGACACCAGCCCCGCATAGCCCGCCAGCAGGTTCCACATGCTCGCGAGCGTGAGCACGATGAACGCCTGCACCAGGATCGCGGTCGTGCCCGAGTACACGATGTACGGGAACATCGCGAACACGACCACGACGATCAGTGCGACCGCCCCGGTCCAGGCGACGTTTCGCTGCGACCGCGTGACCCTGAAGTTCTCGGCCGACCGGGCGGTGGCCTTGGTGACCAGGCTCATGACGACTGCGCCCCCCGGGAGAGCAGGCCCTGCGGGCGCAGCACGAGCACGGCGAGGAACACGATGTACCCGGCGAGAAGCTCGTCGGAGATGTTGATCTGGGCGCCGATCTGCTGGGCGACGCCGAGCACCACGCCGCCGACCAGGGTGCCCCACAGCGAGCCGAGCCCGCCGATCACCACCGCAGCGAACGCGAACAGCAGGATCGTGTCGGTGCCGGCGGTCGGGTCCAGCTGGGAGTACATGCCGTAGGCGATGCCGCCGAGTGCCAAGGTGGCGAACGCGACCGCCGCCGCGATGCCGAACACGTGCCGGTAGTCTGCCCCGGCAAGCTGTCCCGCCTCCTTGTCGTCGGCCACGGCACGGATCAGGCGGCCGTACTTGGATCTGGACAGGAAGTACTGCAGCCCGAGCAGCACCACCACCGCGACGGCGAAGATGACCACGAGCAGGTAGGCGATGGAGATCTGCGAGCCGATCGTGAACGCGCCGGTTACCAGCGCCAGCCCGGCCCCGATCCCGCGGGAGTTGGCGGTGAAGAACTGGAGCAGGCCGTTCTCGATCACCACCGAGAGGCCGAACGTGACCAGCAGCGTGGTGAGCACGCTGCGGTCGAGCGCGCTCTGGATGACCGTGCGCTGCAGCACGTAGCCGAGCACCGCCATGATCGGCACCACGATGACGAAGGACCAGAGCACCGGGATGTGGGTGACGGCGATGACGCCGATCGCGACGTAGCCCGCGATCACGGCGAGGTCGCCGTGCGCGAGGTTCACGACCTTCATCACCCCGAACATCAGCGACAGCCCGCAGGCAAACAGCGCGTACAGCCCGCCCGTCAGCACGCCCTGGATGATGGCGTTTACCCAGGCCACTATGCCTCGCTCCCTTCGCCGGGCTGGCCGGTCGGCGCGGCGCTGGCCAGGCCGAAGTATGCTGCCTCGACCTTGTCCGCCGTGACGTCGGCCGGTCGGCCTTCCAGCGTGGTCCGGCCCTCGAGCAGGCACTGGATGTGCGATGCCACCCGCAGCGCCTGGCTCACGTCCTGCTCGACGAGCAGCACGGTGAGGCCGGTCGCCAGGATCTGCGGCAGCATTGCGTAGATGCGCTGCACGACCACGGGCGCCAGGCCGAGCGACAGCTCATCGAGCAGCAGCACGCGAGGGTTGGCGACCAGCGCGCGGCCGATGGCAACCGCCTGCTGCTCACCGCCGGAAAGCTGGGAGGCGGGCTGGTTGCGGCGTCCTCGCATCCAGCCGAACATCGCATACACTTGCTCGATCGTCCACGGGCCCTGGCGCGCGTACGTGGCGCCGACCCTCAGGTTCTCCTCGACGGACAGCGACCCGAACAGCCGTCTGCCTTCCGGCACCATGACGATCCCCTGGGTGGCCCGGCGCTCGGGCCGCAGCCTGGTCACGTCCTTGCCGTCGAACAGGACCGAGCCGGTCGTCGGGTGGTGCAGCCCGGCGATCGTGCGCAGCAGCGTCGACTTGCCAGCGCCGTTCGCGCCGATGATCGCGTAGACCTCGCCGGGGAACACCCGCAGCGAGATGGCGTCGAGGGCCCGGAGCTGCCCATGGTGCACGACAAGGTCGCGGACCTCCAGCAGCGGCGTGCCGCTCTCCGGCCGCCCCCCGTCCACCCGCCCGTCCCCCTTCACGGGCACGGTCATGGCTTGCCCCGTTCCCGGCCCACGGCCCCATCCCCCTGCGCCTCCCGGGAAGCCTCGAGAGACCCGCCGGCCAGCGCCGCGGTGACCTCGGTGCCGAGGAAGACCTCGCGGACCGCGGGGTCGGCCAGCACCGCGGCGGGCTCGCCGTCGCCGACGAACTTGCCGTCGGCCAGGCAGATCAGCCGGCTCACCACGGCGGTGAGCGCGCGCACCACGTGCTCGATCCAGATCACCGCGATGCCCTCGGCATTGACGCCGCGGACGATCTCGACGAGCTGGGCGACCTCGGGGTCGGTGAGGCCGCCCGCCACCTCGTCGAGCAGCAGCAGTGTGGGCCGCGTGGCGAGGGCCCTGGCCAGCTCCAGCCGCTTGCGCTGCAGCAGGCCGAGCCGTTCCGCGGGCACGTTCGCCTGGGCTTCCATGCCGGTCCGGTCCAGCGCCCCCACCGCGGCCGCGTAGCTGGGCCGGCGCCGCAGCCCGCCGCCCTGCTGCGCGGCGACGAGCAGGTTCTCGAACACGGTCATGTCCCCGAACGGCCGCGGCACCTGGTACGTGCGGCCGATGCCCAGCCTGCATCGCGCCGCCGCGTCCAGCTTGGTGACCGGGCGCCCGGCGAAGCGGACCTCACCGGCCCCGGGGGCAAGGTCGCCGGAGATGAGCCCGAACAGGCTGGTCTTGCCAGCACCGTTCGGCCCCACGATCCCGACGACGTCCCCGGGGCCGACGGCGAACGACAGGTCCTCCGCGATGACGACCCGGCCGAACCGTTTCGTCATGTTGTCGAGTTCGAGCAGAGGGTTCGTCATCCGGTCAGGTATTGGTCGGCAGGAGGTCGGCAGTGATCTTCGCGTCCGGCAGCAGAGAGTTGTCGACGACTTGGAGCTCCAGCGGGTACTTGGTGCCCTTCTGCCATTGCACGCCGGCCGGCGGGGTGATCGCAACGCCCGGCGCGGGGCCGAGGGGCTTTATCCAGCCGGTGCCGGACGAGGTGAAGTTAAGCGGCCCGGCGAGCGCGTTGATGTTCACGTTGTGGATCGCGTTCGCGACCTCTGCCTTGTCGTGCGGGTCGCTCACCGAGGTGAACGCCGCGTGCGCGACCTCGAACAGGCTGTAGTTGCTGATGTTCGCGTTCCACTGGCCGAGGCCGGACGCCTCGTACTGGTTCGCGAACTCCTGGCAGGTCTCCCCGGTGAACGAGGACTTCCACGGTAGCGTCGGCACCCACCAGGTGTCGGTGGCGACGTTGTAAACTTCAGAGCCCATCGCGTAGGCGTCGGTCGGGAACAGCAGCACCTTCGCCACGGTCGCGAGCTTCGGCCGAAATCCCTGCTGGATCGACTGCTTCCACATGACCGTGAAGTCGGGGGGCAGCGGCACGTTCGTGAAGAAGTCGGCGTTGTCGGCCTTGAACTGGGAGATCATCGACGAGTAGTTCGTGGTCCCGTCCGGGTAGGCCGCAGACATGTCGAACGTGTAGCCGGCCGCGTCGACATAGGGCGGGAAGGTCATGCGGAACGCGTTGCCGTCGGAGTCATTCGGGAACGCGGCGGCGACCACCTTGTTGGTGTGCAGCTGGCTGTGGATCCGGTTCCACATTGGGATGAAGCACTCGGCCAGGTGCTCGGCGCCGAGGAAGTAGAGCACCGAATACTTGGGCTTGAGCGTGGGCTTGGCCGGGTTGCCGCCGAGGTTGACGTACCAGGACTCCCACGGGCAGTTCGAGCAGATCAGCGGCGTGCCAAGCGACTCGGCCTGGCTGGCCACCGCGTTCACTGTCTCCGGCGTGGACGACGCGAACAGCATGTCCACGCCGCCCAGGATGGCGGTCTTGGCCAGATCTCCGGCTCGGGTGGAGCTGGACTGGCTGTCGTAGGACTTGATCGTGACCGGGTAGGTCTTGCCGCCGATCTTGAACCCGTTCTTGTACGGGTTGGTCTGCTTGATCTTGGAGATCACCCACATATCCGGGGCACCGAAGCCGGCGTCGGCTCCGGTCAGCGGGTGGATCCAGCCGATCGTGATGGCCTTGGTGCTGCTCGAGCTGGCGCCCTTGATGCCGGAACCGCACGCCTGGAGCAGGCCGCCGGCCCCCACGACGGCCGCGCCGGCGCCGGCCGCGCGCAGCAGACCCCGCCTGCTGATGCCGCCGGCCGGGCTGGTGCTAACGGATTGCGCAGTCTGGTCGTTCATACGTAATCGGTCTCCTTTTGAGGTCGCGTCACAGGGGCGCGGGACCGTCCTATGCGGGGATAACAGGGGCCTCCCTTGCCTGGCCATGCCTGCCCGGCGTGGTGAGGCTAACACCGCCTGAATTCCGGCGTGGCAGCATTTGTCGGATCATGTGAGAACATTCCCATTTGCGAGGCGACCGCAAGGCAATGAACCGGCGGCCTTCTGGCTGCGGAGATTTCTGTACGGAATGCCTGATTTGCGGACTCTCATTGTTTCTAAGCTGCTGCTCGCTGGGGAAGCGTGTTCGCGGAGCAGACGCTGGGTCACGGGTCCCTCGTACGCTTTGCGAACGAACGTGCATAACTTGAACAGCATGGCACCATGTCGGTCCGTGGGTAGTCAACGGACGTTACGCAACTGTTGTCACCGGTCACGGCCAGAGCGCGGGCCGAGGGGAGCTGCCGGGAGCGCCCGGGCTACCCGTCCGCCCGCTGGCCTGGGGGAATGCCGTTGCCGTGGCACCGGTTCGCGTGGTTGGCATACATGAGTTTGACTGTAAAGGGCGGACCTGCCGGCGCGCCAAACGAGGCGCCGCGACGGGCAGGCCGCGCGAGGAGGCAGTCGTGGCACTGTTTGGCTCCCGCAAGACACAGATGGTCACCAAGGCGGACGCGCTGCCCGGCCGGCCGACGGCGATGCCGGTGCCCGGCCGGCACGAGGTGCTCGACGCGCCGCTGCGGCCGCCGTACCAGCAGGGCACCGAGGTGGCCGAGTTCGCGCTCGGCTGCTTCTGGGGCGCGGAGAAGACGTTCTGGCAGGTGCCCGGCGTGGTATCGACGGCCGTCGGCTACGAGGGCGGCTTCACTCCCAACCCCACGTACGAGGAAGTCTGCTCGGGCCGGACCGGGCACGCCGAGACGGTCCGCGTCGTCTTCGACCCGCACCAGGTTCCGTACCGGGACCTGCTGAAGACATTCTGGGAGTCGCACAACCCCACGCAGGGCATGCGGCAGGGCAACGACCTCGGCACCCAGTACCGGTCGGCGATCTTCTACCGTTCCCCGCAGCAGCGGGCGCAGGCCGAGGAGTCCCGCGACGCCTACGCCAAGCGCCTGGCCGAGGCCGGATACGGGGAGATCACGACCGAGATCGTCCCGGCGACCGAGTTCTACTTCGCCGAGGACTACCACCAGCAGTATCTGTCCGAGGGCAAGAACCCCTACGGCTACTGCCCAGATCACGGCACCGGCGTGACCTGCCCAGTCGGCCTGAATCTCGGATTGCACGGCGCGCAGGCGCAGGGCACGCGGCAGGCCTGAGGGCACATTCAGGGCACATCACGGGCCTCCTGACGCCTTCTGGCCCTGGTCCGCGGGCCGGGTGAAGAACTGCTCCATTGCCTTCCGTGCCCGCTCCCTGTCGTCGGGCATCATGTGCGAGTAGGTCGCCTGAACGGTCGCCTCGGCGTCGCCGAGGAACTCCGCGACGACCCGGATGCTCAGGCCGGCCGACAACCATGCCGAGGCGGCCGTGTGCCGGGTGACGTGCATCATGTGGTAGCGGTCGCAGGCGATCCCGGCCCGGTTCAGGGCAGCCCGCCACCGGTCGTTGACCCTCTTGCGGTGCATCGGCGGTCCCGGGCCGCGCGACAGCAGGAGCGTGAACGTCTCCGGGTCGCGGTCCGCCTTGATCCACGGAAGCGCGACCTTCTCGGGCGGGTACAGCCGGATGTACTCCGACAGCGTCACCACCGCGGCGTCCGTCAGCGGAACGTCGTGCACCTTGTCGTTCTTCAGCGGCGCGAACACCTGCTTGCCCCTGATGATCTTCACCTGGCGGCGGACGTGGAGGACGCGCCGCAGGAAGTCGACATCCTTGCTGGCATCGATCACGAACATCTCGCCCTGGCGCTCGCCGGTCGCCGCGCCGAGGTAGGGCAGGACGTCGTACCGCGACGGCCCGCACCGGTCGCAGCTCTCCGGGCAGCCGGGCATGTGCCGCAGCGCGAGCGACAGCGCGTCGAGCTGGTCCAGCGTTAGCGGGACCGCCTCATGCTTGTCTGGATCCGGGCGCCGGACGGACCTGGCGTGCAGCGGGTTGCGGGAGATCAGGCCGTCGTCGACCGCGGCGGAGAACACCTCCGATACCCGGTCGATCACCTTGACCTTGGTGGAGTCGGCCAGTGCCATGCCGGCTATCCACTGCTGGCAGAGGCTCGGCCGCTTGGCCAGGTCGCGCAGCCGGTGATGCCCTAGCGCAGGGCCGCCGCGGCGGCTGCGGCCGGGGTGCTCCGGGTTCGCGTAGACGTGCAGCCGGGACTGGTGCTCGACGTTGATGCTGGTCGTCTCGCCGTGGGTCCGCGCGTTGCGCCAGGTCTCGGCGTACTCCTCGAAGGTGCTGTTGCCGCTTCGCGGATCGGTGTAGGTGCCCGCGTCCAGCTCGGCCGAGACCTTGGCGTCAAAGGCGTCGGCGTGGACCTCCGGGTCTTTCCCCTCCTTTTTCGCGAAGTTCCTTTCCGCTGGCGCTTGTTTTCATCCCGCCACCGGACTTGCCAGCGGTCGCCGTTCTTGTGGTCGGCGGAGGGGTACAGGGGGTGTTTGAATGTTCCGCACCTGCATGGCTGGTCATCCGGCTCGGGTGACCTTCTGTGCCAGCGGTCAGAGACGCTCATCGCCGTGACCGTCCTCTCGTCCGCTACCCAGCTGCCGCTGCCGCTCCAATGCGGCGCGAACTTGGTCGAACCGCCTGGAATAGTCCTCGGCCGCTCGGGGGAACTCGCCAGGATCCAGGGTGAGGCTGGCTGCTATGGCGCTCTCGACGGCGTTGCGGACCTCGGCGCTGGTGAGCCCGATGCGGTAAGCACCCAGCACCATCATGCCAAGGTCTGACTCGTTCAGCGCTATCGCTCTCAGCGCCAAATCCTCGTCGAGGTCCCGGGCGAAGTTGCTGGCACTTGGCGCCATGAAGCGATGCGGCCGGTTCTCAAATGCGAAGGTGACCTCGGCGTTCCGCGACTCCTCATCATCTGTGACCAGCTCGCGAAAGAACGCGCCGACGACGCCCTCGCCGCGCTCCCACCATCGCCGAAGCGGCCGCCCAGGGAGTCAGGCAGAACGAGCTCGTCAAGATCACCGGCTACACGCGCGAACGGATCCGCCAGATCAGCAGACAGCAGGAAGCCGGAACCGCCCCCAGACCCTAATGCCATCGATCCTGTCACCGTTGCCGGAATGAGCTGGTAGCTGTCGCGGCTGGCGGGTATTCGAACCAGGCAGGCAATGGCGAGCAGAATGTCTCGAAAGGTGGTCAGGGTATGGATGCGATAGCGGCCGCGGATGCCGACCTTCCAGGCGATGAGGTGCTCGCCGAACATTCCTACCTGGTCGCCCGCGGGGTTCGGCCGATGGCGCTGGCTGGATGGTGCGACGCCGATCCGCTGGTCATGCTCCGAGCGGCCACCCGGCTGGAGGCTGCGGCCGAGGCGGGCGCGCTGCCTTTCGTGATCGATCACCTGGACGGGTCAGCGACCTTTGGGTACGCGGCGGCGCGGTGGGTACTCGACCTGTATGAGTGGCTTGTCCAAGACACGGACGTACCCCAGGAGCAGCGGGAGCGTATAACCGGGCTACTCCTGGGGTACGCTACCGAAGCGATCTCCCGTTACGAGGCAAGCGCGACGGGGAGGCGCTTCAGCTCACCTAGCGGGTCGCCCGAACGAGCCGCCAGTTAGCTGCCCGGCGGCAGTGCGAGCAAGGGGGGAATGTCTCTCCCTTGCTCAGGGTGATCTGCTTTGCGTGGCAGTCGTTGGAGTAGATCCCCGACTGCTGGCATGTCTGCCCAGTTGATGGCATTTTGGTTCACCTCCCCTCTGGCCATAGACACCCCGAACCCGGCGGGCAGTCTGGCGCACGCAAGCGCCAGAGCCCCGGTAAGGCACACCGTGTTCCGCTTCATGCTGAAGCGGTTGCGCCGCTTATCAATGCCGGCTATGCGCGAAAATCGGTCAGGTGTTCTAACCGGGAGAAATAGTGTGGAGCGGCCTAATGAGTGCTGCTCGGCGCGCGTGGCTGTCTACTGCGGCGCCGACGCGTCGACGGGCGGCCGCGCGCGACGCGTCGGCGCCGGTGATGCGCGACGCGTCGCCCGGGCGGAGTCATTGGTCACTGGGCCAGTGTGCCGTGAACGCGCGCGGCGCTGCCCAAGCGGGGCAGTCGGTTGAGTGGCGCGCAGAAAGGCGCGGACGTGCAGGGTTTCCGCCGGATGCTCGGCGCCCGCGCAGGCACGCCATGATCCGGCAGGACCAGCCCGGCGACTCGTAGCGCGTGCCTTGTAGGCCATTCCGGGGGTATGACGCGTCACACCCGCATGAAACTGATCGCCTTGATTCCCGCTGTCGCTGCATCTGCCGCGCTGGCGGCCTGCGGCTCCGCCGTCTCTTCCGCCCCCGCTGCCTCGCCCGCTGCCCGGCCGACGGCCACCGCCGCTGCGGCACCGCCATCGCCCGCCGCCTGCAAGCTGAAGGTGACCTTCAATTACTTCGTGCGGACCACGGAGCCGGGGCTGGCAGCCTCGGCTCAGGAGATCGGCAACGTTGACTTCAGCAACTGCACTCCCACGTTGCGGGACTTCGCGCAGACCGCCGGGCAGGCCCAGGGCGAGTGCACGACGATCGCACGGGCGAGGGCCAATCCCGGCTATGACGTGAACGCCACCCCGGCACCGCCGCTCCGCAGGGTGATCATGAGCGCGGGCCCCGGCTGCTGAGCCCGGCCGGGCGGCGAGCCAGTCCCGGCGCCGGTGATCGTGGAGAGGCGCACCGGTCCTGACCCCCATATATCGAGCCTGCGCGTCTAATTGCCATGATTACCGTCAAGTTCGTTCCGGCCGTTATCGCCGGGTTATCACTCATCGCGCTCGCCGCTTGCGGCCCTGGGAGCACCCCTGCAGCAGCACCGGCGGCCACGCCGAAGCCCACCGCCGCCAGGCCGGTGCCGCTCCCGTGCCAAGCGGCCATGAGCGCCAGCCACCCCGCCAACGACAGCACCGATCTGGTGCACGTGACAACGGCCAGCGGGGCGACGGCGACCGCGATCGCCTATTTCACCGCAGCCGGCCGGAAAAAGACCCAGCAGGCCGGGCCACGCGGGCATCTGACCCTGCGGTTCCACATCGGCCGGGCGACGTCGGGCCGCACGGTGCAGGTCACGGTGACAGTCACCTCGGGCCAGCGGTCAGGGACCTGCACTACCTCCTTCACCCTGCCCAAGGCACCCCCGGCGCCCACGCCGTCCCCGGTGCCCGCAGCGCCGCCCTCGCCGTCACAGGCGCCCGCGGCGCCGGCGCTCGCCTGCCAGGCGTCCATGAGCGACGCCAGCCCGACTGACTACACCGACGACGACGTCGAGGTGACCACCGCGCCCTACGCGAACGTGAGCACGGTCGCCTACTACAGGACCACCAGCACCCCGGAGAGCGGCCAGGCCGACGGCGGCGGGAACGCGAGCATCGGCTACTACATCAGCGGCGCCACGGTCGGCTATACCGTGGACGTCTCGGTCACGGTCACGGCAGGCGGACAGTCCGCGTCCTGCTCGACGTCGTTCACCCCATCCGGTTACTAGCCAGATCGCGCAGGAGTCGCGGCACTGACACGGGCGCCCCGCCAGCCGTAGCCAGCGGGGCGCTGTGGGCAAAGCCGACGCCTCAGATGTCGTGCCAGATGATCCGCTCTTCGCCGATCTCAGCGGCTCGACGGGGGAGGCGTCGGCCACGACGTCGGCCGACGCGTCGTTCAGAACCTCCGCCGACGCGTCGACCGGCGGCCGCGCGCGACACCTGTTGGTGCCGATGACACACGACGTGTCGGCGGCCGCGGCAAGCGACGCGTTGCTCAGGACCTCCAGCGACGGGACGCGTCGCCCGCGGCCGCCGGTCGACGCGGCCGCCGCCGGTGGAACACGACGCGTCCCCACCTGGTGCACTCGACGGCGGCGCCACAGTGTAGACAGACCACGCGCGCGTGGTGACGGAGTCACGATGCCTCGTGTACCGCGGCGAGGACAAGGACGTGTATGCCGCGGCCATCTACAGTGCGAAGCATGACACCGTGAAGTTCATCACCGCCCAGGTTGTCACGCAGCACGCCGGGTATTTCGCACAGAACTGCGCCTGGTTCCGAAGTGCCATCAACCCCGAACTAGCCGGTGCGCTGGCCGGTGCGCACCCCATGGTCAGCATTCGATCGGCGGTATGGAGACCCGGCCGCCGGCATCACGCCGGGGTCGCCGAATTGACGCGAGGCTGCGGGAGCCGTCGCCGTCAAAGCTTGACGCTTCGGAGCACCGTGACGATCTGGCGGCCGTAGGCAGTCAACCCCCAGCCGCCGTATCCAGGCGGATCATTCCAGACCAGGCCCTGCCGCTCCAGGGCGGCCGAGATCGCGTCGGCCGCATCCTCCGTGATCCCGATTTCTCTGAACAACACCGACGACGATCCGCTCTGCTTGCCAGGTTTGGAGCCCTCGAGACGCGTGTTCTCCTCGACGATCCGCTTCCACCCGCGGGAAGCGGGGCGCCGCTCATCGGCGTTCCGCCAGCACGGCTAGTGCGCGAGTGTGCTGGCCATCAAGCTCACGAAAGGTGCTTAGCTTCAGCTGCGCCTCATCCATTCTCGACGTGTCCATGGTGGCCTGCTCAACCACGCGCGCGAGGAGACGGATCTTGTTCTCGTCGGCTGTGCGCTGGCTGGCGTGGTTGGCGGTCTCGAACAGCGCTGCAAGTTCTTCGTTGCTGGTGAGCAAGTCCAGGACCTGCTCGCCATCCAGCCCCGTGCCTTCCACGACTGCGCTCACGAACTGCTGGCTCCGCCGCGCGCGTCGGCGGTGGAAGTCCTGGACGTACTGGATGAGCGCACCGCCACGTTGGCCTGCCAGCGCCTTGGCGAGGTCAATCTCGGGGGTGAGGTCCATCCGGTTGCCCTGTCCACGCAGTTAGCGTAGAGCCGACGGTCTGATGCAGGCGCCGAACAGCCGAGGGATCGAGGTGGTCTAGGAAGACCAGGTCCAGAGCGCGTACGCCATTTCGTGGTGTGCGGTGCATTCATCGCCTGGTTACGACGCAGGTGCTGCGGACGGCCCGATTTCGCGGAGGCGGGCGAGCAGCTCAGTGCTCGAGCGGCGGACGACATACCGGCGCGATCGGCCGTCGGCCGACCGCCAGTAGGCGGCGACAACGCCTCCGGTGGCGGGCGTGAAGTCGATCTCCCAGGACGAGAACTCGCGCGCCAGATCGCGGCCGGCGGCGGCTGTCGCGGCAGCCTGAGCCGGGTAAGCCGCGGCGGTCACGAAGGTGCCGGGGTGTGGTCGTAGGTGTCGTCGCGCAGTTCCGCGACCTGATCGCGCAGCGTCGACACGGCAGCCATGACGTCCCGCGGGTCGTCTTCGATCTCGCGGTCGGCCAGGATCCGGCGCATGGCGAACACGACTAACCGGGCCCGGTCGCGGTTGATCCGCAGATAGGTCAGTTCGTCGCGGGTGGTCGCCGGGGTCGGCAGGGTCAGCGCGTTCGCGACGGCGTGGGCCAGCTCGCGCAGCGGCGTGCTGGCCGGTGGCACGGGAGGTACGGCAGAGCCGCTCATATCCGGGAAACTCCGTCCTGATCGCGCCCCTCGGCTCGGTGCTCGCAATAGCCCGGGGCTGTTTGGTGTGGCAAGTCCGGTCACAGGAAGCCAACCCTCGGCACGGCGTAGGGTGAAGACGTTGACCGATGACCGCTTCGCCGGTCAGCGGTCACCATCCGTCAGCACCCCTGCGATTGGCACACGGACATGGCGGACTTCGCCGGGACCGTCCGGCACTGGATGGGCCAGCGTGGCATGTCCGTGCGGGGCCTGGCCCGCGCCGCCCACTACGACCAGGGCTTACTGTCGAAGGTCCTCAACGGCCACCGCCCCTACTCCCCGTACCTCGCGGCGCGTCTCGACGATGCGCTCGGCGCCGGAGGCGAGATCGAGGCAGCCGCCCGGGCCGGCCCGCCGAAACCACCTCAGCTTGCCTCGAGCCGGCGCAAGCCACCGAGGCCAGTAGAGGCGCTGCAGGTCGCGATGAGCGGCGGCGCCGACAGCGCCGAGACCATGGGCATCGCCGCCGACGGGCTCGCCGAGCTCGTGCAGCACTACGCGCACGCGGTCGCTGTCGCACCCTCGGCCGCCGTCTACGACGAGCTGGTCGCCGTGCGATCGTTCGCGGGGATGCTGCCTGCCCGCAGCGCGGCCCGGCACCATCCGGATCTGGCCGTGGCTGCCGGGTGGCTGTCGAGTCTGCTGGCCGTCTCAGCAACCGACCTGGGTGACCATGCGGCAGCGCTGGTGTGGTGCTCGGATACCGAACGGCGTGCCCGCGACGGCGGCTGCCCGGATCTGCTTGGCTGGGCGGCGCTAACCCGGTCGCTGATCGCCTGGTACCAGGGCGACCCGGTGCGTTCGGCCGGGGCAGCGCGCAAGGGGCAGGCGGACGGGCAGCCGGGGACGGCCGCGTATGCGAGGCTGGCTGCGCAGGAGATGCGGTGCGCGGCGATGCTTGGCGACATGGCCGAAATGGCCGACGCCAGGCGCCGGGCAACCGACGCCATGAACGCGCTCGATCAGTTCGCGCCGGCGTCGGGGGTCTACTCGATACCAAAGGACGGCGACCCGCCCTACACGGCCACGTCGCTGCTGCTGACGTGGAAGTACCGGGAGGCGGCGGACATCACTCGCAGGATCATCAAGACCGAGTACGGGTCACGAGCGTCCGCGGACCAGCCGACTGCCTATTCGCGGACCCTGCTCATCCTGGCGCTCGCGGCGGCCGGGCTCGGGGAAGCTGACGAAGCGGCAGCGGCCGGCGCTGAGGCGCTGCAGGCCGGCCCGGTGGTGTGGCCGACGATCGTGCTCGCCGGGAAGCTCAACGACTCGCTGGCGCGCACCTCGGCCGGCTCCGCGCACGCTGATGGGTTCCGGGCCCGCTACACCGACGCTGCCGGGCGCCTCGCACTCCCCGCCGCTGCGAAGCAGGCATGACCGGGGACCTGGCCACGGCCGAGGTCGCCAAGATCACGATACAGGTCGACATCGAGGCCCCGCCTCCGGACGGCGAGCCGGTCGCGCTCATCATGTTCGGCACCAACCAGGCCGCGCCCGCCAAGATCGCCGCGGAGCGCTACCTTCGGGAGGCGGCGCCGCTGATCATCGCGACGGGCGGCGTTAACCGGCACAACGGGATCATCGAGGGCCGCGACTTCGCCCGCCAGCTCACCGAGGCTGGCGTACCCCGCAGCGCGGTCCGGGTTGAGGACAAGTCGGCTAACACCTGGCAGAACGTGGAGATGTCGCTGCCCTACCTGCGTGAAGCGCTGGCAGTCGGCCTGCGGCTGTGCGCGGTGTCGAAGTGGTATCACCTGCGAACGATCTACTGCCTGCGGACCCTGCTACCCGACGCGCCACCGTTCTGGGCTGTCTCCTGGGAGCCCGTCTACGCGGGCCAGCTGGTCACGCGAGAGTCCTGGTCGGCCATCCCAGACGGCCGCCGCCGGGTGCTGCGGGAAGCCGAAGAGGTGCCGCGCCGGGTCACCGAGGGCAGTTACCTGCCAGCGGTGAAGAAAGACGGCGCCTGGCAGTTATGACCCGCGCATCTACCCGCTACGGCCAGGACAGCGAAGCCCACCAGCGGAACATCATGACCAGCGGAACACCGGCCAGACCCCATGGAGGCGCGCCCATTCATCGCGCGCGAGGCATGCCATCATCGGGCTATGGCCAGGGTCCGCCAGGCACAGGCTGCGGTGCGCACAACCGCCGGGGCCTGCGGGAACGTCGCCATCGCAGGCGGCGCACCCTGGCCGAGGACGCTGCGACGCGCAGCTGGGGCGCAAACGCTGAACTGAGAGGAAGCCGCAACATCTGAGGATGCCCCCATGAACCTGACCAGGGCCGCAGGCACGGCGGCCATGGTGCTGGCAGCCGCGGGCTGCGCCAGCACGAGCACGGCCGTCGCAGCGCACCATCCACAACCGATCCCGGTCACCTCCGCCAGCCACGAACTGACCGCCACCTGCCAGCCCGACGGTGCCGGGGGTGCCTATGTCACCATGCACAACCCCAACGCGGTGCCGGTGCGGGTGGCCACTCTCACGATCACGCCCACCGACGACGCAGGGAACCCGCTGCCCGCAGTGACCGTGCATGTGAACGTGGTGATCCCGGCTCACGGCGACGCGCAGACCCCTTACCTGGGGGCGCCGCTGGAGGTGCCCAACACGTGCACGGTCACGGGGGACTCGTGACCAGCCGCAAGATCACAGCCCGGAAACGTCAGGCGTCACCGATACGTTGACCTGCTTGAGGCCCCGGCTGTGACCTGCGCGGGCCGCGTCGGTTACCGGATATGACGAGGCTTCGCAGCGCGCGGGATCGCTCCCGCTATGGGCCTCCAGACGGAGGGCTACAGCCAGTGGCCGACGCGGAACCCATGACAGCATCTTGCCGCAGGTCATAAGCGGCGCGTCCCCTAGTTGAGATGGCCTACACGCCCCAAGGCGCGGCAGGCGGCACCGGGCAGCGCCCCTGGAAGTGGGCGAGGAACGGCTGCCCGCAGCGTCCGCACGGCGGGCAATAGCTCTGGACGTGCGCGGCCAGTGGCTGGCCGCAGCGCTGGCATGGCGGAGGGGCTGCCTGCTGCCCGGTATGGATCATCCGCAGGATCCCGACCGCCAGGAACACGGCCCCGCCGATCAGGACCAGCAGGCCGAGCCAGTGCGCTCCTGTGGCGACGGTGCACTCCGACTGGGCGCTCTGCGAACCTGCCTGGGCGAGCTGGCCGAGGAAACTCTGGCAGGTCCCGTAGTTGTGGCCCAGGACGAGCATGATCAGCAGTCCGGCCGCGGCGATCATGACGCCGGTAACGGCGAGCCCGTAGTGCGGGCCGCCCGGCCTGTGACCCTGGTTCATGGGCACCTCGTGATGGTCTGGCTTTAGCCGAGGATGCGGAAGGAGCCGGACGCAATGAGCAATGCCTCCCTCATCCGTCCCCCCCGGTTATCGGACGCGCCATCGCGGCAAATGGTGCACACCTGAGCGCATGCGCGGATGTGGCGCCGGGCCTCGTTCACGCGGCGCGGCTGCGTAGCTCAGGACGACACCTTCGCAGGTGTCGGGATGCCCTGTGAAGCCTCTTTACAGTGACGTCTGTGACCTGGGAAAACTCCCGGAACTGTCGCTTTACTTTGACACCTGGACGACAGTCGTTTGACACCCTGGCGACACCTGTTTTGACACTGGCCGCCTCATCGCACGGATCGTCCCGGTAGGGGAACGCCAGCCCACCCCGGTACTGGCTCGCCTGGTCGAGTCGGGCAGGGCTACCCTCGCGCAGCGACCCGGGTACCGGCCCAGGATGCGCCCTGGTGACGGCACCGACCAGCTCTCCGAAGCGCTGGCGGCGATGCGCGATGAAGAACGCTGGTGAGCCTCTACTACGCAGATACTTCCGCGGTGATCAAGCTGCTCGTGGAGGAGACTCACTCCAAGGCTTTCGCGGAGTTCTACGACGCGCACGCCGACGCCGAATGGGCCAGCTCGGCATCGCTGCGGATCGAACTCACCAGGGCCGTGACCCGGGCCATGCCCGCGCTGCTGCCGGATGCCCGTGATCTGCTGCTCGCTTTTTCCTTTATCGCGATCGACGATGACATCGTCGTGGGTGCGATGAACGAGCCGGACCGGGCCCTCCGCTCACTGGATGCGATACACCTGGCCACCGCGCGCGTCCTCGGTGGAGATCTGGATGCCGTCGTCAGCTATGACGACCGCCTGCTCAAGGCCGCACAGGACGCGGGACTGCCAACGGCGTCTCCTCGCAGTTGACCGCGAGAGCTCCAGAGGGTACCGCTACCACCAGCAGTACCTGTCCGAGGGCAAGAACCCCTACGGCTACTGCCCGGATCACGGGCGCTACGCTGGTGCCGCCGGTGCGCGAGCGTCCCGCCGTGCCGTGAACGTGCCGGCGGTCTCGTCGGCACCGGCGTCTCCTGCCCGGTGAGGAGTGGTCCGCGCCGAGACCTAACCAAGGTCCGGCGGCGCCGGGCTGGCAGGCCTCTCAGGATCTGGCTCCGCGGGCCGCCGTGTGACCTCTTAAGCTTCATGTGATTCGAGCCCCGGCTGCTGCGGTCAGTTGATATCGAACTCGTTGCCTTCCGGGTCCTTCATCCCGACCGCGTAGTGGTCAAGCCCTTCCTCGGACAATGCGCCCGTGATGGTGGCGCCCAGGCCGGCCAGCCGGCTGGCCTCCGCATCGACTCGTTTCCTGCGCGTCTCGATCGGGTCCGTCCGCTCGCCACTGGCGTGGATGTCGAGGTGCAGCCGGTTCTTGACCGCCTTGGCGTCCGGGACGACATGGAACCAGATGACCGGCCCGTGGCCCTCCGGGTCGCTGATCCGGTCCGCCCCGTCGGCCAGATCCTCTTCGGGCACCCCCAGCTCGCGGTAGAAGTCGTTCCAGGTGGCGAATCCAGCCGGGACCGGCGCGAGCTCATAACCCAGAGCGGCGGCCCAGAACCGGGCCAGCCGGTCCGGGTCGGCACAGTCGATGACCAGCTGAAAGCGGACAGGCACCGGCTTCCTCCCCAGGCCGCTCAGGTAGCTGCCCGCATCCTGCCAGATGCTTCGCGGCGCCGCTTGATATAGAGGCCCTTGCCCCGCACCGCGACCATCGGCCCTTCACCGGCGAGCGCGGGCGGTGTCGCCGTGGCGCTGGAGACCGTCCAGGATCAGGTTGATCGTGAAGTCGAAGCGATCGTTGCCGGCTCCTGAGGTGAGCTCCGCTGCGTAGCGCTTGGTCTGCGGAAAGGCGTCGGGCAGCGCCGCGAATCGGCGCAGTAGTTCGTTACGGCCGACGACCCAGCCGTCGCCCTTTCGGGCGCCTTGGCTGTCCCGCAGCGAGGCCTCGAGGCAGTAGGCGTTGACGTAGAGCGTCAGGGCATCGATCGCCCAGGCGGCCGTCTGCGGATCGACACCTCCGGCGAGCACGATCGCGAACATTCCCTCGTTGACCCGCATCGTCTCAAGGTTCGTCGGCACGACGGCGAGCGCCGCTCGGGAGATGCCGGGGTAACGCGAATACTGATCGCGCATCTGGGCGTAGACGCTTGTGATCTGTTTGCGCCAGGTGCCGGGGTCTGGTTCGGGGAGCTCGATCTGAGCGTAGAGGCGGCCGAGGAGCAGCTCGTCGAGGTCGTCTTTGTTGACCACGTGGGCGTAGAGGGACGCCGGGCCGGTTTCGAGCGCAGTGGCCAGCCGGCGCATCGTCAGGGCCTCGTATCCCTCGCTTGCCACGATGTCGAAGGCGGCGTCGATGATGGCCTCGACCGTGATCGGCTTCTTCCGTCCGCCGGACGGTCCGCGGCGCTTCGCAGGCGTGCTCGTGTCGCTGCTGAGCTGCAGGTGGCGGGCGGCGCGCCGTCGCTGTGGAGCCTGAGGAGCCGATGCCATGAGGGCAGTGTAGCAAGCCTCGAACGTCATTCTAACAATATGGATCATCGTTCGAGTTGACAGGATCAGTGTTCGTATACAGAATGGCGTTCGTGTCTACTAGCACTCACTCAGCCCAATCCGCCCAGAGCCGCAGCAAGCCGCTCGAGCCCGCGCTGGTCAAGCTCGCGCTCGCCATCGCCGTGGGCACGCTCGCGCCGATCCTCGACCTGACGATCGTCAACGTCGCGATCGACACCCTGCAGCATCGCCTGCACACGAGCCTCGCCACGATCCAGTGGGTCAGCACCGGCTACGTCCTGGCCGTGGCGATGACCATCCCGGTCAGCGGCTGGGCCTTCCAGCGCTTCGGCGCGCGCCGCTCGTGGATGGTCTCGCTGACCGTCTTCGTCGCCGGTTCGGCGCTGTGCGGCGTTGCGTGGTCAACCGGCAGCCTCATCGCCTTTCGCATCTTCCAGGGCATCGGCGGCGGGATGCTGCTGCCGCTCGCGCAGACGATCCTCGCCAGCGCCGCCGGCCGCGAGCGACTGGCACGCATCGTGCCGTTCATCGCCATCCCCTCCCAGGCGGGCCCGGTCCTCGGTCCGGTGATCGGCGGCCTGATCCTCAGCAACGCGAGCTGGCGCTGGATCTTCTACGTGAACGTCCCCCTCGTCTTGGTCGCGCTCGCGCTCGCCTGGCGCACCGTGCCCCAGACCGAGGTCAACGCCGACCGCCGCCTCGACGTCCGCGGTCTTGCGCTGCTCTCACCCGCCCTGGCGCTGCTCGTCTACGGGTTCTCCGAAGCAGGCGTTACCGGCGGGTTTGACCACACCAACGTGATCGCGCCCCTGGCCGCCGGCCTTGCGATCCTCGCCGCGTATTGCGTGCACGCGCTGCGCTCCCGCCTCGAGGCGCCCCTCAACCTGCGCTTCCTGCGTTTCCGCGGCTACGCGACGTCCTCGGCGATGATGTTCCTCTCCGGCGTCATGCTCATCGGCGGGCTGTTCGTGCTGCCTCTCTATTACCAGCAGGCACGCGGCGCGTCCGCCCTGCAGGCCGGCCTGCTGCTCGCCCCCCAGGGTGTCGGCGTGGCGATCGGCGCGCTCGGCGCCGGACGGCTCGCCGACAAGGTGGGCGCCTCCGCTCGCGTCGTCGCTCTCGCCGGCATGGTGCTGATCACCGCCGCAACGGTCCCCTACGTGCTCGCCACGGCCCACACCGGTGAAGCGCTGCTCAGCGTCGTGCTCCTCGCCCGTGGCGCCGGGCTCGGCCTCTTGGTCATTCCCATGACCACCGCCGCGTACATCGGCCTGCCCCACAGCGCCATCCCCTCGGCGACCACCGGGGTGCGGATCTTCCAGCAGATCGGCGGCGCGCTCGGCACCGCGATCCTGGCCGTCATCGTCCAGCACGCGCTGCCGGCCACTCCAAGCCCCCACCTGATCGCCCATGCATTCGACACGACATTCGCCTGGGTCCTCGGGCTGACCGCGCTCTCCTTCGTGCCCGCACTCCTGCTGCCAGGCCGCGACCAGGACGGGTTGAGCAGGCGCCGGCGACCGGCTTGAGAAAGAACTTCGGCTACCTAACGATCTGTATCGGCGGAGGTTGCGGGCTCAGCTGACGCATCGGCGGGCTGACGGCGATCCTGGCTGGGTTATGGCCGCTGGGTGCGTGTCCAGAACCCGGTTTGCGGACGGTCCCGAAGCAGGGTCTTCATGATCCCGGTACCTGGCACGCGCTAGTTACCACTGGTTTTTCCTTGCCGCCGGGAACGGCACCCCAGAACACATGATCGCCGCCGACCCCGGGTACTGGCTGGACTAGCCCACGGGCGATGCAACCGCTGGGGACGCGGCAACTGCGCGGCTGATTCTCGCCGCCAGCGTCGCGTACCGCGCGCGAACCGCGTCTGCCAGGATGCTCCCCATGAAGCTGACATCACATCTGCCCGATGACCGCCGCGCGCATGTCGAGGGGCGGCTGCGCGCGAACCTGATGGCGTGGCTGACGACCGTGCGCCCGGATGGCCGGCCTGACAGCGTCCCGGTGTGGTTCCTGGTGCGCGACGACGAGACGATCCTCATGTACAGCCAGACGGCGAAGATTAAGCTCCGCAACATCGGCCACAACCCCAGGGTGGCGCTGGGGCTCGACGTGACCGATATCGGCCGGGACATCATCCGCATCGACGGGACCGCCGAGCACGTTCCCGGGTTCCCCGCGGCCGACCAGGTGCCCGAGTACGTGGTGAAGTACGCCGAGCGCATCGGGGCGATGTTCGGCACGGCGTCCCGGTTCGCCGCGCTGTTCCCGGAACCCGTGATCATCACGCCAGACCGCCTGCACGCCTGACGACGCGTGCGGTCCCCGGCCGGACGCCCGGCCGGGCGCCGCACGACCGGGGCAACCCCTGGCGACGTTACGATGTGTGAGCCATGACCAGTACCCAGGCGCCGGCGAGCGCCATGAACACGCCAAACGGCGGTCAGCCCGGGGTGATCCATACCGAGGAGCTGACCAAGGTCTACCCCGGCGCGGACTTCGCCGCGGTCGACCGGCTCAACCTGGACGTCTCCGCGGGCGAGATCTTCGGCCTGCTCGGGCCCAACGGCGCGGGCAAGACCACGACCGCCGGCATGCTGACCACGCGGGTGGTGCCCACGTCCGGCAAGGCGTTCATCGGCGGCGTGGACGTGGCCGCGCACCCCGCGCTGGCCAAGCAGCTCAGCGGCATCGTGTCCCAGCAGAACACGCTGGACCGCCAGCTCACCGTGTGGGAGAACCTGTACTTCCACGGCCGCCTGTTCGGCATGGGCGCCAAGGCGTCCCGGCAGATCGCCGACGAGCTGCTCGAGCAGTTCCAGCTGTCCCGGTGGGCCAAGGCCTCGGTCTACGCGCTGTCCGGCGGCATGGCACAGCGGCTGATGGTGGCCCGGGCCATCTTTCACCGGCCTTCGGTGCTGTTTCTGGACGAGCCGACGGCCGGGCTCGATCCGCAGAGCAGGCTCGCGCTGTGGGACCTGCTCGGCGAGCTGCACCGCGCGGGCCAGACGATCCTGCTCACGACCCACTACATGGAAGAGGCCGACCGGCTCTGCGACCGGGTCGCGATCATGGATCATGGCAAGATCCTCGCGCTGGACACCCCGGCCGCGCTCAAGCAGAGCATCGGCGCGGACACGGTGGTCACGCTGAGGGCCAGCGGCGACCCGGAGCGGCTCGCCGAGGTGCTGACCCGTGAGGTGGCGGGCGTCACCCGCACCCGGCCCGCCGACGGCGGGCTCCAGCTCCACGTGCAAGGCAGCGAGCGGCTGGTGCCGCGCATCGTCGACGCGGCAGAGCACGCGGGCTTCGACCTCATCGACCTGTCGATCGCCGAGCCCACGCTCGAGACCGTGTTCATCAACCTCACGGGCAAGGAACTGCGGGAGGACTGATGGCCACCTCGACCACCACGCCGCAACGGGCCAGCACCGGCTGGCAGCGGATCGGCGGCGGCCCCACCCGCTCGGTGGCCGCGGCGAGCTGGACCGCGCTGGGCGCGCTCATGCTGCGCGACCTCGTCGTCCTGCGCAAGCACCTGTGGGAGTTCGTGCTGCGCACGATCATCCAGCCGTTCCTGCTGTGCTTCGTGTTCCTGTACGTGTTTCCCAAGATCGGGCAGGGCATCGGCGGCCACGGCGCGGTGGCCGAGTCCGCGTTCGCGACGATCCTGGTGCCCGGGGTGGTCGGGATCTCGGTGATGTTCCAGGGCGTGCAGTCGATCGCGCTGGCCATGGCGCAGGAGTTCGGCTTCACCCGGGAGATCGAGGACCGGGTACAGGCGCCGTGCCCGATCTGGCTGGTGGCGATCGCCAAGGTGCTGTCCGGCGCGGCCCAGGGCGTGCTGTCCGCGATCATCGTGCTGCCCTTGGCCTCGGTGGTGCACGCGCCAGGGGTGCACGCCCACCTGACCCTGCACTGGCTGCAGATCGTGACGTTCGTCCCGCTCGCGTGCATCGCCATGGCCGGCCTCGGTCTCGTCCTTGGCACCAGCTTCGAGCCCCGCAACATCGGGCTGATGTTCGGCTTCATCATCCTGCCGATCACGTTCCTCGGCTGCACCTACTATCCGTGGACCAAGCTCGCTCCCGTTAGCGTCGGTGGGTGGCACTGGCTGCAGACGGTCGTCCTGATCAACCCCCTGGCCTACGTGAACGAGGGCATGCGCTCGGCGTTCACCACCGCGCCGCACATGCACCTTTACGTCACCTACCCGGTCGTGATCGGCTTCGGGTGCCTGTTCCTCACGGTTGGCCTGCGCAAGTTCCGCCGGCGCGTGCTCTCTTAATTGATCTTGAACGTAACGTCCCGGGGTGGTCAGCGCCGCCGGCCGACGGCGCTGGCCAGGTCAGCGAGAACCTCGGCGGTCGTGTCCCAGCCCATGCAGGCGTCGGTGACGCTCTGCCCGTAGGTCAGCTCGGCCGGGCTGGCCAGGTCCTGGCGGCCGGGCACGAGGAAGCTCTCGATCATTACCCCCGCGATCCCGCGCTGCCCGCCGGAGACCTGCCCGGCGATCTGGATCGCCACCTCCGCCTGCCTGGCATGGTCCTTGCGGCTGTTGCCGTGGCTGGCGTCGATCATCACGGTGCGTGGCATGCCGGCCTGCTGCACCGCGTCGAGCGCCCGGGCGACGTGCTCGGGCTCGTAGTTGGGGCCGTCCGAGCCACCCCGCAGGATCACGTGCACGTCCGGGTTGCCGGTGGTGGTGACCACGGAGGCCCGGCCGGCCGCGTCCAGGCCGAAGAACACGTGCGCCCCGTGCGCGGCCCGGCAGGCGTCGACGGCGACGCCGACGCTGCCGTTCGTGCCGTTCTTGAACCCAACCGGCATGGACAGGCCGGACGCGAGCTGCCGGTGGACCTGGCTCTCGGTGGTGCGGGCCCCGATCGCGCCCCAGCTCACCGTGTCGGCGATGTACTGCGGCGAGTTCGGGTCCAGAAACTCGCAGCCTACGGGCAGGCCGAGGTCGAGGACGTCGAGGAGCAGCCTTCGCGCGGTGCGCAGGCCGCGGTGCACGTCGTGGCTGCCGTCCATGCCCGGGTCGTTGATCAGTCCTTTCCACCCGACCGTGGTGCGCGGCTTCTCGAAATACACCCGCATCACGACAAAGAGCTCGTCTTGCAGGTCGGCGGCGGTCTTGGCCAGCCGCACCGCGTAGTCGACGGCGGCGTTGACGTCGTGCACCGAGCACGGCCCGACGACCGTGAGCAGCCGGCTGTCGTCTCCGGCCACGATGCGGCGCACCGCCTCGCGCGAACTCTGCACGGTGGCGGCCTGGGAATCACTGAGCGGCAGTTCGGCCAGCAGCTCGTTCGGCGCGATCAGCGGCTGGAAGCCCGCGACGTGCAGGTTGCTGGTGTTGGTCCGCATATCCACGGCTGTGCCCTCCTGGCGGCCAGCCGTCGCGTCCCAGGCCAGCCGCCCTAATGACGAAAGGCAGAGACCCCGGTCTCTGCCTTGCTGGCTCTGGGTGGACAGTCTCGTCAGCGCGTCGCTGCTGGCCCACCCAGAGCCAGCCCAAAGCGCCAATACCAACGGGACATGGCACTGGATCATACACGGCCCGACCGGGTCACCGCGAAGAGGACGTAGCCGTAGGTCAGTCCGGTCGCCGCCGGGTTCCTGGCCAGCCAGCCGCGGGCGACCCCGGCCGGGACCTCGATGGTGAGCACCGCGGCCAGGTCGGCGCGGCTGGCGAACCGCCACCGGGCACGCACCTCATACCGTCTGGCCCCGCGCTGCCGCCACCAGCCGTCGACGGCGGCCGCGGTGTCCCCCGGCGGTCTCCGCGACCCGGCGGCCAGCAGGCCAGCGAACTCGCCCCACCGGTAGTCGTTGTCGACGACCACCAGGCTGCCGCCCGGCGTCAGCACCCGCATGACCTCGGCCAGCCCGGCGTCGGGGTCCCGCCCGGCCTGCCCGACCGCGCCGGCCCGCCCGCCCGCGCCGGCCTGCCCTCCTGATCCTCCTCCGTCGCGTCCGCCACCTGGGCCGCGTGTGCCACTCCAGCCGCCCGAGCCACCCTCGCCGCGCGCGGGTCCCCGCTCGACGCCGGGGTCGAGGAAGTAGGCGAACCTGGCGTGCACCACATCAACGGACCGGTCGGCGAGCGGCAGTTGCTCGGCCGAGCCCGGCATCACGTCGGCTCCGGGCAGCCCGGCGACACGGGCGGCCGCCCTGGCCCGCAGCACGGGATCCGGCTCCACGCCGATGACCCTGCTGGCGTCCTTCGCGTAGCCGGGCAGCCAGAACCCGGTGCCGCAGCCCAGGTCGAGCACGGTGCGGCCGTCCCACGGGGCGATCCGGCGCATGGCGGCGAGCACGTGGCCGTCCGGGTCGATGCCGCGGTTCTCGATCTCGTAGACGTCCGGGTGGCCCCCGATGTTGGGCGCGAACCGCCAGTCGGGGAAGGAGGCGCGGGCGGCAGCCCTGGCACCGGCCGCCGCGGTCAACCGCCCGCCGGTATCCGCTCGCCGGGCGTGCCCAATGCGGCGGCGGGGAGCGCCGACGCCGCGCCCGGGTTCAGCGCCCGGTTGATCACCTCGGCGACGCCCTGGATCGTGTCCACCCCATAGGCCATGGTGGGATTATCCATGGTGAGCACGACGATCATGTAGTCGCGGCCGTGCCCAGAGAAGCTGCCGATGCTGTTGATCCGCCAGCCGTGGGTGGGCAGGGGGAGCCAGCCGTTCTTCACGTGGACGGTCACGCCGGCGGGTGCGCCGGCCGGGACGCCCCAGCGCTCATAGGACACCACCCGGGCCATCAGGCCAAGCACATAGTCGCGGGAGGCGGTGGCGAGCACGGAGTTCTTCCTGGTCAGCAGTTTGAGCAGGGTGAGCTCGTCGTGCGCCGTGATCTGGGTCAGGCCCCAGTAGCCGCCGGGGCCGAGCTCGGTCTCCCGCATGCCGGCCAGGTCGAGGAAGTGCTGCATGGCCGGGCGGCCGGCCTGCGCCCACAGCGCCGATGCGGCGTCGTTGTCGGATACGGTGATCATCTCGGTGGCCAGTTCCCGCTGCCCGGCGGTCAGGCCGCGGTGCTCCTGCTGCAGCTTGCGCAGCAGCGCGGCCAGGATCGTCACCTTCACCACGCTGGCCGAGTCGAAGCGCCAATGCGGATGCAGCTTGCAGGTGAGGCCGGTGGCCCGGTCGTAGACGGCGAGGCCGACCACGGACGAGCGCCCGCGCAGCGCGGCGGCGATCTCGCCGGACAGCCGTGCGGCACGACGCGGATGCCCGGCCCACGTGCAGATGCCCGACGTGGCGGCGGCCGCGCTTGCCGTTGACGTGGGCTGCGCGCCGCGCACCGCGGCGCGGGCCCGGTGCGTGCTTAACGCCTGGGCGCTGGCCCCCGGAGCCGCGCTGAGCGCCAGCACCAGCCCGAGCGCCCACACCAGCCCGAGCGCCAGCACCAGCTCGAATGTCCCAGCCAGCCGTCTGCCGTCCATGGCCATCTCGCTGCACTCCCCCTGTTGGCTCCTGGATGATACGGCCAGCGCGACCAGCGGGTTGGCAACCGGGCCATTTTCATGATCGTGGTAGCTGACGAGCATATTTGCGCGGTATCTACCACGATCAAGGAAAGCAGCCGTCTGGCGTGGCCATACCGCCCACTCTGCCGTCGGCCGTGCCAACAGAACGCGCGTGGCGTACCCGGTGGCTGCGGTCAGGCCGGGGCGCCGCCTCGGCCGGCGCCCCCGCGGAACCTGGACACACCCGCCACCACCCCAGGGCCGCCGAGCACGGCCATGCCGCGGCGGAATTCGCTGGCCATCGCCTCGTCGTGGCCGAGGGACATGCTCTCGATGGCCGACAGCCGGTCGCTGCGCAGGCAGTCCTGCGGCAGCGCGGCGATCTGGAGCGCGAGTTCCTCGGCGGCGGCCCTGGCGCGGCCGGCCGGGACCACGCGGTCGACCAGCCCCATCTGGTATGCCTCGGCAGCGGCCACCCCCCGGCCGGTGAGGATCATGTCCATCGCCCTGCCCAGCCCGATCAGCCGCGGCAGCCGCACCGTGCCGCCGTCGATCAGCGGGACTCCCCACCGGCGGCTGAAGACGCCGAGCACGGCGTCCTCCTCCGCCACCCGCAGGTCGCACCAGAGCGCCAGCTCCAGCCCGCCGGCCACGGCGTGGCCGCTGATCGCCGCGATGACCGGCTTGGACATGCGCATCCGGGTCGGTCCCATCGGTGCGTGGCCGTCTGGCTCGGTCCGGTTGCCGTCCGGCCCCCCGATCGCCTTGAGGTCGGCGCCCGCGCAGAACGTGCCGCCCGCACCGAACAGCACGGCGGCGGACGCGTCGGGATCCGCTTCGAAGTCGCCGAACGCCTCGGCAAGCGCGGCGGCGGTGGGGCCGTCGACGGCGTTGCGCGCCGCGGGGCGATCAAGGATCACCGTGGTGACGGGCCCGCGCCGCTCGACCCGGACGGTGGGCGGCCGGGGGGACGCCCCCCCGGCGGCCGACCGCTCCGCAGGCACGCTCAGCCGACCTGCCAGGTGTCACCGCCGGCCAGCAGCGCGGCGAGGTCCCCGTCGCCCTGCCGTGCCCGCGCGTGCTCCAGCTGCTCCGCCATCAGGTCGTCATAGCTCGGCCTGGGCACCTGCCGGATCACCCCGATCGGGGTGCGGGCGACCGGCGAGCTGTCCAGCCGCGACATTGCGAACGCGTAGGAGGGGTCGGGCGCGTGGGAGTCGTGCACGAGCAGGGCATCGCCGTCAGGACCCGAGACGTCCACGGCCTCCAGCGAGCCGTAACCCGTGAACCTCAGCCCCTGGCTGGAGTCCGCGCCAAACCTGATCGGCTCGCCGTGCTCCAGCCGGATCACGTTCTCGTCCCGCGACCCCGGCTCGGTCAGCGGTGCGAACGCGTCATCGTTGAAGATCGGGCAGTTCTGGTAGATCTCGACGAACGCGGCGCCCCGGTGGTTCGCGGCCGCCCGGAGCACCCCCGTGAGGTGCCTGCGGTCGGAGTCGATGGTCCGCGCGACGAAGCTGGCCTCGGCGCCGAGCGCCAGTGACACCGGGTTGAACGGCGTGTCCAGCGAGCCGAACGGCGTCGACTTGGTCACCTTGCCCTGTTCCGATGTGGGGGAGTACTGGCCCTTGGTCAGCCCGTAGATCCGGTTGTTGAACAGCAAGATCTTGATGTTGACGTTGCGGCGCAGCGCGTGGATCAGGTGGTTGCCGCCGATGGACAGCGCGTCCCCGTCGCCCGTGATCACCCAGACCGACAGGTCGGGACGGGAGGCGGCCAGCCCGGTGGCGATCGCCGGGGCCCGGCCGTGGATCGAGTGCATGCCGTAGCTGTCCACGTAGTACGGCAGCCGCGACGAGCAGCCGATCCCGGAGATGATCACGAGGTTCTCCCGCGGGATCTCCAGCTCGGGCAGGAACGACTGGAAGGCGGCCAGGATCGCGTAGTCGCCGCATCCCGGGCACCAGCGCACTTCCTGGTCGGACTTGAAGTCCTTGGTGGTCAGCTTCTCGTCGGCCACGGGCACCAGGGTGAGCGAGGCCGGACGGCGGCTGGCTTCGGGCGCCCCGTCGAGCGCCGGGCCGGCGCCTTCTGCGTCCAAGGCTTCAGACATTGGCGATCACATCCTGGATGACGCGTGCAAGCTCCGCGGCGCGGAACGGGAGCCCGCGGACCCGGTTATAGGAAATGACGTCGACGAGGTAGCGCCCGCGGAGGACCAGCGCGAGCTGGCCCAGGTTGATCTCGGGCACCAGGACCTTGTCGTAAGCGGCGAGCACCTCGCCGAGGTTCGCGGGCAGCGGCGAGAGGTGCCGCAGGTGCGCCTGGGCGACCTTGCCCCCCGCCAGCCGGATCCGGCGCACGGCGGCGCCGATCGAGCCGAATGTCGAGCCCCAGCCGAGCACCAGGACCTTCGCGTCGCCGTCCGGGTCGTCGACCTCGAGCTTCGGGATGTCGCTGGCGATGCCGTCGATCTTCGCCTGGCGCAGCCGCACCATCCGGTCGTGATTGTCGGGGTCGTAGGAGATGTTGCCGGTGATGTCGGCCTTCTCGATGCCGCCGATCCGGTGCTCCAGGCCCGGCGTGCCGGGGATGGCCCAGGGCCGCGCGAGGCTCTGGGGATTTCTCTTGAACGGGAGGAACGCGGGCTGGCCGCCGTCGCCCGCCCAGTCACCCGGGCTGGAGAAAGAGAACTCGTCCCGTAGCTTGGGCAGGTCAGCGACCTCCGGGATGCGCCACGGCTCCGACCCGTTGGCGAGATAGCCGTCGGACAGGATGATCACCGGCGTGCGGTACTTGACCGCGATCCTGACCGCCTCCAGCGCGATATCGAAGCAGTCCGCCGGGGTCGCCGGTGCGACCACGGCCACCGGCGACTCCCCGTTCCGGCCGAAGAGCGCCATCAGCAGGTCGGCCTGCTCGGTCTTGGTCGGCATGCCGGTCGACGGGCCGGCCCGCTGGATGTCGCAAATGATCAGCGGCAGCTCGACCGACACCGCGAGGCCGATGGTCTCCGCCTTGAGCGCCATGCCCGGGCCGGAGGTGGTGCTGACGCCGAGCGCACCGCCGAACGACGCGCCGAGCGCAGCACCCACGCCGCCGATCTCGTCCTCCGCCTGGAACGTGCGCACCCCGAACCTCTTGTGCTTGGCCAGCTCGTGCAGGATGTCCGAGGCCGGGGTGATCGGGTAGGAGCCGAGGAACAGCGGCAGGCCGGACCGCCGCGACGCGGCGATCAGCCCGGTCGCCAGCGCGGCGTTGCCGGTGATGTTGCGGTACGTGCCGGGCTGCAGCGTGGCGGGCTTGACCTCGTACTGGACCGAGAACGCCTCGGTCGTCTCGCCGTAGTTCCAGCCCGCGCGGAACGCGGCCTTGTTCGCCTCCATGATCTCGGGCCGCTTGGCGAACTTGGATTCCAGGAACGCCATCGTGCCCTCACCGGGCCTGTTGTACAGCCAGGACAGCAGGCCCAGGGCGAACATGTTCTTCGCCCGCTCGGCTTCCTTCCGGCTGATGTCGTAGCCTTCCAGCGCCTTGACGGTCATCGACGTGATCGGCAGGGCGTGCAGCTGGTAGCCGGACAGCGTGCCGTCCTCCAGCGGGTTCTGCTCGTAGCCGACCTTGGTCAGGTTGCGCTTGGTGAACTCATCGGTGTTGGCGATGATGTCCGCGCCGCGGGGCAGGTCGCCGAGGTTCGCCTTGAGCGCCGCCGGGTTCATGGCCACCAGGACGTCCGGGGCGTCGCCCGGCGTCAGGATGTCGTGGTCGGCGAAGTGAAGCTGGAAGCTGGACACACCGGGCAGCGTGCCCGCGGGTGCCCGGATCTCGGCGGGGAAGTTGGGCAGCGTCGACAGGTCGTTGCCGAACGTCGCGGTTTCCTGGGTGAACCTATCGCCGGCGAGCTGCATGCCGTCGCCCGAATCGCCAGCGAATCTGATGATTACCCGATCAAGCTGCTGGACCTGCTTGGTCACAGTTTCCAGGCCTCCTCCACGCGCCGAGGCCGGCCAGTGCAGGCATGCACTGCGGACGCGGTGACGGCGTGCATCCTTGTAGGCGCCGCCCCTGTCCGTGGCCTGGGCCGGGGCGCTGAGGTTTTGTTGAGACTAGGACTACCTTACATCCTGCCGACCGTTGACTGAGCGTTCGCGGGATGTGCCGGGCCGGCGTATCTGCTGGTCATTGGCTGCCGCATTAGCCCCGCTACCGGCCAAACCGTCTGGTAGCGCTGCCGTCCGACAACCCAAGGTGCTTACCTGTGACGCAACCTGCGTCCAGACGTTGCATTACTGTAATACGACGTTGCGAAGGGCGAAGCGGTTCACCGGATGCCGTGGCCGCAAGTTTCCCCTAAGGAGATCTCGTTCCCCTAGGGGTGGGCGAATGGCATGCGTGCCCATCAGCCCGGTTACTACCCCAGATTTGTCCGGTAACTGCCGGACAAATCTGGGACGCTATCCGCCGAAGCGGCGCGCCGACTTGCGAGCCTCAGTTTCGGTCACTGAGAGTGTCAACCGAACTACAGCTAGCCGCGTCTTAACGACGTGGTTTACGGAGGGGCCACACGGGGGGATGCGGGCGCGATGAGCTGCTGTATCTCCGTCGGCCGGGAAAGATCTCGCGCCTGGCTAGGAGGTCGCGTGACGGATCGTGTGCAGGGGACCAAGGCCGGCAACGTCACCGCCGTGCCCAAGCCGCCAGCGGCCTGCCCGAGAGGGGCGGCGGTCCAGCCGCCCGCCGGGGCGGTGCAGCTGGAGCAGCCGCCTGCCTGCCGGGCAACCGTGCGGGATGCGCTGGACGCGGCCCTGCACGGGATCAAGCTCGCCGGCCGGGACCTGCAGTTCCTGCGCAGGCTGGTCCACTGGGACAAGCGCAACGCCGCCGCCGTGGCTTCGCTGCTCTGGCGGGCGCGGCAGGCGGGGCGCAACGAAGCCTTCCTCACGCCGAGGCAGCTCGAGATCGTCCTGACCGCCTTGGAGGACGCTGGCGTCTACCGCACCTCGGGAGCCGCCGCGGTCGGCTGCTGGGACTGCCAGAACATCCCAGGCGGGCGCTGCGCCGACCACGCCAGGGACGCCGACCGCGCACGGGCATGCGCCGAGCTCGCCGCGCAGCTCGCCGCCGGTGTGGCCGGCCCGGCGGGCCCGGTTGCGGGAGAACAGCGCCTGACCGACATCTCCGGCTTCCGCCGCCAGACCTCTGTGGCTTCGTGAGGCCCCGCCTCGCTGCTTCCGGCCCTGGTGCGGCAAGGCCGGCCCCGCCCCGCGCTCGCCGGCCGGCGCTATGCGCCCGACCGACCAGGCGGCGTGACGTTCAGGATGGCTGGCTTACCGGTAGTTCACGAACTGCAGGGCGAAGTCGAAATCCTTGCCTTTGAGCAGGTTGATAACCTGCTGGAGATCGTCTTTCTTCTTCGACGACACGCGGAGCTCGTCACCCTGCACCTGAGCCCGGATGCCCTTCGGCCCCTCATCGCGGATGATCTTCGAGATCTTCTTTGAGTCGTCCTGCGAGATACCTTCCTTCAGGCCCACCGCGAGGCGGTACTCCTTGCCGGAGAGCTTGGGCTCGCCCGCATCCAGCACCTTGAGCGACACCGACCGCCTGACCAGCTTCTCCTTGAACACGTCGAGGACCGCGTTCGCGCGCTCCTCGCTGTTCGCCCTGATCTCCACGGCATGATCGCCCGACCAGGCGACGGACGCGCCCACGCCACGGAAGTCGAAGCGCGTGCCGATCTCCTTGGCCGCCTGGTTCAGCGCGTTGTCGACCTCCTGGTGGTCGATCTTGGACACAATGTCGAAAGAGGACTCGGATGCCACGGTCCAAGATTAAACTCCCAGGCGCGCGGCTGGCACCGCTTCGGCAGCGGGACGCGGGTTCGTGTCGGGGCGGCCCCCGGGATGCGGATGCTGACCCGCGCCAGGACTTCCGCTATCCTTCACTGTGCCGTCCGTAGCGGCGGCGCGAGGCAGGTTGCCCGAGTGGCCAAAGGGAGCGGTCTGTAAAACCGTCGGCTCAGCCTACGTTGGTTCGAACCCAACACCTGCCACTACCAGCGGAAACGGCCCGTGGCCTGGGCATTCTCGGGCTCACGGGCCAAGCTGTAGGCGGCTGGAGTTGTCCATCTGAGTCCCGCTGAGTCCGGGTCTCGATAGCTGTCCACGGACATATAGCGGACAGCGTCCGCGATCATGACGCGCGCATCGAGCCGCCGATGCGCCCAGGTCGGGCGGCTTGGGATTGGGCTGATGGAGACGCCGCTCGGGCGTCGGCCCTCACGCTTTTCGTACCCGACGACCAAGGCCACGCCCGCCATGGTTCGCGAGCGTCGCAACCCGGCAGGCAGAGCAGTGAACGCGCCGCATGAGCCTGCCATCGACCTCG
>Ga0335075_10000987_pt1 | contig 47976 bp, 37 predicted proteins | sample Lox_Sample_24_FD_206723 | JGI IMG/M metagenome (GOLD analysis project Ga0335075, IMG submission 206723) | Soil microbial communities from Loxahatchee National Wildlife Refuge, Florida, United States - Lox_Sample_2.4 | ecosystem: Environmental > Terrestrial > Soil > Wetlands | place: USA... | reverse complement strand
TCGCCCAGGCAAAGGCCCAGACAGAATCCGCACGCGGTCACTTGACCACGCAGGAGGCCACCCTGCGCGCCAATATTGACCTTCTTGGCAAGACGGTAGCCATCGCCCCTTTTGATGGCATCGTAACTAATTTGCCGGTGCGCGAAGGAGAGACCGTAGTTGAGGGAATCCAGAACGCCGAGGGCTCAACGCTCATGACCCTGGCCGACATGTCCGTGATCACTGCCGAGGTCAAGGTGGACGAAACAGACATCGTCAACGTAGCGGTTGGCCAGACGGCCGATGTTACCGTGGATGCTCTTCCCGGAAAGGTCTTCAAGGGCCACGTCACCGAAGTGGGGGACCAGGCCCTGCTGCGCTCTACCGGCGTTGCCACCAGCCAGACCACCAGCGGCCAGGAAGAAGCCAAGGACTTCAAGGTGGTCATCACTCTCGATAACCCGTCGGACGAACTGCGTCCTGGTCTCTCGACGACAGCGAAGATTCAAACCGCCAGGAAGGACGACGTCGTCGCCATCCCGATCCAGGCCCTGGCATTGCGCGCCCCGGAAGTGCATGGCCTCAAACGGGCGTTGCCGGCCAAGGCTCCGCAGAAGGAGGTCCAGGGGGTCTTTGTCGTATCCGATATGAAAGGCAAATTACGGGCGCATTTCGTGCCAGTGACTACCGGGATCACCGGGACCACGGATATCGAAGTCACCAGCGGATTGAAGCCCGGCGACGAAATCGTAACCGGCACCTTCCATGTCTTACGCGATCTCAAGGATAATGCTCTTGTAAAGCGAGACACATCGCCCGTCGGACCGTCTAACACCGATGCCTCCGGGTCGTAACGCCGGGTGAACCGGTGGAACTGCGCGGGAGCACCAAACGTACAACGAGTGCGGCCCGCGCGAAATCTTGCCGTAGCCACTGGCTGAACAGGAGTTCTGGATGACGACAGAAGCCACCTTCAAAACGGACCACGCCGCTGCCGACGCGGACCAGAATCGCCCGGCGGTGCCGCAGGGGGACGTAATCGTCGTTGAAGATATCTGGAAGACCTACGACATGGGCTCCGAGCAGCAGGTGCACGCGCTGCAGGGAATTTCGCTCAGTATCAAGCACAACGAATATGTCGCCATCATGGGTCCGTCAGGGTCCGGCAAGTCGACTCTGATGAACCTCATCGGCTGCCTTGATACTCCCAGCCAGGGCAAATACTGGCTCAATGGGCACCTGGTCAGCGAATTGAATGATGACGAGCTTGCCCGCATACGCAACAAGGAAATCGGTTTCGTCTTCCAAACCTTCAACCTGCTCGCGCGCGCGACCGCGCTGCACAATGTCGAATTGCCACTGATCTACAACGGGACGCCCGCCCACGAGCGGTTGGAGCGCGCCCAGGCGGCTCTGCGCGCCGTCAACCTCGACGGGCGAATGAATCACAAGCCCAACGAGCTCTCCGGCGGGCAGCGCCAGCGTGTTGCCATCGCCCGCGCCCTGATCAATCGGCCGTCGATCATCCTCGCCGACGAGCCGACCGGCAATCTCGACTCGAAAACCGGCGACGAGATCATGGCGCTGTTCGATGACCTTCAATCCCGCGGAAACACCATTGTCCTCGTCACCCACGAGCCGGATATTGCCGAGTACGCCCATCGAGTCGTTCATATCCGCGACGGAAAGATCTTCTCCGATGAGCCCTCGTCCCGCATTCGCCATCCCGGCGAGGTACATACCAAGAGCGGACATACGCGACCCCAACACGCTGTCACCACCTAAACAATTCGCCTTCCTCTGCCGATAAGCCCCTTGTCTGCAGAGGACAGGGCCGTGTATCCACTCCAAAGCACCGATGAGAGCCTGCCGGTACCGGCGCTTGTAGCATCGCACGCGCTGATCAACCATCCCGAGTGGACACTCGGCTCCATGGTGGGGCGCAGTTCGGTGATGCAGCGGCTCTTCTCGCAGATGCGCAGTACAGCCCGTCATCTGCGCCTCTCAACGGTTGAGGGCGAAAGCGGCACAGGCAAGGCGCTCGCAGCGAGGACTCTGCATGATCTCGGCCCAGCGTCGAAGGCGCCTTTCGTTCTCACTTCCGCTACACAATTCTTAAGCGGCGGCGCCCCGCCTGCGTCCCAATCGCCGTTACTCAAAGACTCCCGGGATGGCACGCTTTTTCTCAGCCACGTCGAAGAACTGTCCCTCGAACAGCAGACTCGGCTCATGGCGTTCCTGCAGTGGCTCGACAACCAGCACCTGCGGCGCATACCGAATTCTGCCCCACGGCAGGTCTTCTTCAGCTCAAGCCAGCCTCTACGCCGGCTTGCCGCCTCCTCGGCCTTCCGCGCCGACCTGAGTCATCGGCTGACTGCCATTCGCTTCTTTCTTCCGCCGCTGCGCGATCGCCGTGACGATCTTGCGCTTCTCGCCGATTTCTTCGCCCGCCGATTTTCTGCCACGCACGGCAAGCCGGTCAGAGGTCTTGCACCTCATGCCCTGCCTCGTCTGACCGCGCACAATTGGCCGGGTAATGTCCGGGAGCTCGAAAGCGCGATCCACAGCGCAGCCTTGGAGTGCGAAGGGCAATGGATCCGTCCCATCGACATTCCCGCGCTCTCGCCGTCCCCAGTAGTCAGGACACTGGATCCCGTGCCCGCCGAAGACGATCCCAACCTTGATCGGGCTATCTTGCGCCACATCCATCTTGTTCTGGCCAAGGTCAACGGCAACAAGCTCCGTGCCGCCAAGGTGCTCGGCATCAGCCGCTCGACGCTCTATCGGCTGCTCGACGGGGCTAGCGTTAGCCATGTCTCCGAGAAGGAGGATTGCGCTTCGTCCCAGCCTTAGTCTCCGCCCCCCGGTCATCTACACTGCTACACTGCGCTCAGCGGCTTGAGCCGCTGCGTTCATGAAAAAATTTCTTCTCCTTGCCCTATCCTCTCTGGTTTCTCTGCAACTGCTGGCCCAGACCTTCCCGAAATCCGTGACCAAGTCCGCAGGGGCGCAACGGCTTCCCGGCGCCTCCACGCCGACTATCCCGGTCTCACTTGAAGACCGCCGAGCTGCTCTGAAAGCCCTGCTCGATGAAATCTGGGAAGACAACCTCAGCCATTCGCCCGAATTCGCTTCATCGATCGGCGACAAGCGCTACAACGACCAGCTTTCCGACTATTCCGTCTCCGCGTACAACGATTCGATCTCGCGCGGGCGCGACTACATCTTCCGCCTCGGCGTCATCGACACAACCGGAATGACCGATCAGGAAATCCTCAGCAAGGACCTCATGGTGCGGCATCTGATCGAAGAGCAGGAAGAAGCTGAGTACAAGCCGTGGGAGATGCCCGTGACCCAGATGTGGGGCCCGCAAATCGAGCTGCCCGCGATGGTTCCTCAGCTCAGCTTTGAGACGGTGAAGGATTACGATGACTACGCGGCGCGCCTGACGAAAATCCCAACAGTTTTCCAGCAGATCAGCGCCAACATGGCGACCGGCGTTGAAGACCAGCGCGTACCGCCCAAGTACATCCTCGAGAAGGTCTTAGTGCAGGTCAACGCCATCGCCAACCAGAAGCCGGAAGACAGCCCCTTCGCCCAGCCCCTGCAGAAGTTTCCCGCCAGCATCTCCGCCGACGACCAGACCCGCATCAAAACGGAGATTATCGACGCCATCCGCAAGCAGGTGCTGCCGGCCTATACACGCTTCGCGCACTTCCTCACCTCAGCCTATATCCCCGCAGGACGCACCGACCCCGGCCTGTGGTCGATCCCTGGCGGCGACAAGTACTACGCCTTCCTTGTCAGCCAGAGCACCACGACGGACCTTACGCCCGCTGCCATTCACCAGATGGGACTGGATGAAGTGAAACGCGACGAAGCCGAGATGCTCGTCCTCGCGCAGAAGCTCGGCTTCAAGGACCTGGCCTCACTGCGCGCCTCCATCGCATCCAACCCCAGGCTGCACGCGCAATCCACCGATCAGCTCATCGGCCTTTACAAGCACTACATCGATCAGATGCGGCCGAAGCTGCCCGAACTTTTTGGCACACTGCCTAAGGCTCCGCTCGTCGTCGAACCGGTTCCCGAGTACATGCAGCAGGATCAGACGCAGGCCTACTACGTGCAGGGCACGCCCGACGGCAAGCGCCCCGGCACGGTCTACGTCAACTTCTACAAATTCAAGGACCGCGCCCTGACCAACGTCGAGTCCGTCAGCTATCACGAAGGCATTCCCGGCCACCATCTTCAGATTTCCATCGCGCAGGAGCTGACCGGTCTTCCGGCTTTCCGCAAGTATCTCGAATACACCGCCTACACCGAGGGATGGGCACTCTACTCTGAGCGTCTCGGCAAGGAGGTCGGCTTCTACCAGGACCCATGGTCTGACTATGGACGCCTCGAAGCCGACAACTGGCGTGCGATTCGTCTCGTCGTCGACACCGGCTGCCACGCCATGCACTGGACGCGCCAGCAGATGCTCGACTACTTCCGTGAACACTCCTCGATGGACGACACCAACATTCAGGCCGAGGTCGATCGCTACGTCGCGTGGCCGGGTCAGGCGCTTGGGTACAAGGTCGGTCAACTGAAGATTCTCGAGCTGCGCTCAAAAGCGCATGCTGCCCTCGGCGCCAAATTCGACCTCAAGGCCTTCCACGATCAGGTGCTGGACTCCGGCGCCTTGCCGATGGACATCCTCGAGCAGCGAATCGATGCCTGGATCGCATCGCAGCAGCCCAGGCACTGATTCCCTATTCCCTGGTCTCTCTTCCCTGTACTCTGGAACAACCATGAACACCGCAGCAATCGATCAGGACTTGTCACAGTTACGTGTTGCCGTGCTCGGAGCCGGCAAGATGGGGGGAATCCTACTTCAGGCTTTCCTCAAGCAGCAGATTCTCCGTCCCGGCCAGCTTTTTGCGACTGTTGCTCACGCTGACCGCGCCGCAGCGCTCTCCGCGCAATGGGGCGTCGAGGTCTCTACTCACAATCGCGCCGTAGTGGAACAGGCCGACGTCGTCCTCCTTGGTGTGAAGCCCTTTCAGATCCCCGATCTTGTCGCTGAGATCAAACCAGCCCTTACTCCATCCAAGCTGCTGATCTCTTTTGCCGCGTCTGTGAAGACAGTGGCGATCGAGCAGGCTGCCGGTATCGACATTCCGGTGATTCGCGCCATGCCCAACACGCCATCCATGCTGGGAGCCGGAATCTCCGCCCTGTGCCGCGGCCGCTATGTGACCGAGCCGCAGATGGCCTTTGCTACACGCATCTTTGAAACCGTCGGCCGCACCGTCATCGTCGACGAGAAGCATATGGATGCGGTCACGGGTCTCTCCGCCAGCGGTCCGGCCTTCATCTACATCATCCTCGAATCGCTGGCTGAGGCCGGAGTTAAAGTCGGCCTGCCCCGCGATATCGCCACTTTGCTCGCTGCTCAGACCACCTACGGAGCAGCGCGCATGGTGCTCGAGACCGGATATCATCCAGCGCTTCTCAAAGATGCCGTTACTACTCCCGCAGGCTGCACCATCGACGGCATCCTTGAGCTTGAGGAAGGCGGGCTGCGCGTGACGCTCATCAAGGCAGTCATGCGTGCTGCGCAGAGAGCGAAGGAGCTGGCCGCGGGATGATTCCTGCGCTCTAACCCCCAACCATCGAAGAGGGCCAAAGCGAACCGTCAATCGCGAAAATCCCATGAATCGTTCCGCCCGGGATTGCTTCAGCGAAATGACGGTTACAGAATGTTAGTTGTAACAGTTATTTGATCGCGATCCCCCCGCGGTCCAACCTAAACGGGCATTCCCTCATCGCATCGCGTGAAGCTCACAGCCCTGGAGGTAGTATGCATCGCCGCCTTTATGCAGCATCCTTGCTGACCCTCGCAGCCTTTACTCTCACTGCCTGCAAATCTTCCAACAACGTGCAGATTTCCGGAGCCGGGAGCACCTTTGTCTACCCTGTGATGACCCGCTGGATTCAGGATTTCTCGCAAGCCCATCCGAATGTTCAAATCAACTACCAGTCCATCGGTTCAGGCGGGGGCATTCAGCAGGTCAAAGCCGGCACAGTAGACTTCGGAGCCTCAGACGCGGCTCTTGCCGACGATCAGCTCTCGAGCATGCCGCCCATTATCCAGATCCCGGAAACCGCCGGTCCGGTGTGTGTCACCTACAACCTTCCTGAGCTCTCGCAGCCGCTTCAGCTCTCAGCCGAAGCGCTCTCCGGCATCTTCCTCGGAACCGTCAAGACTTGGCACGATCCTCAAATCGTGAAGGACAACCCGGGAGTCAAATTGCCGAATGAGCCGATCGTAGTCGTCCATCGCGCCGACGGAAGCGGAACGACCAATGCCTTTACGACGTATCTCTCAGCTGTCAGCCCCGAATGGCAATCCAAGGTCGGCAAGGGCAATAGTGTGAGCTGGCCTCTGGGCCTGGGCGGCAAGGGCAGCGAGGGTGTCACCGGGCAACTCCGCCAGTCACCGGGAGCCATAGGCTATGTGGAGCTGACATACGCCCAGCAGAACAAGCTGCCTGTGGCGAAGATCAAGAATCAGGCCGGCAACTACATTACGCCAACGGCGCAGAGCACGACAGCGGCGATCAACGCCTTCACTGCGCAGCTCTCCCAGGACCCGCGGACTCCGATCGTGAATCCGCCCGCAAGCGCCGCCGACGCATATCCCATCTCGACGCTGACCTTCCTCATCATTCCCAAGGATGGTCCGGACAAGAGCAAGCGTGCCGCGCTCAAGCAGTTTATTCAGTACATCATTTCCGACGGCCAGCCTACGGCAGGAGCGCTGAATTATGCTCCCCTGCCTGACGGCGTGAAGCAGTTCGACCAGCAGCAGCTTGGTCAGATGACTGCCGCAGGACAACCGATTCAGTAGTCCCAATAGCAGCCATCGAGCAGAGAGGCGTTCCAGACGGAACGCCTCCCTGCGTTAGTGGCACGTCTTTACATCACTTCCGGCGCGCTGATCCCCAGCCATCCCAGTGAGCGAATCAACTCCCGCTGCGCGACGGCCGCCGTCGCCAGCAGAAGCTTCTTTCGCGCCGGGTCTGCCTCGGTCAGAATGTGATGCTTCCGGTAGAAATTGCTGAAGTCCTGCGCAAGTTGAAACGCATGCCGCGCGAGATAGGCCGGCTCGGCCGTCGCAATGCACTGATCGAGCAGTAGTGAAGTCTTGGCCGCGCGCAGCCACACCTGCCAGATCGCATCCGTCTCTTCCCCACTCAAATAGGGCGCCGCATCGACGTCTGCCATGTCGGCCAGAGCCTGCTCGGCGGTCGTCTCACCCTTGCGAAAGATGCTGCGCGTGCGTACCGCCGCGTATTGGATATAAGGTCCTGTCTCACCCTCAAAGCTGAGCGCATCTTTGAAGTCGAAGGCGATCACCGAATTCCGTGTGTACTTGAGCATGAAATAGCGGAGCGCCCCAACAGCAATCTCCTTCGCGATTCCGGCACGCTCTGCCTCGTCGATTTCCGGGTGCCGTTCGTCGACTTCCTTCTGTGTCGCTGCGATCAGCTTGTCGATCAGGTCATCCGCCTTCACGCCGAAGCCCTTGCGCCCCGACACCTCGATGTACGGCCGCGACCGGTCTTCCTCGGCAACTTCATAGCCCAGTTCGAGCGCGCAGCGCGGCGTCAGCGCGACCATCTCGTAGGAGAAGTGCGTGTAATGCGCCGCCTGATCTGTATAACCCAGCCCGCGCAGCGCTTCGATGACATTCGCCTGCGGATCGGCCTGGCGCGAATCGATCACGTTATAGATCGCCTGCGCTCCGCCGAAGTGCGGATGGTCTGGTTCGCCGGTCTCCGCCGAAATCCAGCATTCGTGATCGGGATAGGTGAAAAAGCGCCGGTAGCCGAAATCGCGGCCGAGCAGGCCGAATTTCCAGAGGTGATAAGCGATGTCCTTGCCGACATAAGTCACCGTTCCGTTGGAGCGAACGATCACCTTCGCGTCTTCATCCGGGCCATTAAGCGCCTCCGACTCATCCAGATCATCGCTGTCCTCGCGAGTCTGGCCGCCCATGCGGCTCGTGCCTCTCTTCATCACCCAGCAACCCTTGTTCTTGCCCTCGGTCTCGAAGTAGAGCACGCCCTTTGCCTTCAGCTGCTCAAATGCCAGGTCCCAGAACTTCAGGTGCAGAATCTCACTCTCTCGCGGCAGAAAATCGTACTCGATCTCCAGCCGCTCCATCGTTTCCAGGTGCCGCCGCAGCACCGCAGTCGAAATCAGCTCTCCGATCGCAGCCGCTTCGTTGCCTCCGCGCTCGATCTCATGCAGCGTATCCAATCGCACCTGTTTTCTCTTCTGCTTCTCCGCTGCGTCTTCCTCATACCACTGCGACACACGCGCATAGAGATCCCAGCAGTAGTAATCGATCCGCTCACCGCTCTCGGCCAGGCGCGCCATCAGCGCCTGCACATCGCCGAGCGACATTCCCTCCAGATGCGTCAGGCCGACCACGATATCCGCCACCTGCACTCCGGTGTTGTCGATGTAGTTCTGCACATCGACCACCTGTCCTGCGGCGCGCAGCAGGCGGACAAAAGTGTCGCCCAGGATGGCGTTGCGCAGGTGGCCCACGTGCGCTGCTTTATTGGGATTGATGCTCGTATGCTCCACCAGCGAATGCAGATCCGTGGCCCGGGTCTCAACTTCCCCACCGGCAGCAATCGCCTGCACCGCTGCGCCGCGATCCAGACGCGCATTGATATAGCCCGCGCCGGCGACCTCGAAGCCGGCGAATCCTTCGACGGGACCCAGTGCAGCTACAAGCTCCTCGGCGATCTTACGCGGAGCCTTTCGCAGCTTCCGGGCCAGTTCAAACGCAATCGGCACCGCATACTCGCCGAATTTGATCTCCGGCGGCTGCTCAATCACAACGTTCTCAATTTCGATTTGGTACAACTCGCGCAGGATCGTGCGCAGCCGCTCTTCAAGTCGTTTCTGCTCTCTTAAATACACGTCTCGAATTACCCGGAACTCTCTTTGAAATCCTTGATTTTCTTGGCTGATTCTACACGTCCCGTGTTGAAGGGCTGTGCGCATGCAACCCGCTCCGCCCTGTTAACATTGTGAGAGAAGAATCCAATCGCCAGAGCGCGCATCCAACACCCTCGCATGTCCAACAAGTTCTATCTCACTACCCCGATCTACTACGTCAACGCGCGCCCGCACATCGGAACCACGTACACCACGCTGCTCGCCGACGTCATCGCGCGCCGCAAGCGCTCGCTCGGTATCGACACTTTCTTCCTCACCGGCACCGACGAGCACGGCCAGAAGATCGACCGCTCGGCCAACGCCGCCGGGATCACGCCGCAGGCCTTCACCGACCAGGTCGCGGCCCAGTTCCGCGCCCTGTGGGACCGCATGGACCTCACCTACGATGACTTCATCCGCACGACCGACCCGCGCCACGTGCGCGGCGTGCAGAAGCTCTTCAGTGTGCTCCAACAGCGCGGATACATCTACAAAGGGTCCTACACCGGTCAGTACTGCGTCTCCGACGAGGCCTATGTTGACGTACCGCCCGGCGCGCCGTGCCCCGAATGCGGACGCATCACCGAGACCGTCAACGAAGAGAACTACTTCTTCAAGCTTTCCGCCTTCGAGCGCCCGTTGCTCGAACTCTACGAGAACAATCCTGGCTTCATCCGTCCCGAGACACGCCGCAACGAAATCCTCTCGTTCGTGAAAGCTGGCCTGAAAGACCTCTCCGTCAGCCGCACCAGCTTCAAATGGGGTATTCCGGTCCCCGGCGACGAAAAGCACGTCATCTACGTCTGGCTCGACGCGCTGACCAACTATATGACCGCCGTTGGCTATGGCAGCGATGACCCGGCGGACCAGGCGAAATTCGCGAAGTACTGGCCCGCCGACCTGCACCTTGTCGGCAAGGAGATCACCCGTTTTCACTGCATCTACTGGCCGGCATTCCTCATGGCCGCCGGCCTGCCGCTGCCGAAAAGCATCGTCGCGCACGGCTGGCTGCTCTTCGAAGAGAGCAAGATGTCGAAGTCGCGCGGCAACGTGGTGCGCGCGGAGACCATCCTGGACGTCCTCGGCGCCGACGCCCTGCGCTACTTTCTGCTGCGCGAGATCGTCTTCGGCCAGGACGGCAGCTTCTCTTTTGATGCCTTGGTTCAGCGCTACAACGCGGACCTCGCCAATGGCTACGGCAATCTGGTCAGCCGGACGCTGACCATGATCGGAAAGTACTTTGCTAACGCGATTCCGGAGGACCGCAAGGATCCTTCTTTAGTCTCTCTAAGAGACCTGGAGGCCGACTTTGCTCGGGCAGTTTCGCTTGCAAATGATTCGTTCGATGATTTGAAGTTTTCCCACGCGCTTGAAACCGTTTGGGAGATGATTGCCCAAGTCGACGGAATCCTAACCGCAAGTGCACCGTGGAAACTAGCCGCCAAGAACGATGCTGAAAGTCAATCCGAGTTAGCAGATATCCTTTACACCGCCGCCGAAGCCATTCGCATTATCACAGCGTTCGTCTACCCCGTCATCCCCGATGCCGCCGCCAAAGTCTGGACCCAACTCGGACTCGGCGACATCCGCAACACGGAGCTGAAGAATCTAACCTGGGGCGGCCTGAAGGCGGGCACAAAGCTCGGCACAATCGGCCCCGTCTTCCCACGCGCAGAAAAGGACACAATTACACGTATGCAAGAGATCGAACAAAACAACAGCGCCGAAAACCGAACGGCACCAGCTAAGACCACACCCGAACCGGCTCCTTGCTCACCCACGCCCGTCGAGACGAAGGGCCTCGCGGCCGCTGCCGGCGAAGAAGCTGCTCCTCCGTCCATCGCCGCAGCCTTTCCATCCCAGGCAAAGGCCAGCGAAGCGCCGGCACCCGTTCCGGCATCGGCTCCGGCTTCCGACAAAATCACCCCTGAAAAAATAACCATCGACGACTTCGCCAAAGTTGAGCTCCGCGTTGCGCAGATCAAGGTCGCCGAGCGCGTACCTAAGGCCGACAAGCTCCTGCGCCTTGAAGTCGACCTTGGCTACGAGCAGCGCCAGATCCTCGCCGGCATTGCCGAAGCCTACACGCCGGAATCGCTCATCGGGCGCAAAGTCGTCATTGTCGCCAACCTCGCTCCGCGCAAGCTGCGGGGCCTCGAATCGAATGGCATGATCGTCGCCGCATCGCTTGAAGGCGGCAAGCCCGTCCTCGCCGGCTTCCTCGAAGACGTCGAGATCGGCGCGCGCCTCAAATAGGACTAGCCGTCCTGGCAACGGCTTCGCGTAGCCGCTCCCGCTGATCGCGAAGCAGAATTGTGAAGTCATGATCGACTCCCACGCCCATCTCGATTCCTCCCGCTACGACGAGGACCGCGAAGCCCTCCTTGCCCGCGCCTGGGATGCCGGCGTGCGCACGATTCTCTCCATCGGCATCGGCGAAGGGCCTGACACCATGCACCAGGCCCTCGATCTTGCCCGCGCCTATGCCGATCGGCCCAGCATTCCTAAAATCTACGCCACCGCCGGAGTGCATCCGCACGAAGCCCGTCTGGCCGACGACACGGCTTATGCCAAGCTCGACCACCTCCTCGACCAGCCCGAGGTCCTGGCCTGCGGAGAGATCGGCCTCGATTACTACTACGACCACTCGCCGCGCGACGAGCAGAAGTCAGTTTTTGCTCGGCAGATGGAGATCGCCGCCGCACATAAAAAGCCGATCATCATCCATTGCAGACCATCCGGCAACTCCACTAACGCTTGGGACGACACCCTCGACATGCTCGAATCACACTGGTCGCCAACCGGCCTTGGGGGAATTCTCCACTGCTTCACCGGCGAGTGGACACATGCCCGGAGGGCCATGGAGCTTGGCTTCATGATTTCCTTCGCCGGAAATATTACCTTTCCCAAAGCGCAGCCGATCCGCGATGTCCTTTCACAGCTTCCGCTTGACCGTATCCTCATCGAAACCGACGCGCCATTCCTGGCACCCGTCCCCAATCGCGGCAAACGCAACGAGCCGGCCTGGGTCGCCGAGGTCGCCGCAAAGCTCGCCGAGGTAAAATCCATTCCCCCGGAAGAAGCCTCTTTCCGCACCGCTGAAAATTTCCATCGCTTTTTCGGTACCGTAGATGCAACAGAAAAGGGCTCTTAAAGCCGACACCGGTCGAAGAAGCAGATAATCTAAACAGGAGGAACATCATGGCATCCGACAATTCCTTCGATATCGTGTCCAAGGTTGACATTCAGGAGGTCCGCAACGCGATCGATCAGGCCTCCAAAGAGATCCATAACCGTTTCGACCTGAAGAACACGCATTCCGAGATCCGCCTCGAAGGTGCAGACACCATCCAGCTCGCCTCCTCCGACGAGTACAAGCTCAAGGCCGTCACAGAGATCCTCGAGCAGAAGCTGGTCAAGCGTGGAATTTCGCTGAAGGCTCTGACCTTTGGCAAGGTCGAACCGGCCTCCGGCTCCAGTGTCCGGCAGAAAATCACCCTTCAACAGGGCATCGCCTCTGAAAAGGCCAAAGAGATTGTCCGGGTGGTGAAGGACTCCAAGAAAAAGGCCCAGGCATCGATTCAGGGTGACACAGTGCGCATAAGCGGCAAAGATCGCGATACTCTACAAGAGATCATTGCTCTGCTCAAGGGTCATGACTTCGGCATCGACATGCAGTTTACGAACTATCGTTCAAACTAGGAAAGGCACCGAAACTAACCAGCACGAGTGAGCACACTGGCCATAGCGACGGCGAAAGAAGTCTTTGATTTACTGAGCGACGATCTCCGCGCCATCGAGCGCGAATTCTGCGCCGACGCGGTTTCCTCGGTCGCCGCCATCACCGACATATCCGGCTACCTGCGCGAGGGCGGCGGCAAGCGCATCCGCCCGTCCCTGCTGCTGCTCTCCGCAAAATCGCAGGGATACAGCGGCAGGGGAATGATCCGCCTCGGCGCAGTCGTCGAGATGGTGCATAGCGCGACCCTGGTCCACGACGACATCATCGACGCCGCCGATACCCGCCGCGGCCGCCCCTCGGCCAACACCACCTGGGGCAACGCGAAATGCGTCCTCGCCGGCGACTGGCTCTACATGCAGGCATTCAAGGTGGCCCTCGACGAGCGAAATTTCCGCGTCCTCGATCTGCTCATCGGTCTTACGCAGCAGATGGTCGAAGGCGAGCTGCTGCAGATGGAGAAGCTCGGCCAGTTGATCTCCGCAGAGGAGTACAACGCGCTCATCTATCGCAAGACCGCCTGCCTCTTCGAAGTCTCGATGCGCCTCGGTTCCGTCCTGGCCTCCATCAACGGAGCCGCCGAACAGCAGATGGGCGACTACGGACGCTCACTGGGCATGGCCTTCCAAATCGTCGACGACGTGCTCGACCTCACCGCGACCGAGGAAGTGCTCGGCAAACCCGTCGCCAGCGATCTCCGGGAAGGAAAGGCCACCCTGGCCGTCATTCACTCCCTCGAAAACGGCAGCGCCGCCGAGCGCGCCGCAATCCAGACCGTTTTGACTGACCAGAATTTCGACCGCGTCACCCACGCCGAGATTCTTGCCATCCTCACCCGTCACCGCTCGGTCGATTACGCTATGAGCGTGGCCTTCCAACATGCGGAAGCTGCGCGCCTGGCCCTCGCCGAGTTGCCCGAATCGGACTACAAGCGCGCCCTGCTCTGGGTTCCGGACTTCGTCGTCGCTCGCGACAAGTAGCCGCATGCGGCTTCGTGGAAGGGTCGTTACCGGCCTCGGCAACTTCTCATATTGGATCGAAAGACTCGAGGATCATTATTTCCGCAAAACAGGGATGCACTTCTATCCCGGTACCCTGAACATCCTCCTCGATGAGCCGTGGTCCTTCCCGCCAGACTGCCTCCGGCTCGAGAAGGACGAGTATGGCGGCGGCGTGTCGGTAAACCTTGTCCCATGCAGGATCTTCAGCCGCCCGGCCTTCCTGCTACGCACGGATCTGAATGAAACCGGTCACGGACCGCACCCCAAAAATCTCATCGAAGTTGCCAGTGATGTGCGCCTGCGGGATGCCTATCACCTCAAGGATGGAGATTGGGTCGAGGTCGAAGTCGGTTGGTTACCCGACCGTTCTGAAACTTAGGCCAGGCTGCATGCAGTCTTTAAATCTTTCGCGCCTCCACGTTGTCCAGCGTGATATCCGCGACCGACCGGCTGCCGAAGCTGCGGAAGTCCTTCACCTGCCGCAAATCAAACGCTGACGCTCCGCTCGGAACCTTGACTCGGAAAAAATCCGCCCCATCCACTTCCCCCAGCCAGAACGCCGGCCGCGCATCGGCCTGTGCAACCGCGATCTCCACGTTGCTCATCTCCAGGTTCTTCACATGCCGCACAAAGAAACCCGACGCCGGCAGATCGCCGAACATCGTCGGCTCGGGGTAACCATTCTCCTTTTCAGGAGGCTCTATCGTCGCCATCCCACTCGAACCGCCGCCTACCTGTTCCAGATAAAGGTCGCTGATCTTCAGGTCCTCAATCTCATGTCCCGGCACCCCGCTCACAATCGACGGCAGCATCCCCGCGCCGGAGCTGACAATGTTGCTCAGGATCACGCGCTTCAGCGTGCCCACCTGTACCCCCGCTGGCCCGCGCATCCGCGATCCCAGCCGCAGAAAGACTGGCGCGTACCTTAGCCCTCGCATCGCAATACCGGTGAACGTGATGTCTTCGCAGAGCGCACCGTCGACCGTCTCGATTGCAAAACCCCGGCAGTTCTCAAAAACGCAGTTCGAAATGGTGATATTGCGGAAGCCGCCATTCGACTCCGTCCCCAGCTTGATGCGTCCCGTCCAATAATTCTTTGGCCCCATCGGCAGGGGCTTCCAGCTGCCGTCGAGAACTGAGCCCAGTTCATAGCCGCCCGTCACGAAGCAATTGGTGATCGTCAGGTTTTCCGTCGGCCTCGCATAGCCGAGCGCAAACGAGCTCTTCGGACAAATGCCGTCATCCCACGGAGAATTTACCGTGCAATTCGACACCCGCACATTGCGGCAGCAATCGATGTCCATGCCATCGCGATTCGTGTCGATCTTGAGATTGTCGATCGTCAGGTTGTCGACGCCTGTCGCGAGAATGCCGAACCACCCGCCCTGCAGAATCGAAAAGTCGCGCAGGATCACATTACGGCAGTTCTTGAGCGCAATAGCCTTGTTCCCAACGCCCGGCTTCGTGCTGTTGGGAAGGTCCGTGTCATGCCCAACCCCACGGCTCAAGCCTTTGCCCCAGATCAACCCCGGCCCAAGGATCGATACATCGTGCAGTCCCTCGCCCCAGATCAAACTGTTGCGCCAGTGGTTGTGCCCGTAGTCCTGGTACGGCTCCCACGCGCCTTGTGGCTCGGCTGCATCGTAGCCTCCCGAGGTCGTCCCTTCCAGCGGGGTCGATGCAGCCAGAATCGTTGCTCCCTGATCGAGATACAGGCAGATATCACTCTTGAGATGGATCGAATAGCTGGCATAGACCCCTGCCGGGAAAAACACCGTTCCTCCTCCGGCTGCAGCCGCCGCTTCGATGGCACTGTTGATGGCCGCAGTATCCGGTGTCTTGCCATCGCCGGTAGCGCCAAAGTTCCGCACATCCAGCCATGTCCGGGCAGCCCCATTCGGGGTGTGCGTCTGCATCGTGGCCGACGCCATCATCGGCAGCGCGGCCAGCCCCAATCCGCTTCCTGTAAATCTCAACAAGTCTCTGCGCAGAATCGTCATTCCACCCCCAATGCACTTTGTCACTATTGAAATCTACTTCGCCCCGAACGCCAAGTGCGGACGGCATGATATGCTCACCAGTCGCCCCACCCGTCACTTATGACTGAGCGCACCACACCCATCCGCGTCCTTGTCGCCAAGCCCGGACTCGACGGCCATGACCGCGGGGCCAAGGTCATCGCACGTGCTCTGCGCGACGCGGGGATGGAGGTGATCTATACCGGCCTGCGCCAGACACCGGAGATGATCGTCAACGCGGCCTTGCAGGAGGATGTCGATTGCATCGGTCTCAGCATTCTCTCCGGCGCGCACAACGCCATCGTGCCCCGGGTAACGGCTCTGCTCAAGGAGCGGGGAGCCGACGACATCCTCATCGTCCTCGGTGGGACAATTCCCACTCAGGATGTGGAGTTTCTAAAGTCTCAGGGCGTGGCCGCAATCTTCGGGCCAGGAACACCACTTGATGAGACGGTGCGCTTCATCCGCGAGAACGTGAAGCCTCGCGGATTGGTCGTTTGAGCGGCCTCAATCCTCGACAGGCATCGGCACTACTGCCGGACGAAGGGATCCTTCTTCTGTTCGGCCGGTGGAGTTGCGGTCCCATGCTCCGATCCCGGGCCAGAGCGCGCCCATCCCGAGTTATAGGGCTGCTTGCCATCGTCGCCCGCCGCCGTCGGCGAGCCCGGAACAGGAGGGATGCCTTTTCCGCTGGCTACGTAGTTCGGGTCTTGTTTACCGGTTGTCGTCTCATCGGAAATGTGCAGCAAAGGAGAGTGTTCCTTGCTTGTGCGCCCGGTTTCACAACCTGTGGCGAAGAATCCCGCTGCCGCTGCAACCATTACCAATCCCGAAACCTTCGCTATCTTCGCAGAAACCTGCACTCCGACTCTCCCGGCGACCGAAATATCACTTCAACAAGCCAATGTAACACTTCTGTGCTGTAAATCCCGCGCCGCCATATCCCTCTTTTCCAACTGCGCCCGCGGACGATAGTGTAGTCATTATCCCCATGCAATCGCCTTCCCCTTTGCGGGTCTCCATCCTCGACTCACACACTGCAGGCGAGCCCACGCGCCTGGTTATCAGCGGAGGTCCCGATTTGGGGGGCGGTCCGCTGGCCGGCCGCCGTCAACGCTTCCGACGTGAGCATGATGATTTCCGCACCGCGGTGGTCAACGAGCCGCGTGGCTCTGACGTCATCGTCGGCGCGCTCCTCTGTGAGCCTGCCGATAAAAACTGCGCCGCCGGGGTCATCTTCTTCAACAACGCTGGATATCTCGGCATGTGCGGCCATGGCACCATTGGTCTCGTCGTCTCACTGGCACATCTGGGCCGAATCAGCCCGGGCGTCCACCGCATTGAGACCCCTGTCGGCTTCGTCACCACCACGCTCCACACCTCCGGAGCAGTGACCGTCGAGAATGTTCCCAGCTTTCGCTTCGCCGCCTCAGTCCCGGTCGCGGTTCCCGGCCGTGGCATAATTCACGGCGACATCGCCTGGGGCGGCAACTGGTTCTTCCTCATCGAGGACCACGGCAAAGAGATCTCGCTCGCGAATATCGACGAACTGACCGAATTCACCTGGGCCGTCCGCACAGCGCTCGGCGCGCAGGGCATCACCGGAGCGAACGGCGAGGAGATCGACCACATCGAGTTGTTCGCGCCGGACCCCTCCGCCGACAGCAGAAATTTCGTCCTCTGCCCCGGCAAAGCCTACGACCGCTCTCCCTGCGGCACCGGAACCAGCGCCAAGATGGCTTGCCTCTACGCGGACGGAAAGCTCGCGCCAGGCAAGCTCTGGCGTCAGGCCGGAATCCTCGGCACCGTCTTTGAAGGCAGCATCCGCGTCGAAGATGAAAGAATCATCCCCAGCATCTCGGGAAGCGCTTACGTGACTGCCGAATCCATCTTTCTGCTCGACCCCCGCGATCCCTTCTGCATGGGAATACGCCCATGAATCCGAAGTACGACATCGCCATCCTCGGTGCCGGCATCGTCGGCGCTGCCTGCGCTCTTGAGTTTTCACGCGCCGGTCTGAGCGTCGCCGTGATCGAGCGCGACGCCATCGCCAGCGGAGCCACCGGCGCCGCCATGGGCCACGTTGTCGTCATGGATGACTCGCCGGCGCAGTTCGCCCTCACCACCTGGTCGCAATCGCTCTGGGCCGCGCTCGCCCCCGAGTTGCCTGCTTCCGTCGAGTACTACCTCCCCGGCACCCTCTGGATCGCAGCCGACGAGGAAGAAATGATCGAGGTCCGCCGCAAGCTCGAGAGCTACACCGCCGGGGGCATCTCCTGTGAGCTTCTCGACAGCCAGTCTCTCTCCGAAGCCGAGCCGAACCTGCGCCGCCCGCTCACCGGCGGCCTTCTTGTCCGGCATGACGCCGTCCTTCACCCCGAAAATGCTGCGCAATATCTGATCGGCGAGTCGCAGAAGCTCGGCGCGCAACTGATCCTCGGCCACGCCGTCGCTGCCGCTGCGCGCAACCATCTCTCACTCGATAACGGAGACTCCATTCACGCCGCCGCGATCATCAACGCCGCAGGAGCCTTCTCGCCGTCCATCACTCCCGGCATCCCGGTGAAGAAGCGCAAGGGGCATCTCATCCTCACCGACCACTATCCCGGCTATATTCATCACCAGCTCGTCGAGCTCGGCTATCTTAAGAGCGCGCATGCCTCGACCGCCGACTCCGTCGCCTTCAACATCCAGCCACGCCTCTCAGGACACCTCCTCGTCGGCTCCTCCCGCCAATACGGCGCCGAAAATCCCGAGGTCGATCAGCACATCCTCGACGCCATGATGGCGCGCGCCGCGCTCTACATGCCCGGCCTGCCATCGCTTACAGCGCTCCGTTCCTGGACCGGCTTCCGCGCCGCCACACCCGACAAGCTGCCCCTCATCGGCCCGACCGAAGACCCCACCCTCTGGCTCGCGACCGGCCACGAGGGCCTCGGCATCACGACTTCGCTCGGCACCGCCCGTCTGCTGGCCGACCACCTCCTTCGGCGGCCGTCCGCAATTCCCATCGCCCCCTATCTGCCCTCACGGCTCACATCTCTACAGGAGACACGATGAACTGGCACGGCGTAATGCCCGCAATGACCACCTGCTTCGACGCCAACCTCAAGGTCGATCACGCATTCATGACTCGCCATGCCCGCTGGCTCATCGAAAATGGCTGCACCGGCATCGTCTCGCTCGGCTCGCTCGGAGAGGCCGCGACCCTCGCTTTCGGCGAAAAGATTGCTATCCTCCAAAACATCGCCGCCGCCGTCGCCGGCCGCGCTCCGGTCGTTGCTGCCATCTCCGCACTTTCAACATCAGAAGCCGTTGCCCTCGCCAAAGCGGCGGAGAAAACCGGCTGTTCGGGCCTCATGGTCCTGCCGCCGTATGTCTACCGCGGCGACTGGCGCGAAACCAAAGCCCACATGGCGGCCATCTTCAGCTCAACCTCTCTCAGCTGCATGCTCTACAACAACCCGATCGCCTACGGAACCGATTTTCTCCCCGAGCAGATCGTTGAGCTCGCGTCAGAACATCCCAACTTCCACGCCGTCAAGGAGTCCAGCACCGACGTTCGCCGCGTCACCGCCATCCGTGCCCTCGCCGGTGACCGCCTCCGCATCTTCGTCGGCGTTGACGACGCCATTGTGGAGGGCATCGCCGCAGGAGCCACGGGCTGGATTGCCGGCCTTGTGAATGCCTTCCCCGCCGAATCAGTTGCTCTCTTCGATCTCGCAATGCAGGGCCGCTCTCACGAGGCCTCCGAGTTCTACCGCTGGTTCCTGCCCCTGCTGCGCATGGACACCGTTCTGAAATTCGTGCAGCTCATCAAACTGGTTCAGCAGGAGGCCGGAGAAGGGAACGCCCGCGTCCGTCCACCCCGTCTTGAGCTGACCGGATCGGAACTGGACGCAGCAGTGAAGACCATTCACAACGCCCTGTCGACACGACCCGTCGCAGCCGTATCAGCCGCCTCCCACTCCCTATAATCGAATCAGCGAGAAAATGACACGCATTCGCCCCGCCACGCCTGCCGACATCCCGCTTATCCGCGCTCTCATTTACGAGCTGGCCGTCTACGAGCGCGAGCCGCATTCCGTCCAGCTCACCGGCGAACAACTCCTCGAAGATGGCTTCGGTTCCAATCCATGCTACGAGTGCCTGATCGCCGAGGTCGAAATGGAAAACGGGGACACACCGGCAGGATTCGCGCTCTTCTTCCCAATCTACTCAACATGGGAAGGCCGCAGCCTGTACCTCGAAGACCTCTTCGTGCGTCCCGAGTTTCGCGGACAGGGCATCGGCAAAGCATTGCTCACCCGCGTTGCCGCTATTGCCGTTGAGCGCAACTGCGCGCGCCTCGACTGGAGCGTCCTCACCTGGAATCAGCCCGCGATCGATTTCTATCGCAGTCTGGATGCGAAACTGCTCGACGACTGGCATCGCATGCGTGTCAGCGATGACGCGCTCACGGCGCTCGCCGCTACCGGAACCGAAGCTGAGGCAAAAGCATGACGATCCGTGTCATTGGCGGCGGTCTCGCCGGCCCGGAAGCCGCGCTTACCATCGCCCGCCTCGGCTTCGAAGTCGATCTCTATGAGATGCGCCCCGTCCGCACCACCCCCGCGCATCAGACCGCCGACTTTGGCGAGCTCGTTTGCTCGAACTCCCTGAAATCCGAGAGCGAAAACACCGCGCCCTGGCTGCTCAAGCAGGAAATGCGCCGCGCCGGTTCACCCCTGTTGCAATGCGCCGACCAGAGCGCCGTTCCCGCTGGCCATGCCCTCGCCGTCGATCGCATCGAGTTCTCGCGGCTTATCAACACCGCCATCGAGTCGGAGCCGCGCATCCGCGTTGCCCGCGAAGAAGTCACGAGCCTCGACCCCGACGACGGCATCACCGTCGTCGCCAGCGGCCCCCTTACTTCCTCCGCTCTTTCCACCGAGATCGCCCGCCTCACCGGTAGCCAGCATCTCGCCTTCTACGACTCCATCAGCCCCATCGTCGAGGCCGACTCCATCGACATGCAGCGCGTCTACTTCGCCGCCCGCTGGGACAAGGGCACCGCCGACTACATCAATTGCCCCATGTCGAAAGAAGAATACGACCGCTTCTACGACGCCCTTGTCTCTGCCGAGCAGGTGCAGGAAAAGGAGTGGGAAAAGCTCGATTACTTCGAAGGCTGCCTGCCCATCGAAGAGCTGGCCCGCCGCGGCCGCGATACCCCGCGCTTCGGTCCCATGAAGCCCGTCGGGCTGCGCGATCCGCGCACCGGCAAAACACCCTGGGCCGTCGTCCAGCTGCGCTGTGAAAATCTCCGCGCCGACTCCTACAACCTCGTCGGCTTCCAGAACCACCTCAAGTATGGCGAGCAGGCGCGCATCCTGCGCCTCATCCCCGGTCTCGAGAATGCGAAGTTCCTGCGTTACGGCCAGATTCACCGCAACACCTACATCAACGCGCCCCGCGTGCTCACTGAAACCCTGAATCTACGCGACCACCCCGGCATTTTCTTCGCCGGGCAAATCTCCGGCGTCGAGGGATACACCGAATCCATCGCTACCGGAATGCTCGCCGGACTTTACGCCGCCGCGCGCGCCGCCGGCAATGAGCTTGCCCCGGTCCCGCGCGAAACCGCGCTCGGTTCACTCGTCCACTACATTACGCACGCCGAAGGCAAGCGCTTCGACCCCGCCAATATCACCTTCGACCTGCTCGTACCGCTCGATGAGGAAACCCGCCGCCGCATTCGCGACAAGAAAGAACGGCACCGCCTCCAGTGTGCGAGCGCGCTCATCGCTTTCGATCAGTGGTGGACGACTCTTGATTGGTTGCGCGCAAACTCGCCGCAACGAATCCCTGCCTGAGAAGACCACCCGAAAATACAACCGCTCTACAAAGTTACCGGCGCAGGAGTACAATCCCCGACGCGCTGTTGTCGGCTCAAGGAATTGCGGCTAACCTCAGCTAGAAGGTTTTCGCGCGGCCCGGCAACCGATCTCAAAGGAGGGTTTATGCGAGCTCAAAGATATGCATGGCTGCTTTCCCTGGCAGCCTTCGGCTTTCTTGCAGGTTGTGGTCGCCACTCCAACAAAGAGGTTTATTACCTCATTGCGAATAACCTCTCTTTGCCTTATTGGAAGACTGCCGTGGCCGGCTTTCAGAAGGCCGCTTCCCAGTACGACGTCACCGCGAAGGTCGATGGACCGAATAATTTCGATCCGCAGGCTGAGCTGAAGGATTTGCACGACGCCATCGCTACTCATCCGAACGGCATCCTCATTTCCGTCGCAGATGCCCCTCTGATGCAGCCGGAGATCGACTCCGCCATCGACCAGAACATCCCGGTGATTACCTTCGACTCGGATGCCCCTCACAGCCATCGTCTCTATTTCATCGGTACCAACAATCTTGAGGCCGGCCATCTCGGTGGACAGCGTCTCGTCGACAAACTAGGCGGCAAAGGCAACGTGGTCTTCTTTACGAATACAGGCCAGCCCAATCTCGATGAACGGCTGAAGGGCTATGAAGACATCATGTCTCTTCATCCCGGCATTAAGGAAGTTGAAGTATTCAACATCAAGGGCTCGTCGGAAAATGCGTTCGATAAGGCTCAGGAGTACCTCGCGCGGACAGGCGACAAGAAAATCGATGCCTTCGTTTGCCTGGAAGCCTCAGCCGGCAAAGACGTTGCCACCGTTCTCAAAAACAACAAGGTCACCGATCGCCTGCTCATCGCCATGGACGTCGACCCGGACACTCTTCAGGACATCAAGGATGGCCTGATCAACGCAACCATTGCACAGAAGCCTTACACCATGGGCTATATCGGCCTGAGAGCCCTCGACGTGATTTTTCACAACCCTCCGACCAAGCTGAGTCCCGACTATAGTCAGGACAGCTTTTCGCCGTTCCCCGTCTTCGTCGACACCGGCACGGCCGAAGTCGACAAAAACAACGTCGACATTTATCTGGAGTCGGCTGCAGAAGCCCAGCCAAAGTGAGACCGGTCACCGGGAGTGCATTCAATAACCCGTGGAGGAGAGCAAAGAGTCCGGCTGACGGGTTACGATAAAAGGAATGTCCGGTTCCAACGGCTCGAATGATTCGCACAGCGGGCGGCCGCGGGCGGTGGTCAGCCTTTCCGGAGGCATGGACTCCGCACTCTGCGCGGCGCTCGCTGCACGCGACTATGACGCCTACGCACTCCACTTCAGCTACGGACAGCGAACCGAAAAACGCGAGCTCAGAAGCGCCCGTGACGTCGCCCAGGCTCTCAACTTTCGCGGTTTTCTGCACCTCGAGATTGACCTATTCCGCCGTATTGGCGGCTCGGCGCTGACTGACCTGACAATTGACGTTCCCAGGGCGCCCGAGCATGAACCGATCGGCGAATCCATTCCCGTTACCTACGTCCCCTTCCGCAACGCCCACTTTCTCTCCGCGGCCGTCAGCTGGGCAGAGGTTCTGGGAGCCGGCGCCATCTTCATTGGAGCCGTCGAGCAGGATAGCTCCGGCTATCCTGACTGCCGTCCGGCCTATTACGAGGCTTTCCAGCAGCTTATCCGTACCGGTACACGCGAAGGAGACATCGAAATCCACACGCCGCTCATCCACCTAAGGAAGCGCGAGATCGTGGCCATGGGCCTTGAACTGAATGCGCCATTCAATTTAACGTGGTCGTGCTATTCGGGCGAGGAACAGGCCTGTGGCGAATGTGACAGTTGTGTCCTGCGTTTACGCGCTTTCCACGAAGCGGGCACGCCAGACCCCATCCCCTACGCCGTGAGGAAGACATCATGAGAGAACATACAATGACAAGGAAAACCATGCGTAAGACCAAAATTTTGCTCGCCTTACTGTGTGCAGCGCTGCTCGTGCCAGCCACCGCCCGCATCCACGCACAGGAACCAACCGGCAAGATTCACGGCCATGTCCAGGACCCCGCCGGAACCCCCATGAAGGGCGGCACCGTGGTTCTCTCCACCGATGGCGGCAAGACTGCCAAATACACCTTCACGACCGACGACGCCGGCGATTACAAGGGTGAAGGCATTGCTCCGGGCACCTACACCGCGGTCTATCGCAATCCCGATACTCCCGCGGACAAAGTCGTCGACGAATTTCCTGAAGTGAAGGTCACCGCCGGCGCCGACACCCAGCAGGACTTCGACATGAGCCGTCCCGAGTATCTCGCCAAAATGAGCCCCGAGCAGCGCAAGCTCATGGAGGAAGTGAAGGCCAAGAATGCCGCGGTCCTCAAGGAAAACTCGCAGATCAAGAACCTGAACGCCGATCTGCTCAAGGCCCGCGAAGACAACAAGAACAAGAACTACGCCGATGCCGATTCGCTCATGACCCGCGACACTACAGCTAAGCCCGACGCAGCCGTGCTCTGGGTGGAGCTTGGCATCGCGCAGAAGGGCGAAAAGAAGTACACCGAGGCGGCAACTTCCCTCCAGAAGGCCATCGACCTCGATAAAGCCGGCAAGAAGCCCAATCCTGATCTTCAGGCGGTTGCCGGCGACAATCTCGGCGAAGCCCTGGCGATGGCCGGCAAGATCCCCGAGGCTCAGGCTGCCTATGACGCAGCCGCACAGGTCGACCCTAAATCAGCGGCGATCCGCTACGGCAATGAGGCGATCATCATGGACCGCATCGGCAACCTCGACGCCACCGTGGCCGCTGCCGACAAGGCGATCGCTGCCGACCCCACCAAGCCTATTCCCTACTATCTGAAGGGCAAGGCGCTCATCAACAAGGCCACCGTCGATCCCAAGACACAGAAGATCGTCGCGCCTCCGGGATGCGCCGAGGCTTATCAGAAATATCTTGAGCTTGATCCCAACGGACCCTTTGCAAATGATGCGAAATCCGTTCTCGGCGAGCTCGGTACTTCAGTAAGCAGCAGCTACAAGGCCTCCAAAAAGAAATAGGCAGGACCTGGCTATCAACGAAGGCGTCGCCCTTGGGTGGCGCCTTTTTCGTTCCGCTACAATCCAGCCTGTGGAAGCCACCTCACCGTCGATCGTGCTGAGCTATGCGGAGGCCGCCCGCCTGGTCCGCGAGCATGCTGCATCGCTCAGTCAGCAGATCCGCGCTGCGGAAGCCGTCGACCTCCTCGGCAGCCTTGGCCGTACCCTCGCTGCTCCAGTCATCGCCGACCGCGATCAGCCGCCCTTTCCCCGATCCACGCGCGATGGCTTTGCTTGCCGTGCCGCCGATCTCGCGTCTCCACTGCTGGTCGTCGGCCAACTCCGCGCTGGTGAGGTCTGGAGCGGCCCTGAGCTCCAGCCCGGGCAGGCGATCGAAATCATGACCGGTGCGCCCGTTCCCTCCGGAGCGGACTGCATCCTCATGATCGAACACGCCGCCGTTGACGGTCCCCGCATCCGCACAGAGAGAAAGCTCGACCCCGGCGAGAACATCATTGCCGCCGGGTCTGAAGCTCGCATGGGGGCCACGCTCATCCCCGCCGGCACGCGCATCGGCGCCCAGCACATTGCTGCAGCAGCAGCCTGCGGATGCGCCGAGCTTCAGGTCTACACGCGCCCCCGCGTCGCGATCCTGGCCACCGGAGACGAATTGGTTGCCATCGACGCCGTTCCTCTGATCCACCAGATTCGTAACTCCAACAGTTACTCAACCGCCGCCCAGATTCTCGCTCATGGCGGACAGCCTGTGCTCTTCCCCATCGTCCGCGACGACCTGCCCACAATGGAAGACGCCATCGAACGAGCCCTCGATTCGGACTTGCTCATCCTCTCTGGAGGCGTCTCCATGGGCAAATACGACTTCGTCGAGCAGGCGCTGCTCAACCTGCGCGCCGAGTTCTTCTTCACCGGAGTCCGCATCCAGCCCGGCCGCCCCGCTGTCTTCGGACGACTACCGTCGACTTCGGGCCATCGCTACTTCTTCGGACTTCCCGGCAACCCGGTCTCAACCCTGGTCACCTTCGCGCTCTTCGCCACACCGCTGCTCGCGGGCCTCTCTGGTCAACCGGTCTCAGCGATGAGCCCCCGCTTCGCCGAGGCTCATCTGGCAACTGATCTCAAAGGAAAGCCCGGCCTGACGCGCTTTCTCCCGGCTCACCTCGAGAGCGATGCCAGCCGCGCCCTGGTAAACCCCATCCCATGGCAAGGCTCCGGCGACCAAACCGCAGCGGCTCAGACGAACTGCTTCCTCGTCGTTCCGGAAGAAAGCGGCGATCTCTCAACCGGTAACCGGGTCTCGATCCTGCTTCTCTAACCACTGAGCCCTGTTCCCTATACCCTGTTCCCTGTACCCTGCCTTTATGAGCAAGCTCTCTCACTACGACAATGAAGGACAGGCGCGCATGGTCGACGTCAGCGATAAGCCGGTGACCCGTCGCGAAGCGCATGCCTACGCCTTCGTCGTCCTTTCCGGGGAAGTCCTCCGGGCCCTCCCGCAGAACCCCAAGGGCAATCCCCTCGAAGTTGCCCGCATCGCAGGAATCCAGGCGGCCAAGCGCACCTGGGATCTGATCCCAATGTGCCACCCGTTGCCCCTGACGTTTGTCGATGTGCAGACCAAAACGGTCGATGAAGGCATTGAAATCCGCGCCTGTGCCGCCACCACCGCCGGCACAGGCGTCGAGATGGAAGCGCTCACCGCCGCCTCCATTGCCGCCCTGACCATCTATGACATGTGCAAGGCACTCGACAAAGGCATCGTCATCCGCGAAATCCGGCTTGAGAGAAAAACCGGGGGCAAGAGCGGAGAGTACAGCAGGATTTAGGGTGTAGAAGGCAACGCGGGAGCGCCGCCCACTGATCGCTACACCCTATACCCTACCCCCTACACGCTGCCTTCACGCCGCCGCTGCCAGGTACACGCCGAACCACTCGCGCTCATCCGTCCAGCACTGCGTCAGTCCAAATCCCGCCTGCTCCAGCATCGACTCCACAGCCTGCGCCGTGAATTTGTAACTGTTCTCGGTATGAATCGTCTCGCCGCGGGCGAACCTCACGTCTAGTTCCAGCGCTTCGATTCTCACCTGCTGGGCAATCAGGCTCTCGAGATGCATCTCAATACGCGCGTGCTCGTCATTCCAGCGAGCCCTGTGGCGAAACAGTCTGAGATTGAAGTTGCCGCCCAATTCGCGGTTGATCCGTTTCAGGACATTCTTGTTGAAAGCCGCTGTCACTTCAGCCGCGTCGTCATACGCACGTAACAGCACCGAGCGCTCCTTCACCCGGTCGACGCCAAGCAGTAGCCGGTCTCCTGACGAGAGATGCGCCCGCACATCGCGCAATAACTTCACCGCGTGGGTAGGCTCGAAGTTCCCGATACTCGATCCGATATAAACCACCATCCTCCGCTTACCGTTTGCCGGAAAATCGGCGACGCCGGTCGTGTAATCGGCGACTCTGGGAGTAACCGCCACACCGGGAATTTCTCTCTCAATGCGCTCCTTCGCCACAATCAGAGGACTTTCCGAGACGTCGATCGCCAGATAATCGACTTTCTCCTGTCTGCGAACCGCGGCCTCGAGCAGGAGACCCGTTTTGGCTGCCGTCCCCGCTCCCAGCTCAATCATCGTCAGCGGCTGAGCCGAAGGTTTGCCGGCGGCTGCCGCGATGATTTCATCGGCATGCTGGGCGAGTATCCCGCGCTCGGTCCGGGTCAGGTAATACTCCGGCAACTCGGTGATTGCCTCAAAAAGCTTCGAACCCTCCGCGTCATAAAAAAGCCACGGCGAGAGTGTCTTTAGCCGGGAGGTCAGCCCAATAAAAACTTCGGCACCCACGGGGGCTTGCGCCGCCTCTGGCAGTACAGGAATCGAGGAAAGACTGTGCATAGGGGAACTCGGGTGCTCCTGGAATGGTTGGACAGCGTTAACGATTGGCCAGGCGAATGCCGCTGAACTGCCACCGCGTCGCCGGAGAAAAGAAATTCCGATACGTACCACGAATGTGAGATGCGGGCGTCACCGCCGAGCCTCCGCGCAGCACCATCTGATTGCACATGAACTTGCCGTTGTATTCACCAAGGGCTCCCGGCAACGCCGCAAATCCCGGATATCCCAGGTACGCGCTTGCCGTCCACTCCCAGACATCGCCAAACATCTGTTGCAGCCCGCTGTGCGACCCCGAGCCGAGTGGGTGCAGTGCGCCGGATTCCAACAGATTACCGTCGACGGGAAGTTCAAACGCGGCCGCTTCCCATTCTGCTTCTGTCGGCAGCCGCTTCCCCGCCCAGCGCGCAAAGGCATCCGCCTCCAGGTAGCTCACGTGGCACACCGGCGTATGGACCAGCGCGTCCAGACTGCCCGGCCCTCGCAGCGTAAACATCCGCCAGTTGCCCTCTTCTTCAAACCAATACAACGGCGCCTTCCATTGCTGCGCCTGGACCGTGTCCCACCCCTCCGACAGCCACAGCTCAGAACGTTCATAGCCCTCGTCGCGGATGAATTCCAGATACTCGCCACAGGTCACCAGCCGCGACGCCAGCTCAAACGGCTCAAGGTAGACCTTGTGCCGCGGCTGCTCATTGTCGAAGCAAAAGCCGTCCCCCTCATAGCCCATCTCGACCAGGCCGCCGTCATGCCCAACCCAGCTCATTGCGTTGGCGGTCGACACCGGCAGTTCGCCTGCCCCGAACGCCGGATGCAAGGGATTCGACCAGAAGGCATTCTTGATGTCGTAAGCCAGCAGCTCCTGGTGCTGTTGCTCGTGGTGCAGCCCAAGAATCACTCGCCGCCCGACCTCTTCGCTCAATCCGCCTTCGATCAGCCGCGTCATCGCCTCTTCCACATGACGGCGATAATCGAGAATCTCCGTCAAAGCCGGCCGCGAAAACGATCCGCGCAGCTTTTTGAGGGGCTGGTCTGAAACGGTGTTGTAGTAGCTGTTGAAGAGCCAGATGAAGTCGGGATGAAACGGACGATAGCCGGGCAGGAATTCCGATAGCAGGAAGGTCTCGAAGAACCACGTCGTGTGGGCCAGGTGCCACTTGGCGGGGCTGGCCTCAGGACACGACTGCACCATCATATCTTCCGGTGTCAGCGGCTCGCAGAGTCCCTCTGTCTGCCGCCGCACCCTACAAAACTGTTCCGCCAGCTCGCTTCCAGATTCGACCTCAGATGCCGGCAAAGTGCTCCCCGTCAGCGTATTCATCTACCCGCAATCTCCCCTCTACTGTTAGAGAGCCGCTGCCGCCTGGTGTTGCCCGTGAGACTAACACTAGATGACCAGAATCTCGAAGAGGTTGCAGTCATTTTCGCTCCGGCGGTCGATCCGTCATTCCAAGGGGTGCGACTTAGTACCGCGTTTCGGCGTCTATCCTGCAAATCCAGCACTGGCTGCCGCCGCCGGAAAGGCCTCGCGTCAGTCTAATTGAGAGATACTTATCTGGTCATGAAGTCTCCACTGCGCGTTCTGGCCGTTTTATTTGCCGCCTCTATGTTTCTACCAGCACTTCGCGGACAGGATGCGTCCTCGACACAGTCGCCGGCCCCTGGCCCAGAGAGAGGCCAGATGCAGGGCATGGGCGCGGCCTTCAACGAACACAGCGTTCGCGGGACTGTGACCGCCATCTCGGGAGACAACATCACCGTCAAGACCGAGACTGGAGACATCTACAAGGTTGAAACCGGCCCGAACACCCATTTTCGCAAGCAGCGCGACCAGATCAAGATTTCGGATATCCACGTCGGCGATATGGTCGGAGCCGCTGGTGACAAGGACGAGAAAGCCAAAACCCTCGGCGCCGTCTTCGTCATGCTCATCGACAAGGAGCAGTACGAAAAGGCGCGAGCCGACTTCGGCAAGACCTGGACGGCCGGCACGATTCAATCCATCGACGAAACCAGGATCACCATTAAACGCCCGGACAACGTCACTCAGACCATCGTCGTCGATGAGAACACCTCCTTCCGCAAGCATCGCGACAGCATCACCCTGGCCGATATCAAGACCGGCGACAGCGTGACTGCCCGAGGCTCGGTCCAGAACGGAAACTTCCTCGCCACCGTATTAGCTGTTGGCGGACAAGGCGAACGGGGTGGCCCGGGAGCTGTTGGCGGCGGTCGCCTTCAGAATGGCGCTCCTCCAGCTGGCGCGCCAGCCCCGCAAAACAAGTAACCGGCTCATTCTATGTCGCTTCATCGACTCACGATCTCGCTCCTGCTCTCCGTGTCCCAGCTGGCTGCGGCCGGCTATCTCCGGGCCCAGCAACCCGCCACGCCCACCCCTCAGCAGCCTGCCGCGCCGCCTCAGCAGGGCACCGCGCCGCAAACCGGTGGCACCATCCACGGCTCCATCAAGGCGGGACCCGTCCCTCTTCCCGGCGTCAGCATTACCGCCACCAACACCCTTACGGGCCGTAAATATTCGACCGCCACCGATGCCCACGGCAACTACAGCATGACCATTCCCTCGAATGGCCGCTACGTACTGCGCACCGAGCTTGCCGCCTTCGCGTCGATTACGCAGGAAGCTCTGCTGAACGCCACCTCGCACGACCAGAAAGTCGACTTCTCTCTCGTCCTCGCCTCACGTGCTGCTGCACAGGAGGAACAGCAGCAGACTGCGGCGGCCACCCGCCAGTACTCCGGACGGGGCGTCCAAAGCCTGGCCCTCGCCGACGCGGCCACCGGGCTGATTGAAGCCGCGGGTGGCTCGTCAGCTTCCGGCGCTTCTCTGCCATCGTTGGCTTCAAATCCCGACGTTTCGACCGAATCGGTCGCTGTTGCCGGCCAGAATGGCTCGACCAGCCCCTTCGCCGGCATCAACCTCGGCGACGGACCGCTCGCTGTCGATAACAGCGGGGGACAACCTGTCCAGATCGGGCCTGGCGGAGCCGAGGGGACGACGGCCCCGGGCGGAGGTGGTCCGGGCGGGTCCGGCGGTGGAGGAGGATTCGCAGGTGGCGGCTTTGGCGGTCGCGGAGGTGGAGGCTTTGGCGGTCGAGGAGGCGGCGGCTTCGGGGGTCGCGGTAACTTCCGCAACTTCAACCCCAATCAACCTCACGGCGCCTTCTTCTGGAACGGCGGCAACTCAGCCTTGAACGCCTTGCCCTATGCCCTGCGCGGTCAGACCGTGAGCCAGCCGAGCTATCAGTCCAACCGCTTCGGCCTCACCTTCCTTGGAGCGCCCTATATCCCGCACATCCTCACCAGCGACCGGAAGGACTTCATCTTCTTCACCCTGTCCGGCCAGCGATCCTCCACGCCTTTTGACCAGTATGGAACCGTCCCCCTCGCCGCCGAGCGGACCGGCAACTTCCAGGATTTGACCACCCCAAGCGGCCAGCCCATCACCATTTACGATCCCGGCTGTTACGCAGGCGATCCGAATGCCGGCAAGCCCTTCCCCAACAACACCATCCCCGCGCAATGCATCTCGCCGCAGGCGACTGCCCTGCTCACGTACGTACCGGAAAGCAACCTGCCCGGTACCACCCAGAACTACCACTTGCTCAGCTCCGCCCAGACCAACACCACAACCCTTGGAGCCCGCCTGATTCACAACTTCGGATCCGGCGGAAACACTGCCGCTCTCGGCAACTTTATCCGCCAGCGCCTGGGACAGGGCAGCAGTCCCGGCCTCCACCAGAACCTCAATTTCAATTTCAATTACAGCCACTCCGCCGCCGACAACCTCAACCTCTTCCCGGACCTGGGAGGCAAACACCAGACCAATCAGTACTCGCTGCAGGCGGGTTACTCGATCAGCAAGGGCCACCTGGCCAACATCCTCAACCTCAGCTGGAATCGAACGAACTCGCAAACGACGAATTACTTTACCAACACCACCGACGTCGCCAATCAGATCGGTCTGAACGGGCTCCCTGCGAATCCGCAGCTCTACGGCCTGCCCAGCGTCACCCTCAACCAGTTCACCAGTCTGAGCGAGCAGCAGCCCGCCTTCCAGATCAACCAGACCATCTCGCTCACTGAGTCGCTCTCCTGGATCCACAAGAAGAGCAACATGCGCTTTGGCGGCGACATCCGCCGCGTACACCTCGACCTGCTCGGCCTGACCAACTCCACCGGGACATACATCTTTACCGGCCTTTACACTCAGGCTCCCGGCACCAGCGCCAGCACCACCAACGGATTCGCTACCACCGGGTCGTCACTGGCCGATCTCCTCCTCGGATTGCCCCAGCAGACCAGCCTTCAGGCGCCTGAGCAGAAGTCGTACCTCCGCGCCAACGTCATCGATGCCTTTGTCCTGGATGACTGGCGCGCCCGTTCTAATCTGACCATCAATGCCGGTCTGCGATACGAGTACTTCTCGCCCTACTCCGAGAAGTACGACCACCTTGCTACCCTCGACACCGGCAACAACTTCACCGAAGCCGCCACCGTCCTGCCCAACACCAACGGCCCCTACTCCGGCTTCTTTCCCCGCACTCTCGTCTATCCCGAGAAGCTCGACTTCTCCCCCCGCATCGCCATCGCATGGCGCGCTATGAACGACACCGTCGTGCGTGCCGGCTACGGCATTAACTTCGCCAACGGCCAGTACGTAAAGTTCGTCCAGGACTTCGCCTTCCAGCCACCCTGGGCCAACGTCCAGACCAACAGCAACCCCTTAACCGGCGCGCCCACTTATACCCTGGCCAACGGCTTCACCGCCGCCTCACAGTCCGAAGGCAATTACGCGGTGAACAAGAACTACCGGCTGCCCTACGTGCAGGTCTGGAACCTCGATGTCCAGCGCACCCTGCCCGCCGGCATCGTCCTCAACGTCGGCTATAACGGCTCCAAGGGCACGCGTCTCGACATCGTCGACGCCCCCGGACGCATCGGCACGATGGTGCCGAATGTCCTCTACGACTATGAGGACTCGGTCGCCTTCTCCAACTTCAACGCCCTCGCCGTGCGCCTGCGGAAGCGCATGCAGAACGGCATCGCACTCGGCGCGACTTATACCTACTCGCACTCCATCGACAACGCCAGCTCAATCGGCGGCAACGGAGGCTCCTCGGCCGGTGTGGCCCAGAATTGGCAGAACCTCCTTGCCGAGGAATCCAACTCGAGTTTCGACATCCGCCACCAGCTCAAGGGCGACTTCGTCTATGAGCTGCCCTTCGGCCCGGAGGAGCATTACCTCAATAGCGGCAACTTCCTGTCGCACGCTGTCGGCGGCCTTTCCGTTTCCAGTAACTTCGACTTTGCCAGCGGATCGCCGCTCACCCCGCACTATGAGGCGGCCATCGCCGATGTCGCCCGCGGCAGTGCCGGCTCTTTACGCCCAAACCGCATACCCGGCGTTTCATTGACCAGCGGCGGCGGCACTGTCGACAACTGGTTCAACAAAGACGCCTTCGAGAACCCTCCCGGCGACGGCTACGGCTCCGCATCGCGCTTTTCCATCCCCGGCCCCGGCACAGTTTCCGTCAATATGGCGTTCTCAAAGACCCAGCGCTTTTCTGAGATGCGTACCCTCGAGATGCGCGCAACGGTCGACAACGTCTTCAACACCGTTCAGTACTCTGGAGTCGATACCACGCTGGGCTCCGCAACCTACGGCCAGGTGACCTCGACCGCCTCCATGCGGCAGTTCACCTTCATGGCCCGCTTCCGTTATTGAGAGGAGACTTGAAGATGACCTGCCGTCTCCGCCCCGTCTGCCTCGCTGCCATCGTCGTACTCACGGCTGTCCTCGCACTCTGCGCACAGCAGCCTCCAGACCAGTCACAGAACCAGTCCTTCACGCTGAAGGTCAACAGCGATCTCGTCCTCACCAACGTCGTCGTGCGCGACAAGAAGACCGGCGAAGTCGTCCGTGGACTCACCGCCAAGGACTTCACCATCCTCGAAAACGGCAAGCCGCAGCAGATCTCCAGCTTCGACTTCGAAAGCGTCGATCAGGCCGCGCCGCTCAATGAAGCCACCATCACCGGGCAGGCCGGAGGCATCTTCAACGCGAAAACCGGTGTCGCCCGCCCCGAAGAGCTGCGCAATCACCGCCTCATCGTCCTCTTCTTCGACCTCACCTCCATGCAGCCGGAAGACATCGAGCGCTCGCAGGACGCCGCCCGCAACTACATCAATCGCCAGATGCAGCCCGCCGATCTGGTCTCCGTCGTCTCCCTCGACACGTCGCTCTCCGTTGATCAGGACTTCACGCAGGACAAGCAACTGCTGCTCAATGCCGTCAACTCCTACTCCGGCGACGAGAGCCAGGGCTTCCAGCAGGGAGCGACCAGCACCACCAACCAGGTCGAAGACACCACCTCGTTCACCGCCGATGAGAGTGAGTACAACGACCTCAACACCGACCGCGAGCTCTTTGCCATCACTTCCATCTCCAAATCGCTTGCCTACATCAACCAGAAGAAGTCGATGCTCTATTTCTCCGGCGGAATCCAGCGCGACGGCATCGAAAACCAGGCCTCCCTGCGCTCCGCCATCAATTCCGCCGTGCGCGCCAACCTGTCGATCTACAGTGTCGACAGCCGCGGCCTCGAGACCATCTCCCCGCTCGGCGATGCGAGCACCGGCAGCCTGCGTGGCACCAGCGGCTACAACGGCGCGGCCCTGCAGAACAACCTTGACTCCAACTTCAACAGCCAGGAAGTCATGGCCACGCTTTCTTCCGACACCGGCGGCAAGGCCTTCTTTGACAGCAACGACTTCTCGCCGGCCTTCGAGCGCATTCAGCGCGATACCTCCGCCTACTACGTCCTCGGCTTCCGCTCCACTGACACGCGCCGCGACGGCCGCTATCGCAAACTGAGCGTCAAGATCAATCGACCCGACCTGAAGCTCGAATACCGCCCTGGCTACTACGCGCCCGCCGATTACCAGCACTCCAGCCGCGAGGATCGCGAACGCCAGCTCGAAGACCAGCTCGCCAGCGATTTGCCCGCAACCGACGTCGCCGTCTACATGGAGACTCTCTACTTCCGCACCGACGACACGCACTACTATGTGCCCGTCTCCATCGTCGTGCCCGGCTCGCAGATTCCCTTCGTCAAAGGCGGAGACAAAGACAAGGCTACCCTCGACATCATCGGCGAAGTCAAAGACCCTGCCGGCCACGTCATCGGGCAGGCCCGGCAGACCGTCAAGCTCGCCATCGACCAGGCCCAGCAGGTTCGTCAGAAGAATGTGCAATATTCGACTGGCTTCACCCTCCCCATCGGCAAGTTCCATCTCAAGTTCGTCGTGCGTGAAAATCTAACCGGCCGCATGGGCTCCTTTGAAACCGACGTCAATGTTCCCGATCAGCGCAAGATCCCGCTCAAGATGAGTTCGATCGTCCTCGCCAGCCAGCGAATCCCCGCCGCAAAGCATACCGACGACAGCCCGCTCGTGCACGACGGCGAACAACTCGTTCCCAACCTTCCTCACGTCTTCCGGCAGGACCAGCATCTCTACTTCCTCTACGAGGTCTACGCACCCTCGCACGCCGGCGACAGCAAAGACGCGAAGCCGGCCCATGGCGCCAATGCCCCCGTACGTGTCCTCACCAGCATTGAATTCCTCAACGGAACCACCAAGGCCTTCGAGACACCGCTCGTCGTAGCAGACTCCATCAACGTGCCCACCCGCGACGCCGTCGCCTTCAACTTCGACGTTCCTCTTGCCGGCCTGAAACCCGGCCTTTACACCTGTCAGGTCAACGTCATCGACGACGCCGGAGGCAGCTTCACCTTTCCCCGCACCGCCGTGTTGATCCGCGAGTCCTCGCAGCCAGGTACGCCGCCGGCACCCACTGGAGCGCCCACGGCCAGCCCGTCCGCTCCCGGACACTAGGGCTTCGACACTAGGTTCAACACTGGGCATCGGTACCTTCCGAATCCCTGCCCGCCGCAGGTCATGAATCCGTTTGCACTTCAGCAGAATCCTTCTATCGTGGAGTTTGCCGAGGAGAATACAGATGGCTGGAATCATTGCCGCCACAATCGCTGCTCTCATTCTGATTGGCATCTGGATCAAGCGAAGATTCGACCAGCGTGAACTGGAGCAACACAGCATCACGCCGGAAGCCCTTCACACACTGCTCGCCGCCAGCCAGGACGTGCTCATCTTCGACGTCCGCCAGCCGCTCGATCTGCTGGCCGACTCCGAAATCATCCCCGGCGCAATGCGCCTCGCCCCGAAAGAAGTCATTGAGAATCCATCTCTTATCCCGAGAGAGAAGGATGCGATCGTCTACTGCACCTGTCCCAGTGATGAGACTGCCCGGAGTATCCTGAATCGGGCTCTGGCGTTAAAGTTTCTCCGGGTCAAGTTCCTCAAAGGCGGTCTGGCGGCATGGAAAGCCAAAGGCTACCCGGTCGAGCCATATAACAAGCCTTTCCAGTTGGATCACGGTAATTGAAATTCGCCGCCGTCCAGCGAATTTCTAAGAACGGACTCGGCGCTGCGTTTTCCACCATCGCCGCGCATAAATTCCAAGGTTGAAGGCGCAGACCGCAACCCCCAGGACAGTGATCAGCCAGTCCGGCAGATCCGGATAGATAGTAGCCTCCAGATAATGAGTCAGGAAGCCGCCTGTCCAGGTGTGAAGGCGCGCTCGTGCCTCGATCCACTGCTCCAACAGCGTCAGCGGACACGGCCACGGACTCAGCTCAACGATGATTCCCCAGATCAGCGACAAGACATGGAACGCCGTCCACCAGGGCCTTCCCCGCGTCCACAGCGCTCCCGAGATCGCCCAGAGAATCCAGGCAAGATGCAGTACCAGCACCGCCACCGCGAGCGCTTCCACAATGCGATCGTAGCGAACGCGATCCCGTCATGGCTCGCCCCCGTTTCGCCTCGTTGGAAAAGCTTGTAAAGTGCTCCCGAGGTCCCGCATTGAAGCTACTCAAGCCCTCCCGCTCTCAGGCATCTCTATTCCTGCTGCTCACCCTTGCACTCCTGCCGCCGTCTACCCGCGCCGCCACTCACGGATTCGCGCACACCGACGGCCTGCGCCTCGTCGATGGCGAGGGCCGCACGCTGAATCTCCGCGGCACCAGTCTCGGCAACTGGATGGTCCGCGAAGGCTACATGCTCCATCTCGAAAAAGGTCCGCAATCCAGCCGCGAGATCGACGCTCTGACCAATGAACTACTCGGTCCTGACGCCTCGGCGAAACTCTGGCGCGAATATCGCGACCGCTACGTCACCCGCGCCGACATCCAGTTCCTCGCCCATGCGGGATACAACTCCATCCGCATCCCCATCGACTACCGCTTCTTCACCCCAGGCGATAACGAGGGCTTCTCTCTTTTAGATCGCGTCATCGGATGGGCGCAGGAATCCGGTCTCTACGTCATCATCGACATGCACGCCGCGCCCGGCGGCCAGACCGGCACGAACATCGACAATAGCTGGGGATACCCCTGGCTCTTCGAAAGCCCGGAATGCCAGCAGGAAACCATCGACATCTGGAAGCGCATCGCCGAGCATTACCGCGACTCACCAACCGTCCTCGGCTACGACCTGCTCAATGAGCCCATCCCGCCATTCCCCGCGCTCCAGATCTACAACTCCCGCCTCGAACCCCTCTACCGCCGCATCGTCGCCGGCATCCGCGAAGTCGACACGCATCACGTCGTCATCCTCGGAGGAGCCCAGTGGGATACCAACTTCAACATCTTCGGGCCGCCCTTCGACTCGAACGTCATGTACACCTTTCACAAATACTGGATGAAGCCCGAGCAGGCCGCTATCCAGCCCTACCTCGACTTTCGCGACAAATACCACGTACCCATCTGGCTCGGCGAATCCGGCGAAAATGACGACGCGTGGGTGACCCAGTTCCGCCAGCTTCTCGAAAAGAACAATATCGGCTGGTGTTTCTGGCCGTATAAGAAGATTGACTCCACCTCATCTCCCGTCACGTTTAAGCGCCCTCGCTACTGGGACGAAATCGTCGCTTTCGCCCAAACGAACGCCGGAAGCGGCGGCGCCGAAAAGCAGATCGCCCGCCGTCCTCCCATGGATCACATCCGAGCCGCCTTCGACGATCTGCTCAAGAACATCCGCTTTGAAAACTGCACCCGCAACGACGAATATCTGAAGGCCCTTGGCCTCACACCTGACAATTGATGAACACTACCGGTCGGTATCTTCAAGGGCGAACCTGCCCAGTACGATCGGCTTCGACGTGACCGGCTTGGTGGTCGTGATGTCGACCGGATAGGGTTGCTGCCCGTACGTAGGGAACCCGAAGATCTTTCCCGTCCGCATATCCACAGCCATCTTCCCATAGATCTGGCTGGTGCCGTCCGGAGCGCGCAATAGATACACTCCCGGCTCGAAATAAAGCGGATAATCTGCCACCACCTGCGCCTGCGCCGGCCGGGGCTTGAAAAATGGTTCAATCGCAATCGCCACCAGAGCCACCGCTATAACCAACAGTAACGCATTCGTCGTATTCTTCATCTCGCTCCTTCAATCGCGCTTCCGTCTCGTCAATCTACATCACTGTGATAAATAGACGACAGATCGAACTCGCGGGAGAATCATCTCCGAAGCCCATGACCCAGTCTCCGCAACCTCGTCAGCGCGTCCCCATCCCCGTCGGATACCGCCAGGGAATCATCACCGCCATCACCGTTCTGCTTGGCTTCTCCCTTCTGTTCTTTCGTTACTGGGGCTTCGAACTACCGGGATCCTGGACCGTCGCCCCCATTGTCGCCGCTCTGCTGCTGGGCGTCTCTATCCTGCTGCAGTTCGTCTCGCTCTGGAGATCGCTGCAGCTCAAGGACGATGACGAAACCGAGTACGGCGTGACCCTCCGCTGGTTCCTCGCCTCTATCATGACCTTGCTCGCCAGCCTGGCCGTCGCTGGACTCACCATGTCCCGACTGATCCGGTTTTGACCGCCAGTCCGTAGAACCGCATCGCCAGTCGATAGCATCTGTATAACATCGCGATATCTTCGAAGATACCGGCTGATAAATGTGGGAGGAATTTCAATGCGTGGTTACTTGTCTGTCGATTCGCAGCAGATTGTCGACCCGGCTGCGATTCAGCCCGTGCATCGCCACAGAGCTTCGCTTCTCGACCTCGGCTCGCGTGACATGGATGAAGGCGAGGCCATGGACATCGCAAAGGACTCCCTGAAAGCCGCCAAAGAGGAATTTGGATCGATCAAGGAAAAGATACGTTCCCAGCCCTTTCAGGCCTCTCAGAAATCGCTCTACGAGCGGATGCACGAAATCGGCGACTTCACCAACAACGCCTATTATCGCAGCGCGGTCAAGAACGGCATTCGCGACACAAACAAGCACACCCACGAGTGGATTCCCTGCCAGTTGATGGGGGACTGTCTGAGACGGGACCTCATCATCGGTTTAAATCCCGGCCCGTGGCTGCTTCTGCAGGTTCACCTGCGCTCCGCCACCAGCGGACTCATCTTCAACCCGGACGTTGTTCAAGTCACCATGGACGCAAAAGATCGGGGTGCGGTGGGCGGACATAATCTGCGCCAGGCAACTGACTTCGGCTTGTCGAAGCTTTACAAAGACCCGCACGGGCATTGGCAGGCTGGGCCACTCCAGCCCGGCGACCGGGTCCGCGTCTTGCAGGCACATGAAGGGGGCATGAAAGCCTGCGCCGAAATGCAAAATTACTCGCCCGATGCGCTCGACACCAAGGGCTGGATGAGCTACGGATCGACTGACTTTCACAGCCAGTTGCTGTACAGCTTCGACCGCTACGATCTGGAAGACATTCCCGGTGCAATGGACCAACGGCCCGCCTGGGTACGGAAGAAGGCGCAGAGTTTTCTCAACGACATTTCCGCCATTGCTCTGCGTTGGACCTGGGACCCGAACAGTGTGCCCCCGGGCAGCATGGGATTTGCCTTGCCCTTTAAGGGATACATCGGAAAAGGCAAAGAACGAAAAGAGGTGCAGGTGGACATAGGCAACTATCAGGAATGGCTGACTTATTGCGCGGAAAGCAGGCAGGACACGCTGCAGATGTTCCAGATATGCTACGGAGCTGTGAACAATATCTACACCTGAGCTGTTCTCTTATTCCCGTCGCAGCGTTTTTATCCGAACTCTGTCATCCGAATTCCCCGCCCAAGCTTTCGGAATGACAGTCCCTCCATCCATCCGGCAAAATGTTTCTGCTCCTCTCAAGCCACCTTACAGGGACCAATCGTGAAACGTTTTCTCAGCAAGATCCTCGCCGCCTGCACCTCCTGTTCACTCGCTCTCGCTGCCGTCGCACAAAACCCTGCCCCGCCTGCGACTCAGCCCCCACAGTTCTCCACCATCCTCTACGGGGCCGCCTACTACAACGAGTACAACCCCTACGAGCGCCTCGATAAAGACGTCGCCCTCATGCAGCAGGCCGGCATCACCGTGGTCCGCATGGGCGAATCCACCTGGAGCCTCTGGGAGCCGGAGGACGGCCACTTCGAATACGCCTGGATGGACCGTGTCGTAGACGCAATGAGCAAGGCCGGGATCAAGGTCATCATGGGCACGCCCACCTACTCCATCCCCACCTGGCTCTACCATGAGCACCCCGAAGTCCTCGCCCGCCCGCTCGGCGGCGCAGAAACCTTCTACGGCATGCGCCAGAACATGGACATCGACAGCCCCGTCTACCGCTACTACGCGCAGCGCCTCATCCGCAACATGGTTGAGCATTACAAAAACAACCCCACCGTCATCGGCTGGCAGATCGACAACGAGACCCATTCCTACGACGCCTCGAACCTCGACGTCTTCACCGGCTTCGTCAACCACCTCAAGCAGAAATTCGGCACCACCGACGCCCTCAACAAAGCCTGGGGACTCAACTACTGGGGACAGGACGTGAACGGCTGGGAGAACATGCCCACCCGCGACAGCACCATCAGCACCGGATACAAGCTCGAGTGGTCACGCTGGCAGCAGATGCGGGTCACTGACTTCCTCGCCTGGCAGGCCGCCCTCGTCCGCGAATACCGCCGCCCCGACCAGTTCGTCATGCAGGACTTCGCCGGCGCTATGCACACTGACGTGAACGAATTCGCGATCGCGAAATACCTCGATGTCTCCGGCGCCAACCCTTACCACGGCACCCAGGACCACATGGACGGCGCCGCCCAGGCCCTCGTCGGCGACTACATCCGCTCGCTCCGCCACCAGAACTACCTCGTCACCGAAACCAACGCCCAGACCATCGGATGGGATTCCGCCTTCCAGTATCCGCCCTACGACGGTCAGGTCCGCCTCGATGTCTACACCCACATCTCGAGCGGCGCCAACATGGTCGAGTATTGGCACTGGTCCTCCATTCCCTCAGGACAGGAGGTCTACTGGAAGGGCGTACTCGGCCATGACTACGAGCCGAATCGCGTCTACGCCGAAGTCTCACGCACCGCCCACGAGCTCCAGAAAGTCGGCCCCGAGCTCGTGAACATGAAGATCAACAACCAGGTGGCCATCCTCTACAGCCTCGACTCCTGGAACGGCCTTAACTTCATGCCATTCGCGCACCAGCCGCCCGTGGCATGGCACTCCGACCTGACCACTGCGGACTACCCCGGTCTCGTCCGCCAGTTCCACCACGTGCTCTACAACGCCAACATCGGCTGCGACTTCGTCTTCCCCGAAGACCCCGACTTCTCCCGCTACAAGGTGCTGATCGTCCCCGCGCTCTACGTCGCCGACGACGCCCTGCTCCAGAAGATCTCCGACTACGTCAAGCAGGGCGGCCACGTCATCATGACCTTCAAGAGTGGATTCGCCAACGAGAACGACGCCATCCGCTGGGTGCGCGCACCTGGCCCGCTGCGTGAGGCCGCCGGCTTCAGCTATCAGGAGTTCTCCAACCTCGAGAAGCCGCTCGCCCTCAAAGGCGATCCCTTCCACGTCGGAGACGACAACAAAGTCATGTACTGGGCCGAATTCCTCATGCCGGAACACGCGAAGACCCTCGCGACTTACGACCACCCCTTCTACGGCCGCTGGCCTGCCATCACCGAAAATCAGTATGGCTCCGGCACTCTGACCTATGAGGGCACATTTCTGTCCAACGCACTGCAGAAAGCCGTCGTCCTCGACGTCCTCAAACAAGCCGGTCTCACCGGACCCGCACAAGAGCTTCCCGCGCCCGTGCGCGAGAAAGACGGTGTCAGCGCTTCAGGAAAAAATATTCACTACTACCTGAACTATTCGAGTGATCCGCAGACCTTCTCTTACTCCCACGGAGCGGGCTCTGATTTGCTCACCGGAAAATCCGTCGCCTCGTCCAGCCAGATCACCCTGCAACCGTGGGACCTGGCCATCGTTGAGGAGCGCTAACTACAGGAGAGTTGTCATCCCGACTTCGCTGAAAATGCGCAAGCATCTTCAGCGAAGTGGAGGGACCTGCAGTTGCATGGCTCAGGATGGTTGCTCTGTCCCCTCTTCCCTGGGCCCTGAGCCCTCATTTTTCCACGGACAATGCCTGCAGCCCGACTTGCAGCAGTATCCGCGCTTGCGATGGTACGCCTCGGTGAAAACAAGGTAAGGACCATCCATGTAATAGTCCTCGCTCTCGATCAATTGTGGTGCGTCTTCAGGCAAGCGCGCCGCCCTCGAGTGGCATCTGTCCAAACGCGAAGAGATCCTGCGCAACCGTCACGGCCTCAGCCGCTGGAGATTCCTCCGCAACAGCCGCAACGGGATACGTCACCGTCCGTCCCGGCACACTCGCTTCCCGCTCGCCCGGAATCACAATCCCCACCAGGTTCATCGGATCGGCAGCAGCATACGTCACCGGCACCAGCTCCGCCTTCTTGTTCCGAACCTCGCGCAGAGACTCCAGCGCCTCTGGCAGCGCAAACTGCTCGCCGCCAAATCCCGACACAAACCTTCCGCCGCGCACCGTTCCCCGTGCCTCCAGCCGCCGGAACATCCCCAGCAGTTCCCTCCAGCGCGGCATCGCTGTCTCTCGCTGCATCAGGTCGTAGTACATCACACCGTACCGCCGTAGCAGCACCATGCATGCCGATTCCACCTGCGCTTCGCGACGCGCCGCAGCCTCGCCCGCGCTCTCCTGTTCGGAAGTCGCGGCATACAACATGCTCCACCGTCCCGCCGCATTGCGCGTCTGCGACGCTGGCTTGATACGCGAGGGAACCGCAAACATCTGCTTCCGCTTCGGATCGACCAGCATCCTCAGGCTGTCGAATCCATCCGCCGTCACCAGCCCTGCCGCCACCAGCTCCCACAATGCGTGGCTGATCTCTTCTCCACTTACGCCGAGAGCCCGCGCAAAGTCTCCCGGAAACATCGCGCCGCGTTCTCCAAGCAGCGAGCGCAGCCGATTGGCAAGCTCGCTGAGGCAGGTCGTCAGGTTCATCTCCGGTATCTGTCGCTGTAACAGGCACAAATCCATCCACAGCGCCTCTTCACGCAGGAAGAACGTGATCGGAGCCATTCCCGTCGGGATGATCCGCTTCGGACCACCACTCTCGATCGAGGCAAATGCAGGATGCGCCGAAATCCTTCCCCATCCCACCACGCCGGTCAGCGTCAGCGCGTCGAGCCAGCGTGGATCGTAATTTGCCACTCTCTGCCGCAGCAGCGACCGTTCCCATTCGACCGCCGGAGCCTCGAATCCCTCCAGCCCACGAATGGCCTCAAGCAATCCTTGCTCGCCGGTGAGCTGCCGCTGCGTGCCCAGATGCTGCCAGTCCAGCACGAACCTCATGAAGATCGCTGGTGTGACCGGCTCAACCTGCTTCCTCAGCGCATGAAGCGTGCGCTTGTGGATGCGCTGCAACAATCGCCGTTCGCACCACTCCACATCCTCATCGGCCATGACACCAGCACTCGGAGCGACCTCAAACGACCCGCGCAGGATCGTCCCCGTCATCTCCAGCCGCAGCATCTGCTTCCAGACTTCGTGCGCCGCCACACCGATTCGCTTGCCCAGGCTTCGCGATGTCACCGGGCCCAGTAGCGCCATCCATCCCTGGATCGCCTTGCGCAAGACGTCATCTGCGTTTGTGGAGCTCGCCGGCACAGCGGTGACAGCCCCGGCAAACTCCACATCCGGCCACAGCAGCCGCAGGCCCTCCAGACATTCTGCCGCCCCGAAATATCTCCGCCCCTGCACAGATGCCTGCGTCACGCGCCCTTGCTGCTCCAGCCGCGCATACCACTCCGCCCACTGCGCCGTACGCGGATCGGCCGCAATTTCCTCCGGAACAATCACCAGGGAGCACAACAGGTCATGAAACTCGTGCTCATCGCGCAAGTCCGGCCATATCTGCTCGCGAACCTCTGCAATCGCCGCCGGCGAAAGCCGCCCTGCCTCGCCCAACTCCCTGTCCGGAACCATCCCTCGCATCGCAACCGCACGCGCTCGCCGCTCTTCCAGCGGAGCGTCATCCAGATAGGCATAGGGATTTGCATTCAGCAGCTCGTGCGCAAAGACCGATGGAGTCGTCGTATCCACCGCAACGCATTGGATGCGCCCATCATCCATGCCGGCGAGCACTGCTTTTAACCCCTCGAGGTCCATCGCTTCGCCGAGCACATCCTTCATCACTTCACGCACCAGAGGATGGTCGGGGATCTGAATATCGCCCTCGATATTTTCCTGGCATGCCGCAACCTGCGGAAACACGCTCGCCAGCAGGTCGTCCGATCTCGTTCGTTGAATCTGCGGCGCAACCTTCTTGCCCTTCTGAAACCGTAGCAGTTGCAAACTCCGATTCGCGTCCCATCTCCAGCGGGACTTGAAGATCGGAGACGCCAGCGACGCCTGCTCCAGCAATTCCGTCACTGTCTGAATTGTCAGAAATTGAAATACATCGCTAAGGGGAAAGCTATGCTGCTCGGCCAGTGAGATATTCAGCCCGTTATCCGTTGCCGCGGCCTGCAGTTCGAAATTGAACCCCCTGCAGAAGCGTTTGCGCAGCGCCAACCCCCAGGCCTTGTTGATCCGGCCACCAAACGGCGCATGGAGGATGAGCTGCATCCCGCCCCCTTCATCAAAAAATCTTTCTGCAACAATCGTGGTTACAGTAGGAACAGTGCCCAACACCGCTCTTCCCGCGACGACATAACCGATCAGTTGCTCAGCCCCCGCATCGTCGACAGCACATTCATGCTTCAGCCACGCCACCGTCTCCGCAACCTGCGGATTGGTCTGGCTCACATATCCAGGCAGAACCTCCTTGGTCCGCTGGTCGATCTCTTCGCGCAACCTCGAAACAAACTCCGACAACTCCATCGTCCGCTGCGGAGCCTCGCCCGTCCAGAACGGCACCGACGGCGGCTGCCCGTGCGCGTCCTCCACCAGCACCCGTCCGCTCGCCGACTCAACCCTCTGAATTCGCCAGCTCGTGTTGCCCAGCAGGATGATGTCCCCCGCCATCGCCTCGACGGCGAAGTCCTCATCCAGCGTTGCGATCTGCACGCCCTCTGGCTGCATGATCACCGGAAACAGCGACGTCTCGGGAATCGTGCCTCCATTCGTCACCGCTACCAGCCGCGCGCCGCGCCTTGCCTGGATGCGCCCGTGCACGCGATCGCGCAGGATATAAGCCCCGTATCGTCCCCGGCTCGATTCGATTCCATCCGCCAGCAGGCACAGCGCCTCTTCGAATTCGTCCCAGGTCAGGTCACGATACGGCAGCGCCCGCCGGAACAACTCAAACAGCCTCTGCTCTTCCCAGGGCTCCGCCGCGCATGCCGCGACAATCTGCTGCATCAGCACGTCTGCTGGCTTCGATGGAACCTCCAGCCGGTCCAGCACACCGCTGCGCATCGCGCGGATCAGCGCTGCGTTCTCCATCAGGTCATCGCGCGTCGTCGCGAAGAGCCTGCCCTTGGGAATCGCTCCCCGCCAGTGTCCTGCTCGCCCTACCCGCTGCATCGCCGTGGCAATCGCCCGCGGAGTATTGATCTGGCACACCAGGTCCACCGTCCCGATATCGATGCCCAGTTCCAGCGACGCCGTCGCCACCAGAATCCGGATCTCGCCCGCCTTCAGCTTCCGCTCCGCCTCGTGCCGCAGCTTGCGTGACAGGCTACCGTGATGCGCGGCGACATTCTCCTCGCCCAGCCGCTCTCCCAGCGCAAAGGCCAGCCTCTCGACCATCCTCCGCTGGTTCGCAAACACCAGCGTCGAGCGATGCTCCAGCGCCAGCTCCGCCAGCCGCGCATGAATCCCATCCCACACCGACTGCGTTGCTACCGCGCCCAACTCATCCGCCGGAATTTCAATCTGCAGGTCCAGTGCCCGCCGCTGCCCGGCCTGCACGATCTCCACCTCATGCGCGCGCTCTCCGGCCAGAAACTCCGCGACAAGTTCGATTGGATTTTGCGTCGCCGACAGACCGATCCGTTGTGGAGCTTCGTGCCCGCTCACGAAATCCGCTGCGCTCAGCGGATTTTCGCCCCGCACCAACGCGTCTAATCTCTCCAGCGTCAGCGCCAGATGCGATCCCCGCTTGTCATCAGCCACCGCGTGGATCTCATCCACAATCACCGTGCGCACCCGCCGCAGGTTCTGCCGGCTCTTCTCCGACGTCAGCAGAATGTACAGCGACTCCGGCGTCGTCACCAGGATGTGCGGCGGAGTCTTCAGCATCGCCCGCCGCTCCGCCGGAAGCGTATCGCCCGTCCGCACCGCCGTCCTGATCGGCGCGCATAGATATCCCCGCTCCAGCGCCAGCTCCTGAATCTCCCTCAGCGGCATCTCCAGATTTTTCTGGATGTCATTCGACAGCGCCTTCAGCGGCGAGACATAGACGACCTCTGTCACGCAATCCAGCCAGCCCTCAATCGCCTTCCTCAGCAGCCCGTCGATCGCGATCAGGAACGCCGCCAGCGTCTTCCCCGATCCCGTCGGCGCCGAGATCAGCGTCGGCTTCCCATGAAGAATGTGCGGCCAGCCCTGCTCCTGCGGCTCGGTCGGCGTCCCAAACCGCCGCACAAACCACTCCCGCACCACCGGGTGCGCCCAGTCCAGACTTTCGGAGGGAATCTCGACTGCTACATCGCGGACCGGCAGAACAGGAGACAACATCCCCTCATTCTAGCCCCATTTTCGCGTCCTCTTCGCCCAATCCGGTCCTCGACCGCCGCAGTGCTCTTAACAAACCCCTTACGATCCGCTTCACCTCTCCTTACGTCCCCGGGAATGAAATAAACACTGCCGGCCTCGTTCGCCGGCGGAGGATTCATGGGTACATTTCGCACCTGCCGCCCCTTGCTCGTCGACGCCACGCAATGCAAGGAAGACCAGACCATCGCCACCGATCTCGGCTTCCGCCACATCAAGCGCGGCGACTGGGTCGTCCGCGGAGAAGACGGCGAATGCTACGTCGTTGACGACGCATTCTTCCAGCGCACCTTCACTCCCCTTCAATCCTATCCCTGGGAAAGCACTACCGAACCCCGCAGCTACGGCGCCTAGGCCCAGACCTCGCCGCAGTCCCAGGCACTCCCGCGCCGGCAAGCCCAGTAAGATGTGGAGATATGCCTCCACCCGGCGCGCGGCCATCCGCCAGTTCGTCTAATTTTGGATCAGCCTTCCGCGCCCCTCTCATCCTCTTCTGGACCGCACTCCTCGTCCGCGTCGCCTACATCCCCCTCGCCCACACCTTCCGCTTCAGCCCCTTCGAGGACCACTTCACCTTCGGCTACGAAATGGCCCGCGTCGCCCGGGCCCTCGTCACCGGATACGGCTACGCCGACCCCTTCAGCGGACACACAGGCCCCACGGCCTGGGTCCCGCCCCTTTACCCACTGCTCATTGCTGCGGTCTTCAAGCTCGCCGGCATCTACACACCGCTCTCCGCCTGGATTCTCCTCACCCTCAACAGCGTCTTCTCCGCGGCTACATCACTGTGCATCTACGAAATCGCCGCCCGCTGCTACAACCCCAGTTCTTTGAATCGTAGTGTCGCCATCTGGTCCGCTTGGATCTGGGCACTCTATCCCGCCGCCATGCAGTACGCCGTGCGCTGGGTGTGGGAGACCTCGCTCTCCACCTTCCTCTTCGCCGCCGCGCTCGTACTAGCGTTGCGCATGCGCGGTATTGGAGAAGCTCCTGACGCAGAAGACCGCCAGACAACCCGCCGCTGGCTGCTCTTCGGATTCCTCTGGGCCCTCATCGCCCTCTCCAACTCGACGATGCTGCTCTTCCTGCCCGTCTGCGGCCTCTGGATTCTCCTCGGCTTTCCGCACAAATCCACCGCTCTAGCCCGCGCCACCCTCGCCGGCCTTGTCTTCATCGCCTGCATTGCCCCGTGGACATACCGCAACTGGCTCGCCTTCCACGCCTTCATTCCCATGCGCTCCAACTTCGGAGCCGAGCTTTACGCCG
>Ga0335075_10000986_pt1 | contig 47994 bp, 47 predicted proteins | sample Lox_Sample_24_FD_206723 | JGI IMG/M metagenome (GOLD analysis project Ga0335075, IMG submission 206723) | Soil microbial communities from Loxahatchee National Wildlife Refuge, Florida, United States - Lox_Sample_2.4 | ecosystem: Environmental > Terrestrial > Soil > Wetlands | place: USA... | reverse complement strand
GAGGACTGGCGACGCTGCTGGCGACGATCGGCGGCGTGCGGTACCTGCTCGCGAACGGCGACCCGGGCGAGGTGATCAAGGCCAAGGAAACCCTGAAGTACGCCGCCATCGGCTACGGCGTCGCGGTGCTGGCCCCGCTGCTGCTTACCATCCTCAAGGGCTTCGTGGGATGACGATTGCCATCCCCCGCCGCCGGGAAACCGGCGCCATAGCCGCTGCGGTGCTGGCATGCTGCCTCATCGCCGGCTCCGCGGCGCTGGCCGCCGGGCATCGCGCAGCGCCAGCCGCGCGGCCGCCAGCGCGTCCCGCGACCGCAGAACCTGGGTACGTGCCGCCCGCGTCGTCTCCCCGCGCGGCCTCGCCTCTCCTCCTGACCACCGCCCAGGAACAGGCCGCGCCGGCGTCGCAGCGGCGCGCGCCGGCGCTCGCCGAGACGGCCGCTCCCGGTTCGGCGGCGGCGTTCAGCTGCTGGCCGTGGGCTATCTCATGCGAGGTCGACTCATGGTTCTCTGCCCTGGCCGTGTCAGCGATCCGGCCGCTGCTGACGCTCGTCGGGCAGACGGAGCTGTCAACCAGGGACTACACGGCCGCCCCCGCCGTCCAGAGCATGTGGGCCGGGACGCTCGGCGCTTCGGACGCCCTGTTTGTGCTGCTGATCCTGGCCGGCGGGGTCATCCTCATGGGCTACCGCACCTACCAGGGTTCTTACGCGGTCAGGGAAGTAGCTCCCCGGCTGGCCATCGCCATGGCGGCGTCTAACAGCTCGCTGCTGGTGGTCTCGAAGGCGATCGGCCTGTCCAACGGGATCAGCGCGGCGCTTTCCGGCGGCGCGCTGCCCGCCACCGCCACCGCCACGCTGACGCAGATGCTCATGAACGGCGCGCAGGGCGGCATCATGATCCTGCTGCTTGTCCTCGCCGCCGTCGTCGTGGCCGTGGTCATCGCGGTCACGTACGTGATCCGGACGATGGGCCTGGTCCTGCTGATCGCGATGGCACCGCTGGCACTATCCGGCTACGCGTTGCCGTACACGGCTTGGGCGCCACGGTGGTGGTGGCGGGCGCTTGCCGCCGTGCTGGCCATCCCGCCCGCGCAGGCGCTGGTGCTGAACGCCGCCATGCACGTGTTCTTCGCGGCTGGCTGGACCAGCCTGGACTCCTCGAATCCTTACCTGATCAACGTCCTGACGGCCATCTGCGTGCTGTACGTGATGGCGCGGATTCCGTTCTGGGTCGCCCGCCCGGTCCTGCAGCCGTTCGGCCGCAGCCCGGTCCGGTCCGCGCTGCGGTTCGCCTGGGGCGCCGCCGTGCTGTCCCGCGTCGGCCGGACCCTGCGCGGCACGGGCAGCCGCGCGACTGCCGCGCGCGGCATTACGCGCGGCCGCGGGACATCCGGCGGCAGCCGGAGCACGCCCGCCCGCAGCGGTCCCCGGACAGGTTCGGCCAGCACGGTCGGCCGCACGAATTCGCGGGTCCGCGCTAGCGTCAGCGCCGCGGGCAGCCGGGCCGCCGGACAGATCGGCGGCGGGACCGGCGGGCCTACTGATCCAGGGGACGGGGCCGCTCCGTGGGGGACGCCGCCCGCGCCGCGCGGGCCTGCCGCGCCGACCAGTACGCCGCGGCACGCCGCCCCGCCCCCGCTGCCCGCAGGCGACCGCCCCTACCCGGCGCGGCACGTGTCGCCGCCGTCCCTGCCAGCGGGCGAAGGCGCGGCCGGGCCAGCGCCCAGGCTCCCGGGCGACCCGGCACGGCCGCGTCCCGTTCCCCCGCCGCCCGCCGGCACGCGGCCACGTGGGCCCGTCCCGCCGCTGCCGGCAGGAGGCCAGCCCCGGCCTGTTCCCCCGCTGCCCGCGGGCGGACGGCAGGGCCGTAACGTCCCGTCCCTGCCGGCAGGCGCCACGCGCCGCGGGCCGGTCCCGCCTCTCCCGGGCAGCCTCATGCAGTCCGCGCCGGCCGCTCCGCTGCCCGCCTCCGGGATCACGGCTCGATCACAGGCAGGCCGCCAGGGCTCAGGCGATGCCGCACCGCTAACAGCGGCCCCCGGGCAGGCAGCGCGGCCCCCGCAGGTGCAGCCGATTCCCGGCGCGAGCGTGAGAATGCCGCGGCCGGGGTCAGCCGCGGCGTCGGCGCCCGGCCGGAGTGGCCAGGCGGCACCCGGGCCTGCCCGGCAGCGGTCCGTCCGGGCAGGCGGGCTTTCCGGCCAGCGGCAAGTCCCCGCGGCGCCCGCGGCGCCGCGCAGCTCAGCGGCCCCGGCCTTGCCAGCGGGGAGCTCGCGCCGCATGCCTCCGCCGCTGCCCGCCGCCGACACCGGCGCGCCGGGCAGGCACGTGGCACCCCCGCCGCTGCCCGCCGGACGTGGGCGCCACATGCAGCCTCTGCCGCTTCCCGCGCCGCAGCCGCCACCCGCCTCGCGCCCGGCCCCGCCTCAGCCGCCACCGACGGCGCGGGAACCCGGCGCGCAGGCAGCCCCCCGCCGCGGCCGGCCACGCCGCGCCCCCCGACCGCCACGTAACCCGGAGCCGCCGTCATGACAGGCACCCGCTACCAGCAGGTCCCGCCGATGCGCCAGGTGAGCAAAAGTGAGCCACGACTTCCCTGACAGCGCCCGGATCCCGGCCGACATCGAGCGGCCGGACAAGATCGTATTCGGGCTCACCGCGCGCCAGGCCGGCATCCTCGCCGGGGTCGCGGCGGTGCTGTGGCTGGTTTTCCTGGCCGTCCGGCACCTAGTGCCCGCGGTCGCCTTCGCCGCTGCCGCCGCGCCCCTGGCGGCTGCGGCGGCAGGCGCGGTGCTTGTCACGCGGGACGGGCTGAGCCTGGACCGGCTGGCCGCAGCCGCGATCCGGCAGTCCCGCGCCCCGCGCCGTCTGGTCACCGCCCCCGGCGGCGTCGTCCCGCCGCCGGAATGGGCTCCGGCCGCACCCGCCGTGCTGCCGTCCCCGCTGCGGCTTCCCGCCGTGCGGGTGGCCCCGGACGGCAGCTTGGACCTGGGCGCCGACGGGGCCGCGGTGCTGCTGGAGTGCACCACCGTGTCCTTCGCGCTGGCCACCCCGGGCGAGCAGGAGGCGATGACCGGCGCCTTCGGCAGATGGCTGAACAGCCTCACCGGCCCGGCCCAGATCCTGATCCGCGCCGAGCGGGTCGACCTGTCCGCAGCCATCACGCGGCTGCAGGAGACGGCGCCGCTGCTGCCGCACCAGTCCCTGGAGGACGCGGCGCTGGAGCACGCGGCGTTCCTCGCCAGCCTCGCCGCGTCCCGGGATCTGCTGCGCAGGAAGGTCATCCTCGTCATCCGCGAGCCCGCCTACCGCGGCCGCAGCGACGCGGCCGTCTCACGGGCGATGCGGCGCGCCGACGAGGCGGCACGCGCGCTGGCCGCCGCCGGGATCCGGGCAGCCGTCCTGGATGCCTACGAGGCCGCGGCCGTGATCGCCGCCGCCTGCGACCCGTGGCGGCAGGTCCCCTCCGGCGCGCCGGAATCCGTCATCACCCGGGAGCCGACGTGATCGGGTGGCGCAGGCGGAAGCCGGTCCCGCCGCCGGGGCCGTTCGGGCCGGACGCGGTGGAGGTGCGGGCCCGCAGCCTGCGCGTCGGTGACGGGGTATGCGCGACGTTCACCGTCACCGGCTACCCGGCGGAGGTGCCGCTGGGCTGGCTGGAGCCGCTGATCGCCGACCCCGGGCGCGTCGACCTTGCCCTGCACATCGAGCCGATCCCGCCGCAGGTCGCCGCGACCCGGCTGCGGCACCAGCTGGCCCGGCTGGAGGCGTCATCCAGATCCAGCCGCGAGCACGGGCGGCTGGCCGACTTCGAGGGCGAGGCGGCCGCCGACGACGCGACCGACCTGGCCGCCCAGCTCGCCCGCGGCCAGAGCAAGCTGTTCCGTTCCGGGCTGTACTTCACGGTGCATACCCGCGACGACGAGGAACTCCAGGCCGAGTCCGAGCGCATCCGGGCCGTCGCGGCGTCGCTGCTGCTGGACGCCAAGCCAGCGTCCTGGCGCAGCCTGCAGGGCTGGGTGACCACCCTGCCGTTCGCCGCCGACGCGCTGCAACTGCGCCGGACGATGGACACCGCGGCGCTGGCCGCGAGCTTCCCGTTCAGCTCACCGGACCTGTCCGCAGACGCGGCCAGCCCGACCGCGGTGCTCTACGGGCTCAACACCGCGTCGTCATCGCTGGTCATGTGGGACCGGTGGGTGCTCGACAACTACAACTCGGTCATCCTCGCCCGGTCCGGGTCCGGGAAGAGCTACCTCGCCAAGCTGGAACTGATCCGCTCGGCATACGCCGGGATCGAGGCGATCGTCATCGACCCGGAGGACGAGTACTCCCGGCTGTGCGAGGCCACCGGCGGCGTACTCATCCGGCCAGGCCAGCCCGGTGTGCACATTAACCCGCTCGAGCTGCCGCCCGTCCCGGACGGCGCCGACACCCTCGTCCGCCGCGCGCTGTTCGCGCACACCGTCGTGGCGGTGCTGCTGGGCGAGCAGCCCAGCCCGGCCGAGCGGGCCTCCCTGGACGCCGCCGTGACCGCCACCTACGACAAGGCCGGCATCACCTCCGACCCGGCCACCTGGAGCAGGCCCGCCCCGCTCATGCGCGACCTCGCCGATGTCCTGGCCGCCAGCGGCGACCAGGCAGGCCGGGACCTGGGCGCCCGGCTGGTCCCGTATGTGACCGGGAGCTGGCGCGGCCTGTTCGACGGCCCGTCCACCGCCCGCCCGTCCGGGCACCTGACCGTGTACTCGCTGCGCGACCTGCCCGAGGAACTGCGGCCGCTCGGCACCCTGCTCACCCTGGACGCGACCTGGCAGCGGGTCTCCAACCCCCGCGACCGCCGACCCCGCCTGGTCACCGTCGACGAGGGCTGGCTGCTGATGCAGCAGCCCGAAGGAGCCCGCTGGCTGTTCCGGCTCGCTAAGTCGGCCCGCAAGTACTGGACCGGGCTGACCGTCATCACCCAGGACGCCGCCGACGTGCTCGGCTCTCCCCTCGGGCAGGCGGTCGTGACCAACGCCGCCACCCAGATCCTGATGCGCCAGGCCCCGCAGGCGATCACCCAGGTCACCGAGGCATTCGGGCTGTCCGCCGGGGAGCAGGCGTTCCTGCTGTCCGCCGGGCGCGGCCAGGCACTCCTGGCCGCCGGCTCCAGCCGTGCCGGGTTCGAGGCCGTCGCCTCCCCCGCCGAGCACCGGCTGATCACGACAGACCCGGCCGAGCTCGCCCGGCTCGGCGAGAGCACGGACGAGGAGGACCCGTGGTAAGCGCCGCTGACCTGCCCCGTCCTGCAGACGAAAGGAGCAAGGACCGTGCTGCGGCACCTGCTGGTTAACCCGTCCGGATTCTCCCGCCAGTTCCTCCACCGTGCCCTGCACGACCTGACCGCGGCCGGCATTCCCGCCGCGGTCGCGGCAGTCGCGCTGATCACCGTGCTGGTCACGGCGCGGGCGCTGACCGTCAGGCGCCGGCACGCCCGGATGGCCGAGGGCGCGCGGCAGGTCACGATCCTCGCCCCGCCGCAGGCCAGCCCGGAAGGCGGGCAGGTGCTGTGGGCTAACCTGACCGGGCTGCTGCGCTCGCCGTGGCGTCGGCTGCTGTCCGGACAGCCGCACCTGGCGTTCGAGTACCGGTGGACTCCGGACGGCGCGCAGATCAGCTTGTGGCTGCCGGGCCGCATCCCCCCGGGCCTGGCCGAGCATGCCATTGCCGCTGCATGGCCGGGCGCCGTCACCAGCACGGGACCCGCAACCCCTCCGTTGTCCGGCGGGACTGCCACGGAGGGCGGCGTGCTGATGCTGGGGAGGCCCGACCATTACCCGATCCGGTCTCAGCACGACGCCGATCCGCTGCGCGCGCTGTTCGCCGCCGCCGAGGGCCTCTCCCCCGGAGACACCGCGATATGGCAGGTACTGGCCAGGCCCGTCGCCGGGCCGCGGCTGCTGCAAGCCCGCCGAGCCGCCTCCCGCCTGGCCGGCGGCGGCCCGGCACGGCCCGCGTCCCGGGTGCTTGACCTGCTTACCCCCAGCCTTGCTCGCCGTACCCGGCGGCCGGCCGGCGGAACCGGGTTCCCGGACCGCCCGGCCGAGATCCGGGCCATTCTCGGCAAGGCGGCCGGCCCGCGCTGGGCAGTCGCCATCAGGTACGCGGTCACCAGCTCCGGCACGGCCACGCCCGCCGAGCAAGCCCGGCTCCGGGGCCGCGCCCACGCCCTGGCCACCGCAGCAGCCCTGTACAGCAGCGGACACAACTACCTGGCCCGCCGCCGACTCCGCCAGCCGGCCGCCGCACTGGCCTCCCGCAGGCTCGGCCGCGGCCAGCTGCTGTCGATCCCGGAACTGGCGGCGCTGGCGCACCTGCCGGTCGACGCCGCCGTCCCCGGCCTGGCCAGGGCCGGCGCCCGAGCCCTGCCCCCGCCCCCCGGGATCCCCGGCCCAGGACCGGGGCGGCGCACCCTCGGGCAGACCGACGCCGGAGCGCCGCGCATGGTCGCCGTCAGCCCACCGGATGCCCGCCACCACCTGCACGTCCTGGGTGAGACAGGGGCGGGGAAGTCGACCCTCATCGCCAGCATGGTGCTCGCCGACGCCGACGCCGGGCGCGGCGCCCTAGTCATCGACCCCAAGGGCGACCTGGTAACCGACCTGCTGGACCGGCTTCCGGCCGACGTCGGGCACCGCACCGTGCTATTCGACCCGGAAGACGGCGGCCCGCCGCCGAGCCTGAACGTGCTCAGCGGCGACGACGCCGACCTGACCGTCGACCACCTGGTCGGCATCTTCCGTAAGATCTTCATCGAGTTCTGGGGACCGCGGACCGATGACCTGCTGCGCTCGGTGTGCCTGACGCTCGCCGCGAAGCCCGATGCCACCCTGGCCAGCATCCCCCGGCTGCTCGGCGACGCCGGCTACCGAAGAGAGGTCACCGCCGATATCCGCGACGACATCCTGCGCGGTTTCTGGGACTGGTACGAAGGACTTAGCGAGGCGCACCGCGGGTTCATCACCGCGCCGCTGCAGAACAAGATGCGCGCCTTCCTGCTGCGCAGGTTCGTCCGCGACGTCGTCGGCTCCTCGACCAGCAGCTTCAGCATGTCCGACGTCCTGGACGGCGGGCTGTGCCTGGTCCGGCTCCCCAAGGGCCTGCTCGGGGAGGACACCACCCGGCTGCTCGGCTCGGTCATCCTGGCCAGCGCCTGGCAGGCTGCCACCCGGCGCGCCCGGACCAGTCAGGGCGAGCGGCAGGACTGCTGCCTGTACATCGACGAGTGCCACAACTTCCTGTCCCTGCCGCACGGCATGGAGGACATGCTCGCCGAGGCGCGCGCCTACGCGGTCTCGCTGTGCCTGGTCAACCAGAACCTGGCCCAGCTCGGCCGCGAGCTCCGCGAGGGCATCTCCGCCAACGCCCGCAACAAGATCATCTTCACGGTGTCGCCGGAAGACGGCCGCGCCCTGGAACGGCATGTCACACCCGGGCTGTCCGGGCATGACCTGTCCCATCTGGGAGCCTTCCAGGCCGCCGCGCGGCTGGTCGTCGGGCAGGCCGAGCAGCCCGCGTTCACCATGCGGACGCTCCCCCTTCCGCCGCCAGTCCCCGGCCGCGCGGCGGCGATCCGGGCGGCAGCCCGTGCCGCGGCGGGCGCTTCGCGCCAGGCCGAAGACAAGACTGCGAGCACGGTGACCGACCCGCGGCTGGTCCCCGGGGCCGCGTCATGAGCAGGATCGTCGTCGCCGCCATCCCGGCCGCCCGGCGGCCCGGCCCGCCGCTGCGCAGCAAGAACCAGTCCCGGCCGCGGCTATCGGCAGACCTGGTCACCGAACTGGCGGCCAGGGCCACGCCCCGGGATCTATGGCTACTGCGGATGCTGGCCGAGCACCAGGTCCTGACCAGCGTCCAGATAGCCCAGCTGGGGTTCGGCAGCCCCGCGACCGCACGGCACCGGCTGATCCGCCTGTGGCGGTTGCGCGCCGTAGACCGGGCGCAGCCGTTCGCAGCCAGCGGGTCAGCGCCCATGCACTACGTTCTCGGCGACGCCGGCGCCGCCGTGCTGGCCGCCCGGGCAGGCACAACCGTGACCGAGGCCGGGTACCGGCGGGACCGTGCCCTCGCCGCGTTCGCCTCCTCCCACCTTGCTCACACCGTCGGCGCCAACGGCGTGATGACCGCCCTGGTCGCGGTCGCCCGGACACGGCCAGGACGCGCGCTGGCTGCCTGGTGGCCAGAGCGCCGCTGCGGGCGGCAGTGGGGCGCCATGGCCCGCCCCGACGCCTACGGCCGCTGGCATGAGGACGGCCGGGCCGACACCGACTTCTTCCTCGAATACGACAACGCGACTGAACCAGCCGACCGCGTCGCGGGCAAGCTAGGCGGCTACTCCGCCCTCGCGGCCGCCACCGGCATCAGCACCCCGGTCCTGTTCTGGTTCCCCAGCCCCGCCCGCGAGGCCGCCGTCCGGCCCGCGCTCGCCGGCCACCGCGTCCCGGCCGCCACCGCCAATCCCGCCGCAGGCACCAGCCCGGCCGACACGGTGTGGCTGCCGGCAGGCCGCGACGGCTCGCGTCTTCCCCTGGCCGCACTCGCCATCCCGCCGCCCGCCAGCACCGCGGCACGACAGCCGGCCGCCGCGCTACCTCAGCCCGAAACCTCGCTGGCCGACGGCCCCGTACCGCCCATGCCGCCCCCGTAGGGAGGAGACCTTGTGTACAACAATGACGGCGCACGCCAGCCGGGGCGCCCGCCTGACCTGTCGATGCCGCGGCGCCCTCGGCGGAGAATGCACACCCGGCTGACGGTCGCTGCCGTCATAGCGGCATGCGCGCTCGGCGTCGCCGCCGCGCTGCAGCTTCTCCCGCGCCCCGCCGGAGAGGTACCTGCCGCACCCCTGACGGTCCCGTCCGCCAGGGCCGGGTCAGGCTCGGTTCCCGTGCAGCCTGGGTCTGCGGGCGTGCTCCTGCCGGATCCCGGCGTCTACCGGCTGCTCCCGGTCACAGCCAGCCAGCTCGCGGCGGCAGTCGGCGTCGCCGCCGCGTTCACGGACGCGTACGGCACGTATTCCTACACGCAGCCGGCATCCGCTTACCTGGCCAGGCTGCGGCCTTATACCGCTCCGGGCCTGCAAGCCGAACTCGCCCAGGCGGCCACCGCGCCCGGCCTGCGCCAGCAGCGCGCCCGGAACCGCGTCTCGATCACCACCACGGCCACTGTCACGGCCGTCCGGGACATCGCCAGCACCACGGTCACCTTCGTCGTCACCGCCCGCCAGGTAATCCGCTCGCAGCACCCGGCGATCGTCACCGTCAAGGAGTACGCCGTCACCGTTGTTCGCGGGTCAGGCGGCTGGCAGGTCTACGACATCGAGCCCGCGGACGTCGGGCAGGCCGGGAGCATCTCATGATGCCGCTGCCCTGGCTCGGCCGGAGGCAAGAAGGCTCGGCAAGCGCCACCGTAGTCATCGCGGCGACCGCCGCGATGCTGCTGATCCCGCTGCTGATGATCTCCGCCGGCTCAGGCGGCCTGTCCTCAGCGGCAGCGGCGTGCACCCCGGTCGGCGCAGCGCAGCCCGAGCCGTCTGCCGCGGCCCGGTCAATCCCCGGCAGCTACCTGGCCCTGTTCGAGCAGGCGGGGCGCAAATACGGCATCCCGTGGCCCGTGCTCGCCGGGATCGGCGAGGTCGAAAGCGGCGACGGCGCGAACGACGGCCCCTCCAGCGCGGGCGCGCTCGGTCCCATGCAGTTCCTCCCGTCGACCTGGCAGATCTACGGCGACGGCGGCGACATCATGAACCCCGCTGACGCAATACCGGCCGCCGCCAGGCTGCTGCTCGCTACCGGAGCCCCGGCCGACATCTCAGCCGCGATCTTCGCCTATAACCACTCCCCCGATTACGTCAGCGAAGTCCTCAGCTGGGCGAACAGCTACGCTTCCGGGGGCTACACCGTCAGCTCCAGCCAGCAGGCCGATTGCACCATGGCCGCAGTCCGCCAGGCGCCCAGCGCCATCGCCGCACAGATCGTCAGCTACGCCATGACGCAGATCGGCAAGCCGTACATATGGGGCGGAACCGGCCCCGCCGGGTTCGACTGCTCCGGCCTCATCTACGCCGCCTACCGCAGCGTCGGCATCATCCTCCCCCGCACCACGTTCGGCATGTGGGACCTGCCAGCACACATCCCTGGACGTGACGCCGAACCCGGCGACATCGTGTTCTTCAACACCGGCCCGGGAACCGCCCTCGATCACCCCGGCCACGCGGGCCTCGTCATCGGCAACGGGCAGATGGTTGTCGCCAGCTGCACCACCTGCGGCCCCATCGCCACCGCCAGCTACACCGGAAACCCCGCCCTCGTCGGATTCGTCCGGCCCCTCGCTGACCCCGCCATCACCGTCCAGCTCAGCGGCCACTGAGCTGGACGGGCCTCCTCGCCGTGGTCCCACTGCCTTCGCCGGTGTGGCCGGACAGAACTGCGCCCGCGCCTGGCAGAACCAGCGGGAATGGCGGCTGGCTGACCTCAGCGGACACTGCCGAGCTCGCCTCCCTCAATCAAACGCCAAGCGCTCGCCGTCGTCCGTCTCACCCCACACCACCGCGTGTCCGGCGGGCGCTGCGATCGAGGGAGCAATAGCCTGACGGCATGGTGAGAGCCCTGCGGCAAGCGGTCGCGCAGACCACTGTGCCCGAGGATCCGACCGACGCGGGCATCCTGGGCGAGAGCGGCGCGGAGATCCGAACCCTCTTGCGCGACGCCCGCACGTCCGGCGCGCGGCTAGCCCAGTTTCCGGAAAGGGGCAATCGTCTACCCGGGCAAGTGCGTGATGTCCTCGGCCGGGCAGGCCACGCTGGCGGAAGCAGACCGGACACGAGCCGACTGGGACATCATGGGCGCCGAGGCAGAGGCGATCGCCGGCCCCGCCAGCGAACTGGGTTGTGGACTGCCTTCGGTTCCCTCCACCCGCTCACCCCGCCGAACCGCCCGCACAACTCCCTCTACATAATCTCCCCGAACGGCCACGTGGTGACTCGTTACGACAAGCGGTTCCTGTCGCATACCGAAGTCACCTGGATGTACACGCCAGGCACCGAACCGGTCGTGTTTGCAGCCGAAGGGCGAACGACTTCGCCCGGATCCGCTCGGTTGGCACCGGGTCCTGGATTACCCGTAGCGAGCAAGGCCACGGAAACGGCACCGAGGCCAGGGCCACGGTACTGGAGCTAGCGTTCGGCCAGCTCGGCGTGGAGGAAGCCTGCACCGAGTACCTCGCCGGTAACCACGCCTCGGACAAGGTCTCCCGTAAGCTCGGGTACGCCGACAACGGACAGCACCTAGCCCACCGGGACGACACCGGGCATACGATGGAGTTCCAGCTACGGCTTGACCGCCAGACTTGGCAGAAGAACCGCGACGACATCTCCTGCTCCGTCATCGGCATCGAGCCTTCCCTTGCCATGTTCGGCGCTAGAAGCGGTGACCATGGCTGAGCGCAGGTCACCTGCCCTGTAGCGAGCAGCTCGTGCTGACTGGGCCCGAACCGGTTCGTAGTGCTCGCGCTCCGCAGCGATTACCCGATGCCTGCACGTCGTAATCCCTCTGGCCGACCAGGACTGGGCGGCCCCTCTCTGTCAGAACTGACAGCCGCCCTACACCATGCTGACAGCAGCCTTACACCTTCCCACCGGCCGATGGAATCCCTGAGATGATTACGCCACCTGTTCTTCGACCGAGACTACGGCGTGAAGGACAGCGCCAAGGCGAAAGTGGCCGGTGACATATTCGAGCTGGTCTCCGCAGCCATCATGTGGAATATCGCCGCCCGCTGGAACCGCTACATGACAGGCCAGACCTGGCCGACCAGATCCGGTTATCCGAAGCCGTCCACCACAAAAGGCGAACCGGCAAGTCGCCGTGCTGAACTTGCCGCGCAACTACGAGGTATCCGCTGGTCGTCATCGTCATGGCCTGACCTTTGCTTGCGGTTCCGCGTCGGCTGCGTCTTGCTTTTCCGTGCTGGTGATGGCGCCCAGGTCGCGCAGGAGCCGGGCGCGGTCTTCTCGAAGCCGCCCCTGGTGGTGGAGTTTCTGCTGGCGGTACAGCCAGCCCCCGGTGGGGTGGCCGCGGGGGAAGCGGAGGCTGCCGTGCTCGTGTTTCCAGGCGGCGGCTTCGGCGTAGCGGCCCTGCCAGGCGTCTTCGCCGGGGTCCCAGTCGAACCCGATCTCGTTCAGCAGCCGTTCCTGGTCTTTGGTCATGCGCCCGGTTTTGCGCCGGATGCGCTGGCCGGCTTTCCAGTCGCTGAGGTCGATGCCGCTGGCGCCTTTGTATCCCTCGGGGACCCGCAGGTGGCCGTGCTTGTCCTTGAATGCCTTGAGATCTTGGTAGCCGGCCTCCCACGGGCCGGGGCGGCGGGCGGTGATCCCGAGCTTCTCCAGCAGGGCGGTCTTGGCGTCGTCGAGCTTGCCGCGGTGGCCGGCGAGCAGCTGTCCTTCCAGCCAGGTCGCCTCGGGTGAGCCGGCGGGCAGCTGGCCGGGGCCGCCGTGCCGGGTGAGGGCGGCGGCGAGCTGCTCATAGCGGCGCATCCACCGGGCTTTCCTGGGGTTCAGGGTGAACCCGATTGCCTCCAGCAGCGCCCGGCGGGCGGGTGTCATCGTCCCGGCGCGGGCGGTGTCCCGCTGGGTGTCTTGCCACTGCGCGAGCCCGATGCCGCCGGCGGTGACGTAGTCCAGCGGGACCTCGAGGTGCCCGTGGGTGTCACCGAACGCGCGCAGCTCGGCGTAGGTGCTCATCCAGGCGTCGTCGAGCGGGTCCCAGATCATGCCGAGCGCGTCCAGCAGCCGGATGCGCTCCGGGCTCAGGGTGCCGCTGTTGCGCCCGGCCCGCTGGGCTGACAGCCACGCCCCGAGCGGGAACCCGCCGGCGGTGATATAGGAGTGCGGGACGTCGAGGTTGCCGTGTTCCTGGTGGTAGGCGCGGGCGTACCCGTACCCGTCCCACCACGATGACGTGGTTCTGGCCAGCACGTGGATGCGCAGCGCGTCCAGGGTGGCCTGGAGGATCCCGGGCGGGCCGGTGACCGCGACCCGGGACGGGAGCCGGACGGGGCCGCCCGGGTCGGCGGCGCGGGCGGCGCGGGCGGCGCCAAGGGCGTCAGCGAGGTCGGCGTCGTGGGCGCACATCGCGCGGATCACGTTCAGCACGTGCTCGTACCGGCCGCCGCCCGGCTCGCCGTCCTCGCCGTCGTCCGGGACCAGGGCGGGCACGATGACGGTGGCGGTGTCGGTGCCGCCGCCGCGCCGCAGCGCCCGGCCCACGGCCTGCACGATGTCGGTGACGGACTCCTTGGGCGCCCCGAACAAGACCGAGTCGATCTCCGGCACGTCCACGCCCTCGCCCAGGCAGCGGGCGTTGGCCACCACCGCCCAGCCGCCGTCCGGCGGGCGGCGCAGCTGCTCCAGCGCCAGGTTCCGCTGCAGGGCGCTCATCCCGCCGTGCACGTAGGTGGCCGACAGCGGCCCGGCCGGGCGGCGGTCCGCCGGCAGCAGGGCCAGCGTGGCCGGCAGCCGCCCGGCGAACTGGCGGGCCGCGGCGACCCGCGGCAGGAACGCCACGCAGCGGCGCAAACCGAACTGCGCGGCGGCCATCGCCAGTGCCGCCTGCGCGGCGGCCAGCCGCACCGGCACGCCGCCGTCGGCGAGCTCGCCTCCGGCGGCCAGCAGCCCGGCGACCTGGCGGCTGGTGACGGCCGCGACCACGATGCGGTAGTCCTTGAGCCAGCCGTCATCGATCGCGCGGCGGAACGGGTAGCGGTAGGCGACCGGGCCGAACACCTCCTGGTCGTCCATCGAGATGGCTCGGGGCCTCCCGCGGGCCTGCGCGACCAGCCTGGGGGTGGCCGTCATCGACAGCCGCCGCCGTTCGGGCAGGAACCCCGGCCCGGTGATCGCCGCGGTGAACTTGTCGGCCGCCCCGGCGAGCCGGTGCGCCTCGTCGACCACCGTCAGCTCGGCGACCTGCCCGGCCCGCCGCAGCCCGGCCGCCAGCCGGTGCGCGGAATCGAAGACGGCCACGGCCAGCGCCCGCCCGCAGGTGCCGGCCAGCCACTTGGCGATCTCCTCCACATCGGTGGTCACCCGCGCCGGGAGGTCGGCGGCGCGCACCCAGGTGGGGCGCACCGTGGGATCCGAGCACACCGCCAGCACCCGGTCGGTAGGACAGCCCGCCTGCCAGGCCGCGATCGTCTGCGCGGCCAGCGGGATCGACGGCACCAGCACCGCCGTCACCCCGCCGCCGGCCAGCCGGGCCGCCGCCCGCGACGCAACGAACGTCTTGCCCGTCCCGCACGCCATCACCAGCTGGCAGCGTCCCCCGGCGCCCAGCCCGGACACGACCGCGGCCACAGCCTCGGCCTGGTACGCGCGCAGCCCCTGGACCGGAGCCTCCGCCGTCACCGCGCCTCCGTCCGGGCTCGTCCAGGAATAACCCGTAGACGCCGACCACATCGGCGCTGCCCAGCGCGCCGCCGGCCCCGGGTTATTCGCCGGCGGGCACTCCGCGTGTCCTTCTTGCTGCCGTCAGCGGCTGCTCCGCGCTGTCCCGCGCCCGGGTTCCCGGCACGGCCGGCACCCTGGGTCACGGGGGCGCCGCGGCGAGCGGAGCCGGGGCCGCCGGGACCGCTCGTGAACGCAGCCAGAGAGCAAGGGCACGCCTGTCGCTCCGTGCTACCCGCCATCCCAGCCGAGCAGCGCGGGGAGCTCCCGGAGGTGCGCAATCACCAGGGTGCCTGGCGGCAGCATGGCGCGCTCGTCTTCCGCGGCACCGCCTGCCCTGACCAGGGCGGTGTGCATGCCGAACCGTTGCGGTCCGAGGATGTCGGTTTCCAGGTTGTTGCCGATGTGCAGCACCTGATCGGGCCAGCAGTTGGCAGCGGCGGTGATGAGCCGGTAGAAGGCAGGATCTGGTTTCCGCACGCCCACTGAGGCGGACATGAACGCGGCACGCCACACGTTGCTGATCCCGGCCGCGCGCAGCGCGGGCCAGCGGTCCTCCCCGTCGGCCGTATTGGATGACAGGATGAGCGCCAGGCCCCGTCCGGCGAGCGCGCGGAGCACCGGGACGCAGGCCGGGTCTACCGGGCGGCTGCCGCCCAGCAGCGGCCGTGTCTCATCGGAGATCGTGCCGCCATAGTCGATCGCGAGGCAGACCGCACTGGCGGCGATGCGGCGGGCCTGATCCTGGTCCATGCTCACGCTGCCGTTCCCGGCGCGTACCGGTCCAGGTCGAGCGTGACGGAGACCAGGCGGTGATCGCTGGCGCGGTTGCCGGTCCCGGACACGTGCACGGCGTAGGTCTCCGGGAGGACGCATCCTGCCAGGGCAGGACTGACCACGATGTGGTCGATGCGCCCGCCCTGCCCGATGTCGGCCTTGTCGTTGACCGTCGGGGACATGTCGCTGGCTATGCATCCGGCGCTGGCGAACCCGGCCTCGGCGAACAGCGTCAGCGCACGCCGGTCCGACGTCAGCGTGCTGCCGGGGCGGGCGCCGGGAGCAAGCGTCTTGTGGTGGCGCTTGTGCGGCAGGAGCTTGTGCCAGGCCGGCTCGAACTCGCGGTGCCCTGAGCAGTCGGGCCACAGGCTGTTGAGGTCACCGCCGATGATCGCGGGAATGCCCGGCGCGGCGAACCGGGTGAGCTGCTGCGCTTGATCGAGCCGGACATCGCCGCTCCAGTACGCCCAGTGCACGCTCATCGCGATCAGGGCCGGCCCGAATCCCCCGGCCTCGAATTCGGTTGGCCCGCCCTGGCCGGGGAAGACATCGGGCCACAGCGGGTTGTAATGCGCTACCGCGTGCAGCCGCCGGGTGCGCCAGAAGATGAGCGTGTGCGACATGCTGCCGGTGCCGGGGGTCATCAGGCTGCGGTCCAGGCCGATGCTGCTGAGCAGCCGTTCGGCGCGAAACCGCGTACGCTGGGCGTTCGCCTGCCAGTTCTTCCCCTCCTGCAGCAGCAGAAGGTCCACGTCCCCGGCCTGGCCGACCAGGTCCGGGAGCATATTCACCTCCCGGCCTTCTTCCAGATTCAAGGTAGCCACGGTCAGTGTGTTCACTTCAGCCTCCGTTAACGGTGCCAAGGTGTGCGGCGGGGTCAGGGCTGGATGGTGACGCTGATGCGCAGGTGGTAGCTGCCGGGCACGATCGCGTTTTTCCATGCCGCGTTGACCAGGATGCGGTCGATGGCCCGGCGCAGCCGCCCGTCCGGGACGGGCACTTGTGTCGGTGTCGGGTCGCGGGCCAGTTCGGCGGCGTCGAAGAACCCGATGCCGCGTTCGCGCTGCCCGGTTTGCGGGCTCCACCAGCCGGTCAGGCAGTCCAGCGCCCGGGTGTCGGCAGGAAAGGCCCGGCCTGCCCGGAGCCCGTGCTGCCACAGCACCCCGTGCGCCCGGGCCCATTCCTGGCCCGGGTGGCCCCACAGCGCCGGGTCGTTCAGCTCGCGGTCTTCCCATGCTGGCCCGGAGGGAACCGAGTTCCAGTCCATCGCGACCAGCGTGGGGACTCACGGGCCGGCCAGGCGGCGCAGCCTGCGGGTCGGCGAAGATGACCGGCGCGTACAGGCCCTCCCGCGGCAGCTCGCAGGCCAGCGGCATATACGGCGGCACCCCGCCGCGGCGGCCTCCCACATCCCCTCACCGCCCGGCATTTCATACCTGCCGGCCTCGCCCAGCACCAGAATGTACGCCCATCTGTCCCGGTCACCAGCCACCCGGACCAGGCCGGCGAAGTCGTAACCGCGGCCGGAGCTGTAGGCGTGGTCGTGCCCGCCGATCAGCCCGCCATGCTCGAAGTTGAAATAGCTGAAATCGATCTCCCTCACGACGCCCGTCCCGGCCCATGCCGCCGACCGTCACCAGTAGCCAGGGTTTCTCGCGCAGCCTGCTGGTCCCGGCGGTTCGCCTGCCGGACGGGGGCTGCCAGGGCGAGGTAGATGAGGGCTGCTGTGAACCAGCCGATCAGCCAGGAGACATCGGCGCCGCCGAGCGGTTTGACTAGCGGCCCGGTGTAGTCCGGCTGGCTCACGAAGGGCCATTCGGCGGCCAGGCCGGCCGCGTAGGCCAGCAGGCCGCGCCAGGCGAATCTCCCGTAGGCGCCGCCGGCGGTGAAGAAGGAGGCGACATCGTAGCTGCCGTGCCGGATCAGGAAGTAGTCGGCGAGGTTCACCGCGCTCCACGGGATGAACAGCACCAGGATCACGTCGAGGAAGTTGCTCAGGTTGGTCACGAACTGCTGGTAGCCGAAGCAGGCGACCACGACGCCCACGGCCATGACGCACAAGAACGGGATCAGCCGGACGGTGACCGACTCGGCCCTGAACCGGCGCCACATGCTGGCGAAGGAGATCACCTGGAAGGACCCGGTGTAGGCGTTGAACGTGTTGGCATTGACCAGGCTCAGGGCCATGATGATCAGCGCCCACTTGCCGGAGATCTTCCCGACGGCCGCGACCGTGCCGAGCGAGGGCAGCAGCGCGGTGAGGTAGGCGCCGATGGCGCAGGAGCCGATGGTCGCCAGGATGCTGCCGGAGTAGATGCACCAGAACAGCCGCTGCCCGCTGGTCTTTGCCGGGAGGTACCTGGTGTAGTCCGAGACGAACGGGCCGAACGAGAGCATGTCGATGACCAGCAGGGCGACGCCGGCCAGGAAAAGGCCGGCGGGCGGGCGGGCCAGGGCGGTCTGGCTGGCCGGGAGCGCGTGCCGCAGGCCCTGGATGAACATGATGACCAGTGACACGCCGACCACGACGGCGGTGGCCTGCATGACCCGGTGGATCCACCGGTAGCCGAAGATCCCGATCACCACCGACGGGACGGCCAGGATGAGGATCCATCCCGGCATGGCCAGGGCGGCGGTCACCCCGGTCATGGACTGGGCCTGGATCACCAGCTCAGCGGCGATGAACCCGACGTTCAAAAGCAGGACGGCGGGGAACATGAACGCGGCCCCGTAGAACCCGAACTGGCCGCGGCTCTGGATGCTCTGCGGCACGCCGAGCCTGGGTCCCTGGGTCGCGTGCAGCGCGATCAGCAGCGCGCCGATCAGGGTGCCGATCGTGATCGCGGCCAGTGCCCACCAGAACGTCAGCCCGATCGAGACGCAAACCCCGCCCAGGACGACGTTGAACACGTTGACGTTGCCGCCGAACCAGAAAACCAGCTGGTGCCAGGGTCTCCCGTGCCGCGCGGCGGCGGGGATGTGATCAATATGCCTGTTCTCGACGTACCGGCGCACCTGCTGGTTGCGCGCCGTGGCTGTGGTCATTGCCTGCTCATCCTTTACTTGTCAGTGGCCGCGTGGTGCGGCCTGGGGCTGTTCCCGGCCGGGCTGGCGGCCGGTGATCAGGTCTGCGGCACGCTCGGCGATGGCGAGCACGGTTGCGTTGGGGTGGGCGTTGGGGATCAGCGGCATCACTGATGCGTCGGCGACTCGCAGCCCGCCGATGCCGTGGACGCGCAGTTCCGGGTCGGTGACCGCGCCGTCGTCCGGGCGGGGGCCGATCTGGCATGTTCCGGCCGGGTGGTAGTAGCTGCTCACCGTGCGCCGGATCCAGTCCCGCAGGCCGCCGCCGCCGCGGGTCCCGGGGCCGGGGTGTGCTTCTGTCGCGCCGAGGCGGGCGAAGGCGGTGCCGGCTGCGGCGGCGCGGATCATGGCCAGGCCTGCCTCCAGCCGGTCCAGGTCGGCGGGCTCGCGCAGGAAGCCGGGGTCGATCAGCGGCGCGGCCAGAGGATCGGCCGACCGCAGCCGGACCGTGCCGCGGCTGGCGGGGGCGACGGCGGAGGCCACCAGGGCAAAGCCGCCGGCCGGGGGCTGCAGGCCGGGCGGGGCGACGGGCAGCAGGATGGGGAAGATGTGCAGGTCAGGCCAGGCGCCTGCCAGCGGGGTGGACAGGGCGGAGTAGGTTTCCCCGTGATTGTGCTGGCTGCGGGGCAGCGGCACCGCGCAGGTGTAGCAGGCCATGGCGATCGGGTGGTCCTGCAGGTTCGCGCCGGTCCCGGGCAGGTCGGCGACCGGGTCGATGCCGAGCCCGCGCAGGCGCGCGGCCGGGCCGATGCCCGACAGCATCAGCAGCTGCGGCGAGCCGATCGCGCCGGCGCACACTATCACCCCGGCGGCTGCGCGGGCCTGCCGCGGGACCCCGTCGCGGAGGTATCCGGCGCCGGTGCACTGGCCGCCGCTGATGAGCAGGCGGGTGACCAGGCAGCCGGTGAGGACGGTGAGGTTCGCCCGGCCCAGTGCGGGCAGCAGGTAGGCGCCGGCGGGGCTGACCCGGCGGCCTTCCCAGATGGCGAGGTCGGGCCAGGCCACCCCTTCCTGCCGGGTGCCGGACAGGTCAGCGGTCACCGGGCAGCCGAGCGCGCACAGCGCCCCGGCGAGGGCGACGGCGGCGGGGTGCCGACTGGCCTCGGGGACCGGGGCGACCCGGACCGGGCCGCTGGTCCCGCGCAGCGCCGGGTCACGGCCCTCGGCGTGCTCGCTGCGCTTGAAGTACGGCAGCAGATCCTCGTGTGCCCACCCGGCCGCGCCGCCCGCCGCCCACGCGTCGTACACCGCGTGGTGGCCGCGCACGTGGGCCATCGCGTTGATCGCGCCGGACCCGCCCAGTCCCCGGCCGCGGGGGTAGGGCAGCGGCCCGGCGCCGGCCTGGGCGGTCGTGATGCCGGCCCAGTCGGCCGCCGATCCGATGAGACCGGGCCACGCGCCCGGCACCAGCATGGCCGGGACCGGCTCGGCGCTGCCGGCTTCCAGCAGCAGGACCCGGACGGCGGGGTCCTCGCTCAGCCGGGCGGCCAGCACGCAGCCGGCCGTTCCGCCTCCGGCGATGATGTAGTCATAGTCCGTCACGGGACTCCCCTTCCGCGCTGCTCATCCGGCTGACATGTCCGCGGTGATGCCGGCGAGCACCTGCCGCAGCCGGCGGGTCACCGGGTCACCGGGGGACAGGGCCTGCTCGGCGCGGGGGATGCTGTCGCGCAGCACGGTGACGGCATCCCCGGCCTGCCCGGCGGCGTGGTAGGCGGCGGCCAGGTCCGCGCGGCGGGCCAGGGTGGCGGGATGGCCGGGGCCGAACGCGCGCTCGCAGCCCGCGCAGGCCTGCTGGTGCTCGCGCAGCGCGTCGCCGATCTGCCCGGCGCTGTCGTAGGCGGCTGCCAGGCTTGCCCGTGCAGCGAGCGTGTCCGGGTGATCAGGGCCGAGAGCCCGCTCGCGGGCGGCCAGGACACGCCTGTACTGGCCGATGGCGGCCTTGGTGTTGCCGCCGGCCAGGCACGCGGCGGCCAGGCGCAGCGCGGCGGCCAGGGTCGCAGGATCATCGTGGCCGTGCAACTGCTCACGGCCGGCCAGCGCCTGTGTGCAGAACCGCACCGCCGTGGCGGGGTCTCCGGCTGCCAGGAACGCGGCAGCGTACTCCTCCAGGCCGGCCAGGGCACCCGGGTCGCCGGGGCCGCGGGCCTGCTGGCTGCGCCCGGCCGCCTCCCGCAAGATGGTGAGTGCCTGGTTCGTTTCGCCGCAGGCTGCCAGCGCCTTGGCGAGGCTGATCCTGGCGGCGATGGCGGCCGGGTGGGCGGGGCCGAGGACGCGGTCTCGGCCGTCCAGGACCCACCGTGAGCAGGCCACGGCACGGTCTGCCTGCCCGGCCGTCAGCAGTGCGTCTGCCAGCTGCCCGGCCGCGACCAGCGTGTCGGGGTGGTCGGTGCCGAGCAGCCGTTCGCAGCGGGCGGCGATATCCCGCCACCAGGCGGCCGCCGGGCCGGACAGCCGCGCGGCGCTCATGCTCTGCCCGGCCGTCAGCAGCACCCGGTGGCAGCTGCCGCCGGCCCACAGCCCATCTCCGGCATGGTGCAGCAGGCTGGCGGCGCAGGCACGCATCCGTCCGGCCGGCCAGGAGCGGGGCTGGTCCTTCGGCCACGCCTCGAGCAGCGCGTCCGCTGCTGCCCGCACCGCCCGGTCGGCCAGGTCCGGGGAAGCTGCGGCGCGGACCGCCGCCTGCAACGGCGTGCTGGCCCACACGGCCGGCTCGCCGACTGGGCCGATGGAAATGAGCCCGGCGTCCTCCAGGGCCAGCGCTGCCTCCCACGCCTGCTCAGGGCCCGGCGGGAACCCGGCGCCCGCCTCGGCGAGGTACTGGCAGGCGGCGGGGGCGGTGAGCACCGCGGCGGGAATCCCGTAGCTGTCCAGCAGCGCGGACAGTACCAGCAGCGGCCAGGTGCCGCCGCCGGGCAGCAGTTCGGCGGCATACTCCGCCGACAGCAGCCAGGTGACCGCCGCGGCGGGCGGCTCACCGACCCCGGCGGCCCGCAGCAGGGCCCGCTGCTGGCCGAAGTAATGCTGGTAGTGGCGGCAGCCGGTGCCCGACCCGGCCATCACCGCGCCGGCCTGGGCCAGCGCGGCCGGCTCGCCGCCCAGCGACACGGCCAGGTCGTAGGCCCCGCTGCGCTGGTCCCGGTCAGCCGTCAGTCGGCCGGACAGGAACCCCACCGCCTCCCGCAGGCTGAAGACGGGCACCGGCACCGCGACCGCCCGCTGCCCGTCCGGGACCACTGCGGCGTCCGCGGCGGTGATCAGCAGCCGGCCGGCCGTGCCGACTGGCCACAGGCCGTCCAGGTCGGCGGCGTCGCGCAGGTCATCCAGGACCACCAGCCACCGCCGCGCCGTGTCGGCCAGCCATGCCGCGAACCGGGCGGCCGCCGGCTCGGCGCCGCCGTCGTGATCCAGCCCCAGCGTGGCGGCGGCCCCGGCGTACCCGGACAGCACCGAGGCCCGGCTCGCCGCATTCACCCAGACGAGGAAGTCAACCCCGCGCGACCGCCACAACGACCCGGCCAGATGACACGCGAGCTGGGTCTTCCCGCACGACTGCGGCCAGCCGCCCGCGTCTCCCGCGGTTTCCTGCCCGGGGACCAGCGCCACCGCAGCCCCCGGCACCAGCAGGGACCCGATCTCCGGCACGCTGTCGGTCCGGGCCGCGAAACCCTCAGCAAGCGGCGGCATCACCCCGGAGCGGGCCGGCCACGCCAGGCCGCGCACCCCGTTTCCCGCAGCCGGGACCGCCCGCGCCCCGGCCCGGTCCGCTCCGGGGAAACCCGGCGGGTCCTGCGCGCGGCCGCCGCCGCTGGCAGCAGCGCTATAGGCGGTGGCCGCGGGTGAGCGGGGGAACTCGGGCACCAGTATCGCCTTTCCTGATCGGGGTGAACTGCCACGCGGCCGGGAGCCGGGGGACGGGGGATCCGCGGTCCCGGCCGCGCGGTACCTGGTGCGGACCGGACGCGCTGCCGCGTCGCGCCCGGTCCGCGTCAGGCCCCGCCGTCCGCCGGGCGGCGGGGCCTGAATGCTGGCCGGCTCATGTCTGGCCAGCCGTCCTGGGGGACCGGTGCCGCGGCGTAGCGGCCGGACCGGGCCGCCAGTCCGGCGCGGCCGGGTAGCATGCCGCGAGCTTGCGGTCCAGCGCCGTGGCGGACCCGGCATTGATCAGGTCGTCGGCACCGGAGGCGCCCGGGAGGGCCGCCCACCAGGTCTGCGTCTCCTCGCCGAACCAGACAGCAGCACCGGGATACCTGCGCCGCAGCCCGGCCGCCTCCGCCATGACAGCCGGGTCATCGCCGCGGGCCGCCAGCACCGGGCGGCAGGCGGGAGGCCACTGCACGTCCGCCCACACCCATCGGGCACGCGCGTCGCCGCCGGTTCCCCAGGCCAGCGACAGTGACTGCACCAGCAACAGCCCGCGACCGCCCTCCAGGTACGCGTCCTCGGCGGCGCTTGCGATAACCGCGGGCGTCTTCGCCGAACCCTGGTCGCTGACCACAACCCGGACCGCGTCCGGGGACCAGAGCACGTCGAGGCCGAACCAGCCGCCGGGCAGCCCGCTGCGCGTGTGCCGCAGCGCGTTCGTGGCCAGCTCGCTGACGATCTCCAGCAGCGCGTCCAGCGGGTCGCACGGCGGGAACAGCTCCTGAATCCAGTGTCGTGCCCGGCGGACCTGCAGCGCGTCCCCAGAGAAGACGCGCGACCACCGCCGCAGCGGCGGAGCGGCCTGCTGCGCCGGCGGCTGCCACGGAGGCCCGGCCTGCCCTGCCATCAGCTGCTCCCTAGCGGTCGCGACCGTCATCGCCCGCACCACCAGCCAGGGAGGCCACAAACCGCGCCGTGAAGGTTCCCTTGGCCTCGCAACTCGTGCTGCGCCTGACGGCGTTGCCCCCCAGTTCGGACTTGAGCACGATTACGCCGTCAGCCATGGGGCAGCTGCGCGGGAGCTGCCCGGCTGCGGCCCAGAGGTACCTGAGCTGGCCCTCGGTCCCGGGGTAAGCCTGCTCCCACGCGGTCCCGTGCTCCTCGACGGCGGACGAGAGAAGTGGAGGCCGTCCATCGCCTGGGACCGTCCCCATGCCGCCTTCCCTGCTGCGCGCGGCTGCCGTGGTTGTTGCAGCGCGCGGAACGTGGCTCACTGACTGTATGCGGACCTGACCACACTGGGCTCTAGTTACCATCTGTCATCCTCGTTCCGCCAGGGGGACGGTGGGCGGGACTCTTGCCGCCGGCCGCATCGGGGCTCCCAGCTGCTCCGGGAGCGCGTCGTCTGACCGGCCAGGCTGCGTGGACGAAATCTTGCCTGAACGCTTCCGGGAGGCGGAAGGCATCGGCGGTGACGATATGCAAGCCCGGCAGCCGGTCATTCATAACGAAGTGTTGAGACGACACCTTGCGAGCGCAGCCCGCGAAGCCCCACGCTGGCCTGGGAGAACGTGACAGGCGGACGAGGGAGACCCGCGTGGAGTACAGCCCGACCGTGCGCGGACGGCGCCTCATCCGCGAACTTGAGCGGCTGCGTCACGACAGCGGCCTGTCAATGGAAGCGGCGGCGAAGCAGCTGGGCTGGAGCGTCAGCAAGCTGTACCGGCTGGAGAACGGCCGTTCCCGGATCAGCACCGATGACCTGGTCGACATGCTCGACCTGTACGGGGTCCGGTCGCCCAGCCGCGAGGCGCTGGTCCAGCTCGGCCGCGACGCCCGACGCCGCGGCTGGTGGACCGCCTACACCGACATCTTCACCGGCAGCTATATCGCCATGGAGGCCGAGGCGTCCCGCATCCGCGTCAACGCCCACGTGGTCCCCGGCCTGTTCCAGACTCCCGGCTACGCGCACGCGGTCATCACCGGCACCCGTCCCTCGATCGGGACCGAGGAGGCCGAACGGCGGGTGGCCGCGCGTACCGCCCGGCAGGACGCCCTTTTCGGCAGGACCCAGCCGCCGGAGATCCACGTGATCCTGGACGAGGCGGTGCTGCACCGCCAGATCGGCGGACTGGCCGTGATGACCCAGCAGCTGGCCGCGCTGGCCGAGACCTCGACCTGGCCCCAGGTCACGCTCCAGGTGCTCCCGTACACGGCCGGCGCGAACGCCGGGATGGACGGCCACTTCGTGATCCTGGCCTTCGAGGCCGCCGAGGACCCGCCCATCGCCTACGTCGAGGGGCTGATGGGCGACGTGTACATCGAAGCAGCCGAGGAGGTGGACCAGTTCAACCTGGCCTGGAGCCTGCTGACCGCACAAGCCCTCGACCCGGCGGAATCCGCCGCGATGATCCGCGCACTAGCACAAAGGAGCACGAAGCAATGACCACCGCACCCGACACCAGGCTGACCGGACTATGGCGCACCTCCAGCCGCAGCACCGGCGGCAACGAATGCGTCGAGGTCGCGCAGACCCGGGAAAGCTGCCTGGTACGCGACTCGAAGCAGCCCGACGGCACCTGCCTGCCTGTCGGCCGCCTGGCCTGGGCGGGGTTCACCCGCCGCATCAAGGACGGCACTGCCGTCGCCTAGCGGCCAGGGGCGCAGTTCGAGGCTCAGGCTCCAGGCGGCGCGCCGGCCTGAAGCGCCCCTGGAGCCGCGCTAACGCCGGGATAAGGCGGGGACGCCGGACTCGGCATCCGGCATGCCGCTGCCGGGCAGCGTGCCTGGGACGGCTCGCGCCTGCTCGATCGCGTCGAAGCGCGCACAGAACTCCTCCGCACCCGGGGCGCTCGCAGCGGCCTGGCGGACAAGGCGGAGCCGGCTGAGGCAGCGCATGGACGTCACCCCGTCCTCAAGCGCCGGCAGGACGTCGATGGCGGCGGCGACCGCGTCCTGGCGGGCGCCCTGCTTCAGCAGCGCGTCCGCCAGGCCCGCGCCGTAGCTGGCCCGGTTGCGGGGACTCAGCACGCAGGCGAGCACCTGACGGTACAGCCGGGCGCTGCGGCCCGGGTCGCCCAGGTTCAGCCATCCGCGGGCCTCTACCCCGGTGATCTCGGCGCGGTCGACGAACCGGAGCCACTCCGGCGGCGCCTCGTCCCCGGGACCGCGGTCCAGCTCGAGACGCGCCTGCGCGACCGCCTTCTGGAACGCGGCCTTGTCGCCTAGCAGGGACGCCGCGCTGGCGTGCCGCAGCGCGATCAGCGCATGGAGCCGGGGCACCGGAAGGTAGCGGCCCTCATCTTGGGCCTGGAAGGCCAGCCGCAGCGCCAGGCGGGCCGGCTCGCGGCCCGGGCCGGTGCGCGCCAGCTCGGCGTGCAGCATCGACTGGTTCGTCAGCACGTGCACGCCCAGCACCACGTCCCCGGAGCCGGCCGCCAGCTCGCGTGCCTGCTCATACAGCGGCCGGGCCAGCGGCAGCTGCCCCGCGTCGAGCGCGATCCACCCGGTGCACAGCGCGAGTTCCCCGGCCGCCGCCAGAAGCTGGCTGCCCGTTTCACCGCCCCCGTCTTCCCGGGCGGCCAGCCGGGCGCGCCGCCACTGCTGCATGGCCAGCGGCAGAAGCACGGTCCCGCCGACGGACCTGTCCCTGGCGTACAGCACGTCCGTGCACGCCTGCCAGTACCGGACGTGGGAACCGGACGCCCGGCGCGGCGCGCTCACGGCGGGCAGGGCCGCCGACAGCCCGGCTGCGGCGGCCAGGCCGCCGAACCCGCGCCTGCTCACCTCCATGCCCGTCCCGTCCCCGGCGCCGCCCGCAAGGCCCGCATCGGCGTCCGCGAAAATCAGCGGCAGCAGCGCCGCACGGGGCATCCCCACCGCGTCAGCGAACTGAAGCACGGTACGGACGTCGTACATGCCGTCCCGGATCCCTCGCGCGTAATAGCTTAGGACCGCCTCACTCCAGCCGACCATCGCGGCGAGGTCCTTCTGCGGCACGCCGCAGGCCGCCCGCACGATACCCGGGACCGCCGACAGGTTCACCTCGGCCAGGGCCTGGCGCAGCAGCGGCGAGTCGAACAGCCACGACGGCTGCGGCGGCATCTCCCGCGCGGCCTTCACGCACGTCGGGCACAGCGGATCACCCCGCCGGCCGAGAACGCCCGTACGGCACGCCGGACACGCCTGCACTGTCGCCACCGGTCAGTCTCCTTCCGCTCTGCGCACACTGTCAGCCCGTCAGCCGGGGATTGCGGGCGTTGGCCATGCCTCCATCCCGTTCATGCCGCGTCGGCCGGGCCCGCGAACCGTTCCTGCTCCACGATCGCCATCCGCAGCCCTTCCACATGATCGGCGTCGCTCATCTCCCTGATCGCGGCAGCTTGCGGTGCCGCCCTCGCCTGCCCGCGCCTCACGTGCACGTCCCGGATGCGAACCGCTGCGCCGTACGTGTCAGCCGGGACCCGACTGCGGGCGCGGCCATGTCGTCAGTGCTGGTCATGCTGATACGGTCGCAGGTCACGCGGGACGTTCCCACCGCCCGGCGGGACACCTCGCAGAATGCTCCGCGCCCGTGAACGTCCCAGCCGCCTTGAAACGTCCCGGCGCGTCCGGCAGCCTGGTCTACGTGTCCTCCGCGATCCCCAACGAGCGGCTCCGCACCGCGATGCTCCGTACCGGCACCACCACCGACGACCTCGCGCTGTGCTGCGGGGTCGATGTCAAGACAGTGGAGCGCTGGCTGTCCCTCGGCCGCGTCCCGCACCGCGCCAACCGGTGGGACGCCGCCCGCCGCCTCGGCACCGACGAGACATGGCTGTGGCCCACGGTCGCCCCACCGAGCCGTGACGCCGCCACGGCGGCCGACCTGATCCGCATGGAGATCTCTGCCGTCTACCCGACGCAGGCCGAGGCGAGCCGGGACATACGCGAGCACGCCGCGGCGGCCGGGCAGGTCGACATCCTCGCCGTCCGGGGCCTGGGCATCCTCGGCCTCAACGACTCCGAACTCCGCAGCCCGCTCACCGGCCGGTCCAGTCCTGTCCGGGTACGGGTGCTGCTGCTGGACCCCGACTCGCCCGCCGTCGCGGTACGGGCGGCCGAGACCGGAGAGTCGCCGGAATCGTTCGCCGCCGGGATCCGGATGTCGCTGGCCAGGCTCGCCGAGCTTGACGGCCACCCGGTGGTCAGGCTGCAGGCGGCCGTCTACTCCTCGCTGCCGGTATGGCGCATGCTCGCCTTCGACAGCACGCTGTTCGTGTCGGCGTTCACGCCGCGGGCCGAGGGAGCGCGGTCGGGAATGTACAAGCTCACCGCAGTCAGCGACGGCGTGCTGCATGCCGGGATGACGCGCCAGTTCGAGGATATGTGGCGGTGTGCCCGCCCGGCCGGCGGGAGGGGCTGAGCCGTGATCGAGGCAGAGCTGAAGGCCAGGGTCGGCGCCCCTGAGGCGCTGTCGGCTGCACTGGGGCGCCTGGCGCCCGGCGAGCCCAGCACATACAGGGACACTTACTACGACATGCCAGACGGTAGCTTGTCCGGCTCGGGACGGGAACTGCGCGTCCGGGTCATCGAGGCCGGGGCGACGCGCCGGGCGATCCTCACCTACAAGGAGTCGGCCGCCGACACGGCGAGCCAGTCCAAGCCCGAGCACGAGACCGTGGTCGCTAGCGCCGGCGTGGTCGATGTCATCCTGTCGGCGCTCGGCCTGGTCCATCTCGTGACGTTCGAGAAGCGGTGTGTCAACTACCGGTTTACCACCCGTGGCAGGGACATGCTCGCCACCATGGTCACGGTCCCGGAGATCGACGGGACGTTCATCGAGCTGGAGACCATGGCCGACGAGGGCGACCTGCGGACCGCGCTCAGCGACGTCCGCGCCGTCCTCGGCGAACTGGGCATCGCCGACGATGACCTGACCACCGATACCTACACCGGAGCCGTGATGCGCGCCCGGGGATGACAGAGGGAGCGTGACCCGATAGGGCGAGTGGAATACCTGAAGGACCCCCAGGCCCCGCAGCCGAACAGCCTGATCCCCGCGCCAGGTGTGCTGGCCGTCGATAGGGACGGCTGGGTCTTGCTCCGGCGCCGCCGCGACACCGGGCAGTGGGCGATCCCCACCCGGAAGCAGGAGCTGGGCGAGACCGTCGCCGAGTGCGCCGTCCGGGAGACCCGCGAAGAGACCGGCGTCACGGTTGAGGTAACCGGCAGCCTGGGCATCTACCCCGCCCCCGGGCACGTCGTCGCCTACAGCGACGGCGAGGTCCGGCAGGAGTATGAGGTGATCCTCCTTGGCCGCCCGGTCAGCCGCCACCCCGAGGTCGACGACGAGGCCAGCGACGCCGGCTGATTCACCATCACGGAACTGGACAGCCTGGACATCCACCCCACACAGTGGCGGCAACTGCGAGACTGGCTCAGCGGCACGCATCCGCACATCGACTAGCCACTCCGCCACCCCAACTCGGCGGGCGACGCTCACCAGGCCGCCAACCCAGCATCTCCTCATCCGTCGGCTCATCCTGGCTGCCGAGCTTCCGTGGTCCACCCGTGCGATAGTGCCAGTCATGTCGCGCCAACCGGGTTCGCCAGCCGCTCCTGCTTGGCGATCGCCTCTCGCAGCCCGTCCGCGGCCTCGGCGTAAACCGTCATGGCCCACCACTCCGGGAGACTAACTGGCTGGCGCCCCCTGCGAGTCGCCCACCACCGCCCGGCATCGGACACCCATGGACGCCAGCCGGGGAACTCCTCCGCGAGGCGGGAGAGTTCTGCGGCCACCTCTTCGTGAGTGCCTGCCACCGGTCCTGGCACGGGCATCATGCCGCCTGCTCACGCTGAGCATCGCGCTGCGCGACGACGACGGCGAGCTTGTCGAGAAGTCGGCCGAGTTCGGAAGTGTCGTTCACTTCCAGTACTCCCGCCATCTGGCAGCCGCCGGAGCTACCGTGATCTGCGCGGACCCGTCGCAGGCCATGCTCGACCAGCTCCCCGGCGACCCTGCGCTGATGCCGGTGCGGGCTTCCGCCCAGGACATCGCCCAGAGGCTCGTTACATTTCAGCGCTGTCTCCTGGAACATCATCGCCGTCCTCCCCGATAAACAGGACGTCGTGGTACGTGGGGCCACCCCTCACGATCAAGGTGGATGCGCCGGATCGGAGTGGCCCAGGGGCGTGCCCAAGCGCGAATCACGCGGCTTTCGGACCGGCCGGATGAAAGGTGTGTGCACACCATCGGTCGTTCCCCCTGCATGCTCGGGGTGTCGAACTGGGTACCGCTAGTGAAGCTCTGCCGACCGCGCTGACGCTAGCTTGTTGCAGAATGTTGCATATGATCAGCGATTACCTCGTTGATCAGTTCGCGGGCCCTGGAACCGTAGACGGCTGACTGGCGAAGTTGATCGAATACCGTGGCGTACAACGTGATCTCGTCCGGCCGGGTGATCTCCAGCCTCGCCGAAGTCGTCTCTATGGTGACGCGCGCGTCGTCCCAGATCCAAAAGGGCACCTGCGCGACCGTGTACCGCTCTGCCATCGCCGGGATGATGCCGACGCTCACGTTCGGCAGCCGCATCACCTCCAGCAGGTGCTGTAGCTGCGCTGCCATCACCTGCGGCGCGCCTACGCGAGTCCGGAGCGTCTGCTCGGCCAGCACGACGATGAACCGGCGGCGCCCGCTGCGCAGTACCTTCTGCCGGGCAAGCCGGGCAGCCGTGGCAGCCTCGGCGTCATCGGGCAGCCCGAGGAACCGCACCCAGTAATTCATGATCTCCGTCGAGTACTCGGCGGTGTGAAACAGGCCCGGCAGGGCGGTGTGCTCGTAGATCCGGAACAGCCGTGTCCGCTCGTATAGCGGCGCTGAGGACTCCTGGAGCTGGCGCATGCCGGCGCGGGCCTGGCGGCGCCACTCCCGGTACATCGATTCGACCGAGCGAGCCATGACGATCAGTTCGGGTACCTGGTCGTCGGCGCCGCACGCCGCGCACCACGCGCGGATCTCCGCGTCAGTTACAGACTGGCGGCCGTTCTCGGCCCGGCTGACCTTCGTGTAATGCAGGCCCGTCAGCTGCGCGAGCGCCCGCCCGGTGAGGCTCGCTTCCTTGCGCAGCTCACGCAGGCGGGCGCCGAACGCCTCTTTCGCTTGCTGGACGTCTTCGCCGACCACAGCGACGTTGTATCAGCTTGTGTCAGGCGCGTACTCGCGGTGCGGAATGGACAAGGCCCATGCCTCCTCAAACGATGCCCGGCAGCGGGCGATGAGGCCGGGGTCAGTTGAGGTCGGCCGGTCAACGATCAGCCCGTTCCCGGCGAACACCAGGAAGACCAGTAGTTCATCGTCGAACAGCCAGAAGTCATTGCCGGGGAACATCAGCTCCGATACCCGGGCACGAGGCACCCACCGGATGTCCTCACCCGCATCGACCATCACCGCTGTCTTAGCGTAGGCCCACCGCTGGTAGTCGCTGAGAGGCTCGGACACGATCCGCGCACGGCGGAATGCCTTTCCATCCGCTGTGGCATCACGGATGAGCGTGCACCACGGATTGAGCCAGCCGAGGTCGTCCGGTTCGCCCGCGGCCCACTTCGCCAGGTGCGGGATCTCGGCCTCGGTGCCGTAGGAGTCCCGCATCTCCAGGTGGAGGGCTTCACGCTTGACTTTCGGGAAGAGGGCGGAGAAGTCGTCATACGACAGGCCCACTAACCCTCCCGGAAGAAGGGAACGAGCCGGTCAGGGATTTCCACGACCGTTTCGCCCTCCGGGATGTTCATCTCCGCGAGCGCTGCGGGGTCGGTGACAGCCCAGCCCTGAACGAGCCAGCTATCGCGGTCGGTCTTGAAAAGGGTCGGTGACTGGTCCGGCACGCTGTCGGGGTCCTTGGCGACGAACGTGATCCGCATGTCTCCTCCTGCCGCGATGTTGCAGAATATTGCACTCTCCGAAGCATCCGTCTTCCTGGCGATGCCGTCAAGGTCCCGTGTGATCGTCAGCAGATCCCACGCTCCATGTAGGTGCTGCAATAGGCCCCGAGTGTCCACGGCCCGATTGCCATCAACCGTTTCGCAGCGAGACGACAAAGCGCTCCCACCAGGTCCTCGGACGCATGGACCGGTGCTGTAGGCAGACGGTCCGACGGACTGGAGGTTCCTATGACATCGCGGGCCTGCGCTCGGCCGGTGGTCTGCTGCACGGTGACGGTGTGGACAGTTAGCTGAGCTGGTAGTCCTGGTGGGTGATGGCGCGCTGCCATACGGCCTCGAACGCGTCAGTGCACTGCTTGACGATCGCTGGGTGGTCGCTTAGCCGGGTGTCGAGGAACTTGCCCGGCCCGGAGAAGTAGTTGAACTGCACCGCTGGCCGTCGAACACCCAGTAGTCGTTGGCTGGCAGGAGCAGCCCAGTCGCCAGGTGCCGTGGCAGCCAGCGGATATCCTCGCCTGCGGCGGCATTCGTATCGGTTGTCGCATGCTCGAACCTGATGTAGTCAGATACCGGCTCGGAGACAATTCGCGCCCGGCGGACCTGGACCCCGCGACCGGTCACCTCGCGGATCAGTTCCAGCGATGGTCGGGTCAGCCGCCGCTGGAAACCCTCTCGGTCGCCTGCCAGCCACGCCAGGAACCACGGATCGTCCGGGGTGTAGCCGTCTCGCGTCTCCAGGTGCACCGCCGACGTGGTGCACGCGCGCAGCAGCTCGGGGAACGGGGCGTCTGGCTCCTCAGCTACGCCGGGGATGCGGTCCCGGTCCCTACCTGCCGTGCTCGTAGGTCCCACTTACCGCCTCCGCGACGAACGACCTTATGACCGGTGGCATCTTCACCACGGCCTCGCCCGCACCGATCGGGCCGTGCCGCTCGACCTCCTCCAGCGCTCCGGAGTCGGTGACCGCTGGACCTGAATCCAGATGTCGCCAGTGTCCTCGTCCACCTATGCCACCGGGCACCTGTTGTCCGGAGCGTCCGGGGTGATGCCAACGAAACTTTAGCCGCATCATGCCCTCCAGGATCAGAGGTGCGCCCAAGTGCCCGCGAGGTCAAGCTATGTCGCGACACGGTACACCATTACGGCCCGGTCTTAACGATCTGTTTAGCCGTTCTGCCCGACCACCTCGCAGATTGAACATGACCGCCACGCCACTCGTGATCGATGTCACGGTCCCCAACGTCGGCGCGGATGTATGACTACTGGCTAAGTGGTCACGATTACTCGAAGAGGGCACGGTCGACGTGCCTAGATCAGGTACTCCCGGTGCGGTATCGCGAGCTGCCACACGGCCTCGAACGCCGACTGGCACGCCACGATCACCCCGGCGTCGTCGCTGTACTGGCTGCCCTGCACCTCGCCGTCCCCGCCGAAGAGGGTAAAGCGGACCAGGCGGTCATCGAATACCCAGTACGGGTTGCCGGGCACGGCGAGGGTGGAGGCAAGTCGCCGTGGCAGCCATCGGACCTGCTCGCCAGCCGCGATGTTGACCGGTTCGGTCAGCCAGTGCTCCCACCGCACGTAATCCGATACCGGCTCGGAGACGATCCGCGCCCTCCGCACCAACACCCCCCGGCGGACGGCCGCCACGACTACGTCGGTATAGACCCGGTACTGCTGGGCAGATTCCTGCAGATCGGCCTGCCCGGAGAGCCACGCCTGGTACGCAGGGTCGGACGTGAGATGCGCGTCGTGGATTTCCAGGTGGACCGCCGACGACGTGCAGGCTGCCAGCAGCTCAGCGAACGTCGGCTCCTTCTCACCAGGTGCGTACGTTCTCGTCAGGGCGGGGATGCCAGCCAGCAGGGAAGCATCGCCTGCTCTGTTCGTAGCCGCCATTGACCGCCTCCAAGATGATCGACGCCCATGAAATATCTAGGCCCCCCATGTCATCTTTCCTACGTCGGGAGCTTGCCTTAGTCAGCCCAAGAGAGCTGGGCGCTACGGCTGGTTCAGGTGCTCGCGAATCCGGGCATATCACCACGTTAATGGAGCGCAGCTCACGGTATGTCGCAGCGCCGCACGCCACCACCGCCCGGTCTTAACGATCCGTTAAGACGCCCTGCGAGACGATCTCCCAGATCGTCATGACCGCGAGATTGCCCGCCTGTTCGCGTGTCGCCAGGCTAGGGACAGCGGGTCGGCTTTACCGTGCCCGGCCCAGGCGAGATGGAGGAACCAGCGTGCCTGGCGGGACCACCGCGCCGCTCGGGATCGATACCACGGTCCCGACGCCGGCACGTATGTATGACTACTGGCTGGGTGGCCACGACAACTTCGCTGTGGACCGGGCAGCAGCCCTGGCGGTAAGCGAGGCAGCACCCGAGGTCAGACTAATGGCGATGGAGAACCGCAAGTTCCTGCGCCGGGCTGTCCGCTACCTGGCCGCGGAGGCGGGCATCGTCCAGTTCCTGGACATCGGGACCGGGCTGCCAACTCAGGGCAATGTCCATCAGGTCGCCCAGCAGGTCAATCCGGACGCCCGGGTCGTGTACGTGGATAACGACCCGATGGTGCTCGCCCACTCGCGTGCCCTCAAGACCGGCGGGAAAACCGCCGTCATCGAAGCCGACCTGCGGGACCCGGCCTCGATCCTGGACCATCCCCGCACGCGCGCGCTCATCGACTTCGGCCAGCCGCTGGCCGTTCTGCTTGTGGCCGTACTGCACTTCATCGGCGGCGGCGACGATCCATACGCGATCGTCGGGTCTGTCTGCGAGGCGCTGCAACCCGGAAGCTACCTGGTGGTATCGCACGCGACAGGCGGGATGCTGCGCGGCGCCTCAGCCGGCAAGGTGGAGGACCAGTACCGGAACAACGTGGCACCGGGGGCGACATTCCGAGGCCGGGACGAGATCCTTCGATTCTTCACCGGGCTAGAGCTAGTAGAACCTGGACTTGTCGAGGTGCCGCACTGGCGTCCCGATAATCCCCAGCCACCGGATGCCGACAAAGTCTGGATCCTCGGCGCTGTTGGGCGGAAGCCCTGATCAGGGCATCCGCAACAACGTGGCAGTAACCGGAGTACACCCGTTGCATGGTCACCTGACAGCACAGCAACTGAAGATGGCGAACGGGATGCCAGCCCGGCAAGTACCGGCTTGCTTGCGCTGCGTTCAGCGAGCATTACCAGCCGAAGGACGACAAGCGGCTGCCGGGCACAAGGCAGTGCATGAGGTCAACTCACCCCGATGACGCAAGGAGCAGCGCGTGTCCCAGACGGCAAGTCCCGTCAGTTCCGGCCAGCCCGGCGAGGCGGCCTGCGAAGTGGATCGCACCCCGGCTGGAGCGGATGGGATGCGGGCGGCCATGGTGCAGGCGCTGCGCGACGAGGGCGCCATCGCGTCCGACCGGGTGGCTGCCGCGTTCGCGGCGGTGCCCCGGCACCTGTTCGCGCCCGGGGAGCCGCTGGAGGCGGCGTACGCGCCGCTTGGCACGGTGATGCCGAAGCTGGATGCGGACGGGCTGCTGCTCAGCGTGATCTCCGCGCCGAACATTCAGGCGATGAAGCTGGAGCCGGCCGGGATCGAGCCGGGCATGCGGGTCCTTGAGGTCGGGTCGGGCGGCTACAACGCGGCGCTGATCGCCGAGCTTGCCGGGCCGCAAGGCCTGGTGACCACGGTGGACATTGACCCCGAGGTGACCGCCCGCACCCGGGCGTGCCTGGACGCCGCCGGATACCAGCGGGTACGGGTGGTGCTCGCCGATGCTGAGCACGGCGTTCCCGACGGTGCTCCGTATGACCGCATCATCATCACGGCGGGAGCCTGGGCTATCCCGCCAGCGTGGATCTCCCAGCTCGCCCCGGCCGGGCGGCTGGTGGTTCCGCTGCGGCTGCGCGGCCTGACGCGGACGGTGACCTTCGAGCGGGACGGAGACGGGCTGGCGAGCCGGCATTACCAGCTGGCCGCGTTCGTGCCGTTCCAGGGCGCCGGCGCGCACGCCGACCGGAAGGTGGTGCTCCGCGACGGCATCATCCTGCACACCGACGACCCGGACCTGTGCATCGACGCCGCAGCGCTGAACGCGGCCCTGGACACGCCGCGGCTGGAGTTGTGGACGGGGGCGAGGTACGACTTCCCGGACGAGGTGAGCCTCTTCACCACCCTGAACTCCCCGCACGCCGCCCAGCTCCGCGCGGGCCAGCAGGCGATCGATGCCGGCATCGTGGGGAAGGGGGCGAGGTACGGCACCCCGGCGGTTATCACCGCCGGGAGCATCGCCTACCGGACCTCACGCCAGGCCGCCGGGGACCCGGCCGCCTACGAGAGCGGCGTCATCGCCCACGGCCCCCAGGCCGGGCAGGCTGCAGGGCAGCTCGCGGCCCTGCTGCGCCGCTGGGGGGGCGACTACTGCCGCCGGGGCAACGGCACTATTCCGTTACCTGCCCGGCCGCACCGCCCCGGACCCGCTTCCCCCAGGTGCCATCGCCGTCGTCAAGCGGCACGGCGTCCTCACGGTCACCTGGCCCTCGATTCCGGCTGCCTAGACGACCCGCCAGGACCCGGAAACCCCTCCCCGGCAAACCTACGGAAGGAAGAACAAATGACCGTTCAACTAGGAGAACCGGCCGGGCCGGTGCCCGACGACGACTGGGACCTGGACGTGACGATCATCGAGGCAGGCCCGGAAGCTGACCGCCTCATCCGAATGACCGACGACGGCTGCACGTCAACCTGCCGGCCCGCGTGGTGGTGTACCTGCTGCTGGCCGGGTGCCTGTTCGCCGAGCTGGGCTATGCGCAGGTCTGGGCCCGGCTCACGGCGGGGCTGGACGGGGTGCCGGCCGCGGCCCCGGCCGCGTCCGCGATGACCCAGGCGCGCCGCCGGCTCGGTCCGGGGCCGCTGCGCGAGCTGTTCGCCCTGCTGCGCGGCCCTGACCCCGCCGGGGCGAGGTGGCGGGGGCTGCTGGTCTGCGCCATCGACGGCACCATCATGTCCCTCGCCGGCAGCGCGGCGAACCTGGCCGTCTACTCAAGGCAGCGCGGCGGCCGCAACGGCGACTCCGGCTACCCGATGCTGCGGCTGCTCGCCCTGGTCAGCTGCGGCACCCGGACCGTGATCGACGCCGTGTTCCGCCCTGTGCCGGCCGGCGAGACCACGTGCGCCCCGCTGCTGCTGCCCAGCCTGCGCGCAGGGATGATCCTGCTCGCCGACCGGAACTTCGCCGCCGGGTTCCTGGCCGCGAAGATCGCGGCAACCGGCGCGGACTTCCTGATCCGCGTCCGCACCGGCTACGGCGCCCCAGGTCTCCCGGTCCTGCGCCGCTGCCCGGACGGGTCCTGGCTGTCACGCTTCGGCGGCGTCCCGGTCCGGGTCATCGACGCCGAGGTCACCATCACCACCAGCTCCGGGCGCGCCGCCGGCGGCTGCCGGCTGATCACCACCCTGACCGACCCGGCCCGCTACCCGGCCGGTGACCTGGCCATCCTGTACCACGAGCGCTGGGAGATCGAGACCGCATACCTCGAGCTCAAGTCCACCATCCCCGGCGGCCGCGTCCTGCGCGCCCGCACCCCCGAAGGCATCGAGCAGGAAATCTACGCCCTGCTGGTCACCTGCCAGGTGCTGCGCACCGCCATCGCCGACGCCGCCGCCACCGTCCCCGGCACCGATCCCGACCGGGCCAGCTTCGCCATCGCCCTGAACACCGCCCGCGACCAGGTCATCCAGGCCGCGGGCGTCACCGCTGGCGCCAGCATCGACCTCGCCGGCAAGATCGGCCGCCGCGTCCTGGCCAGCCTCATGCCCGCCCGCGGGCTCCGCATCAGCCCCCGCGTCGTCAAGCGCGCCATGTCCAGGTACAACGCCCGCGGCCAAGTCGACCGCACCACCTACAAGGCCACCGTCAACATCGCCATCCTCGCCGCCCCCTTGACACCAGGAGACCCGCCCTAACTAACCGGCCTTGCCCCTAGCGCTCCGTGTCGGCGGACCAGTCGGTCCGGCTGGCTGGACCGCAGCGTGGAATGCGGACGGACCGCGTCCGACGCGGCCGCCCTCGACGGTCCGCGCGGACCGCCTCGACTGGTCGGGGTACCGTCCGGCGAGGTGCTCGTCCAGGACGGAGCGGATGGCGGCCGCGGCCTGGGTGGCGTCCTCGCCGTCACGGGTGGCCCAGCGGACCAGCCAGTCGGTTATGGTGCGCTCCTGCTCCTCCGGATTGCCTTTACCGCTGCGGTGGTCAGGCGGTACCACAGCACGCCGCCGACGTACTCGGCGTCATCTAGCCCAATGCCCAGCTCGCCGATCTTTGCCGCCTCACGCCATACGGCACCTGACTGGCCGGGCACCCGGCGGCAGCCAGCGCAAGCTCGTAGAACAGGAGCACGGGCTTACTTGTTGACCGGACTAGCCAGCTCGTGTCGGCTTGCTTCCGGCCATTGGTGTGCTCGGATACATACCTGTGACTTACATGTCAGGCGTCCGCATCATCGGCATGCTCGCCGTCCGGCGCATGCTGCCCGCCGACAGTGATGCCCGTCGGCCTCGCGAACTTGACTGGACCGCTTACCCATAGGCACACGAGGTCGGCACCGGACAGTCGCTAGGGCGTAGGGACTTCTGCCCCTACGCTTCGTCAAAGCCGCCGGTCTAAGCTGCCATCGTTGGTGGCGTCAGTAATGATCGTGCGGGGGCTCTATGGCCGGTGATGCGTCAAATACGGATCACGAGCCACTGTCGGCGCGGCGGAAGCGAGCGGGTGCAATCGCCGGCTTGGTCGGCGCGGTCCTGCTTGTCGTGGCTTTGTTTCTGCTGTCATCACTGCCAGCGGCCGACTCACCCGGTCAGACGGTCCTCGCCCACTTGCACGGCCGGTATGGGGTGACGGTGGGGGCGGGCTACGCTGGCGTCCTCGCCTCCGTGATGCTGATTCCGTTCGTCGCTAGCCTCAAGACGTTCGCCCGGGGACCTGCCGACGATGCGCAGTGGCGGTGGACGATCACACTGCTCAGCGCGGCCGCAGCAGTATCGCTTCTCTTGGCTGGAAGTACTTTGCTCGCGGGCGCCGCCGTCCTGGCTTCTCAAACCGCGGATGCGTCGGCTGTGAGCGCGTTGTTTGCTGGCGCGAAGACTTGCCTGACGTTTGCGTTGACGCCGTTCGGGGTGCTTGTCCTGGTTAACGCGCGTAGTGTCTCGTCGGGCATAACGCTGGTGCGTTGGCTCATCCAAATCGACCTGGAGATCGGGATTCTGGCTCTTATCTCCAGTGGCGCCATCTTCATCTACAGCGGCTGGTTTGGTCCGGGCCAACCCGTTGTAGCAGTCGTGGGACTGCTTGTCGCCTTGTGGGTGGCTGCGATCGCATTCGTGATGTTGGAAGACGGGGAAAGGGCCATGTCCCGCTAATTTGGTCGGCCTTGACCGGGCACCAATCCGCACGCCTCTAAGCAACTTGCGCCCTGCATGCGTTGCGACGGATGAAACGCTCTGGCGGGCGACGTACCCGCAGGTACCGGCCAGGCGCGGCCGCTGGGTAGGCGAGGCGGCAGGCATAGGCGATCTCCATATGGCCGGGTATCGACAGGATGTTGAGGAGTCCGGCTGTTGTCTGCGCAGCGCTGAATACGCTCGTCACCTGCAACCCTATGCCCAACGACTCGGCTGTTAGCCACAGGTTCTCCAGCACGCAGCCGCGGGGTAGGCACCCAGCCGACCCGCCGGCAGTGTTCGGCCTATCCTTGACGGGCGTGTTCTTGTCAGTGAATGGGTGTCGCGGTGGCACAGGCAGGGCCGGAAATCTTCCCGTCGACGACAGCCCTGTTGTCTTCCGCTGAACGGCCCCGTGGTTCCACCGTCGCGCCTCATCTCATTCAGCCCTGCTTGGTTGCCTCAGTCGGCGTGGTCATCATGCCGGTGCACCGTGGCCATCCCTGCTGCGGCCGACCCGCTGACGGTCGGCGCGGCGGCGAGAACGTCGGCCACCAGCTCAGGGCCGTGCCGGGACCAAAGCCTCTGACGGATGCGAATCGGCGTCAGCGATTGTTGGCGGGTGGAAGCCGTTGCTGACGACTCAGGCTGGATGAACGGCGATCCGCCATCGAGGAGTTACGGGGGCGAGCCGCCGAATGCTGCGGACCGTCAAGGCCGACGGCGTGGCGGCTCTTAAGCGGTGCGTGGAATCGGCGCAGCAGGATCACGCCGCGTGACACACCGCACTGGGACGATCGGCCACCCGGGCTAGGGACCAAAGCCCTCTGGTTGTCCGGGGCCCCTGCCGCGTGCGATGGAAGGTAAGGCGTTTGGCCACAGCGACGGGCCACCAGCAAGAGAAGCAGGGGACAGCAGATCCTGGCCCCAGCCCTCCAGGCGGGCGGCTGTTCCCGCGGCGCGACTATGAAAACGCTGCATGACCTGCCCGATCGAACGCGACCCCCTGATGTACCACGAAGAAAGGAAAGACATCATGGACCTGCACGGACGCAGTCTGCTGACCCCCACCGACTTCACTGCCGAAGAATTCCTCTGGCTCATCGAGTTGGCGCGAGAGCTGCGGTCACAGAAACGCCGCGGTGTGGCCGGTCGGCAGCTGGCCGGACGGAACATCGCGCTGATCTATGAGAAGACGTCCACCCGGACCAGGGCCGCCTTCGAGGTCGCGGCGCACGACGAGAGCGCGCACGTTACCTACCTCGGACCGGGGGAGAGCCAGCTCGGCGAGAAGGAGTCGATGCAGGACACGGCCCGCGTGCTCGGCCGCATGTACGACGGCATCGAGTACCGTGGCTTCGCTCAGGAGTCGGTCCACATCCTGGCGCTGTCCGCCGGGGTGCCGGTGTGGAACGGGCTCACCGACGCCTGGCACCCCACCCAGATGCTGGCCGACATCCTGACCATCACCGATCATCACGCCGGGCCGCTGCAGGAGGTTTCGCTCTGTTACCTGGGCGACGGGCGGAACAACACCGCGAACTCGCTCCTAGTCACCGGCGCGCTGCTGGGCATGGACATCCGCATCTGCGCGCCCTTGACGCTGTCGCCGCATACGGGGGTGCGGGACACCGCTGCCCGGCTGGCGGGCGATTCGGGTGCCCGGCTGACAGTGGACCACGACGTTGCCTCGGCCGTGGCAGGCTCGGACTTCCTGTACACCGATGTGTGGCTGTCGATGGGCGAGCCGGCTCAGGAGTGGGACGAGCGCATCGACGAGTTGTTGCCCTATCAGGTGAACGCCGACGTGCTGGCGGCCACAGGAAACCCGGCGGTGAAGTTCCTGCACTGCCTGCCGGCCCTGCACAACCGCCACACGGGGATCGGTCAGCGGGTCTACGACAAGCGCGGCCTGGACGGGCTCGAGGTCACCGACGAAGTGTTCGAGTCTCCCGCCTCGGTCGTCTTCGACCAGGCGGAGAACCGCATGCACACCATCAAGGCCCTCATGGTCGCCACCCTGGGAGCGGCGTCATGACCGTCTCGCCCGCCATCGGCGCTACCGTGCACCACGATGGTCACGGCGCGGCCGCAGCTGAGGAACTGGCCGCCGACCTGCTCGAACGCTAGCTTAGCTCTCCCGGACCCGCGCGCCTCACCCGGCGGCCCGTCCGGGCCGGGAGCGGCCCCGGCGCCTTGAACTCTCCGTTGCTCGCGATCCCGTGGGCGTCAGGTTTGGGAAGTACCCTTGGCGGCGGTTCTTGGTGGATAGGGTACCGGCTGCCATGGCCGAGGATGCGGCAGCCCAGCCGCGCGGCCAAGTCGTCCGGGTCGTCCCGAAGTCGGCCTCGGTGGGCGAGCCGGAGACGTCCCAGAGGTGACCGTCGCGCTAGGCGACCCGCTGATCTTCGTGCCAGTAGCTAGTCCTGGTCGATCCGCTGCCAGCCGAGCCGTTCGAGACGGGCCTGTGGCTCACTCCGCGCGTCGACAGGTTCGGCCAGGTCATGGTTCGCGATAACCGCTACTCGGTGCCGGTGCGGCTGATCGACCGCCGGGGCCGGGTCCTGTTGCATGCCTCGGACCTGGTCATCTACGACGGGCGCACGGTAGCCGCCCGGCACGAGCGGCTACGGGGCAGATCCGGTGCCCGCCTGGACCTGGACCACTACCTGGAGGCGCTGGTCCGCAAGCCGGGGGTCCCAGGCGGGCTCGAAGTTCTGGTGGCCGGGGGAGTCGGGCCACGGGCTGCTGAGGTCTCCGCCGATGATCGCGGGAACTCCTGGCGCGGCGAACCGGGTGAGTTTCTGCGCCTGGTCGAGCCGGACGTCCCAGGACCAGTACGACCAGTGCACGGTCATGGCGGTCAGGGCCTGCCGAATCCCTCGAGGCGAATTCGGCCGGTCCGCCCCAGGCGGGGAAGACGTCGGGCCACCGGGTTCCAGTGGGCCAGGCACCGGACCCGCGCAGCGCGCCAGAAGATGAAGGTGTGGGACATGCTGACAGTGCTGGCGGTCATCAGGCTACGGTCGAGGCCTATGCCGCTGAGTAGCCATACGGCCGGAACCGTGCGCGGCCTTTCTTACCCGCCTGCAGCAGGAGATTGACGTCCCTGGCCAGGCAGACAACGTCAGGCAGCATGTCCATGTCGCGGCCTTCCTCCAGGTTCAGCGTGGCCACGGTCAGGTTCACTACGGACTCCTTTACATTCCTGTAGTGCGGGGCGGGTGCTCCAGGTGATGCGATAGCGGTATCCTGCAGGGCGTCCGAAGCAGCCATACGGTCGCGGCGGTCACTGCCCGGCCCCTAGCGTCTGCGTACCGTCGCCTGCGCTGGCCGCGGGAGGGTGCCGAGGCTGCGCAGGAGCCTGGCCTGGTCTTCGGGGAGGCGGCCTTGGCTGGCCCTTTTTCCGCTGCGTGTACAGCCAGTCCCTGAGCGGGTGCTTTGCGGGGACGGTGAGGTGGCCGTGTTCTTGCTTCCAGGCGCGTGCCTGCTCGTAGCGGGCGTGCCATGCGTCTGCGGCGGGGTCCCAGGGGAATCCGAGCTCGCGCGGCTCACCACCCATCTCGCGCCCGGCAGCTACATCGCGATCACCCACCTCGCCCGCGACGTGGCGGGTGACGCCTTGACCGAGACGTTCGGCCGGCTCAACGAGACGATGGCCGAATCGGTCGTGCTGCGCACGCGCGAGGAGGTTGCCGCGCTGTTCGGCGGGCTGGAGATGGTCGAGCCCGGTGTGGTGCAACTGCCGCAGTGGCATCCCGAGCCGGACACCCCGGCCCCGGGACCGCTGCCAATGTGGTGCGGGGTCGGGCTGAAGTCCGCCGACCGGTTCTAGCGATCGGGCTCTGGTAGCGATCCGGTCTGGCGAGCCTGAAGGGGATGAGTCGATGGGAGAGTCGGATGCTGCATCCCACGACGGTGGCCTTATCTCCGTGCCCCGGGATGTACTGGAAAAGCTCGGCGCATCGGACTCGCAGGCGCTTGCTGAGATCGTCTGGCTGCACTTGGATCACCCGCAGTGGGCGGTTTGGCTGCCCGTGGACGGTCGGGACTGGTCCGCGGTGCATGACGGTTTCGTCTGGCGGCGTCGCGCTGTGTCTGGTTACCGCAGATCGGAGCAGCTTTGATGGCCGCGGATGACTTGTCTGGGCCAGACCCAGACAGGTTCCTATGATTGCGGCCCGCGACGAGCGACCACCTTCCGCGAGGCCAACGGCCCTCACCGGCCCTTGGGGTCAGTCGATCGGGAAGCTGGCCAGGACGTCGAAGGCCGGCGGTTCGGGGGGCGGGTAGTCGAGGCGGTCGCGGACGGCGACGACGCCCTGCACGTGACCGGCCCTGCATACGACGTCGTGTCCCTGCTTGCGGCTTTGCGGCCGGCCGGCCAGGGTTACCACGCCATCGGTCACCGTGACAGTGAACGCGACAGGCTCCGCCGCGTCCTCGGCCGGCAGCACGCCGGTCCTGATCTCCTCGGCGATCTCGTCGTCCGGGCGGCCGTAGACGGCCAGCACGTCGGCGCGGCTGACGATCCCGGCGAGATGGCCGCTCGCGTCCACGACCGGGAGGCGCTTGACCTGGCGCAGGTACATGAGCCTGGCGGCGTCCTCGACGGTGTCGCCGGGACAGACGGTCACCGGCGGGGCCGTCATGAGATCGCCGGCGGTGATCCCGCGCGCCTTTTCCAGCTGCTTGTGCCGCAGGATGCCGGTGATCATTCCCGGCATCCCGTCCTCTCCGCCGCCGAGGGCCAGCTTGTTCAGCAGGTCGGACTCGGAGACGACCCCGATAACCTGGCCTGCCTCGTCAAGCACCGGGAACGCGCTGACCCGGTACTGCCGCAGCGCCGCGGCTATCGCCGCGAACGGCGTGTCCTGCTCCGTCCAGATCACCTGAGTGGTCATCACGTCCTTGACGACGGCGGTCATTGTCCTCACGCCTTTCTCAGCGAGTCAGCACGACCTTCAGGGCGCCGGTGGCGGCGGCGTCACCGAAGACGTCATAAGCCTTGTCGAACTCATCCATGCCGAAGCGGTGGGTGACGAACCGGCTGGCATCGAGCTGGCCGGTGGCGACCAGGCGCATCAGGGTCGGGGTGGACGAGGCGTCCACCAGGCCGGTCGTGATCGTGATGTCCCTGGTCCACTGCTCTTCCAGGTGCAGCGTGGCCGGCTTGCCGTGCACGCCGATGTTCGCGATCCGCCCGCCCGGCCGGGCCAGCCGCACCGCCATCTCGAACGTCGCGGGCACGCCGGCCGCCTCGATCGCCACGTCCGCGCCGAGCCGGCCGGTCAGGTCCTTGATCACGGCCACCGGGTCGTCGCGGGAATCGTTGATCGTGATATCGGCGCCGAAGTGCCTGGCGGCCTCCAGCCGCGCGTCGGACATGTCGATGGCGACGATGTGGCCGGCGCTGAACAGCCGCGCGCCGGTGATCGCGGACAGGCCGATCGGCCCCGCGCCCACGACGGCTACCAGGTCACCGGGCCGGACACCGCCCGCGAGCACGCCGACCTCATACCCGGTCGGCAGGATGTCGGCCAGCATGAGGATCTCCTCGTCGGCCACGCCGCCGGGAATCCGGAAGGTGGAGGTGTCGGCGTACGGCACGCGGACGTACTGGGCCTGAGTGCCGTCGATCCGGTGGCCCAGGACCCAGCCGCCGCCCTCCAGGCACTGGCCGTAACGGCCCTCGCGGCAGAAGCGGCAGGTGCCGCACGCGCTGATGCACGAGACGAGCACCCGGTCCCCGATCGTGAGCCGGTGCACGCCGTCGCCGGCCTCGACGACGGTTCCGACGGCCTCGTGGCCGAGAATCCTGCCCGGCACCACTTCTGGCACGTCCCCGGCCAGGATGTGCAGGTCGGTACCGCAGATCGTGGTCGCGTCGACCTGGACGATGACGTCGCCGTCGTCGGTGATCTCCGGGTCAGGGACTTCCTCCCAGGCCTTCTGGCCGGGACCGTGGTAAACGAGCGCCCGCATGGCTGCCTCCCTATCGCCTTGCTGCTGCCTCCAGCCTTCATTCCAGGGCACGCGCCGGAGGCAGGGACGAAGGTCCTTGCGAACGGGCTGAAGGTCACAGACACAGCGACGCCCGGCGAGACTAGGGTCGTAGTCGGGGCCATGAGGCCGCGCCCGGAAGGAACACCACAATGGCTGACCGCGTGATCGAGGAACTGGACCGGGACGAGTGCCTGCGGCTGATAGCGGCGGGCGGGGTCGGCCGCATCGCCTACACCAGCAGGTTCGGCCCGGCCGTGCTGCCGGTGAACTACAAGCTTCAGAACAGGGCGATCGTCTTCCGCACTGCGCAGCACAGTCCGCTGGATGAGGATCTGCGGACCGGTATCACAGACGCCGACTACCAGGTGGCGTTCGAGATCGACGACATCGACATGGCGGGCCAAATGGGCTGGAGCGTGCTCATCCAGGGACCGGCCCACCACCTCACCGGCGCCGAACGGGAGGCGGCCCTCAACGCCGGCGTGGAAGCCTGGGCACCGGGAGACCGGGAGCTGTTCGTCCGGATCGTTCCGTCCCACATCACCGGCCGCCGCATCAGCATCGCCTAGATCACGCCCGCGCAGTCACCATGGCTATCGCGCCGCGGGGGCATTCCGCGGCGCAGATGCCGCAGCCCTTGCAGTAGTCGTAGTCGATCCGGTAGCTGCCAGGAACGGTCTTGATCACGGCATTGTCCGGGCAGGCGCCGTAGCAGTTGTCGCAGCGGAAGCAGTTGCCGCAGGACATGCAGCGGCGCGCCTCGAACAACGCGGTCGACGCGCTGAGGCCACTGATGACCTCGTCGAACGTACCGGTGCGCCGGGCGCCGCCTGCGCGTACCTGTCCTCGCGGAACACGGCCGACGCGAGCGGTTCGGCGGCGGTCACGACGCCCTGGCCGCCACGGCCGTGGAATCGCACCTGGAACATCGCGGGGCCTCCGGTCCTTCATCGCCGGACGCCTCCGGTCGACGCGGTGGGCGCGCCGACCGGAGGCGTGAGGTGTGGTCGTGACTTTCTGGGGACTGGCTGTCATGCGGCCTTGACCTGGCTCTCGGCGCCGGCGCTCGGCAGCACTTCGGCGACCGCCTTGGTGCGACGGCCGGTGACGAAGACGAACGCGGAGCCGATCGCGGCCAGGGCGCCGAGGCCGAAGGCGGCCAGCGAGATGATGTAGGTGATCTGGGAGACCTTCCACCAGCCGTAGGCGTTCAGCAGCATGGACCGCAGCGTCTCGCCCTTGAACACGGTGTTGACCAGGCCGGCGAGCTGGGTGTTGTTCGGCTGCGCCAGCGATTCGGCCGACAGCTGGGAGTAGGTCTTGCCGCCGGCCATGTCGGTGATGTGCTGGGCGATGAAGTGGTCGGCGTAGGCCTCGGCCTGCTGCCCGGTGACCAGCTGCTGCCCGGCGTACTGGGAGACCGACGGGATCATGTTCGGGGTGATCTCGGTGCCGGCCTTGGCGTGCGCGAACGCGGACGCGGGCGGGAACGTGATCTGCTGGGCGGCGAGCTGGTTCTGCACGGTGTTGTGCACGTAGGCCGACCCCCACAGCAGCAGGCCGCCGGCGATCAGCAGCACCGCCGCCACGGCGGCGCTCGCCGCGGCGAGCAGGGTACGGGAAGAGTTGCGGCGCATCGTGAGCCTCCTAAATGGACGCGGGCCCTTGGGTGACGGCCCGCTGTGCTGTTCTGACAGTTGCGAGTCTTCCGCCGCGCACGGGGCCAGCGTCATGGCCGGATGTCCTCGCCGCGCGGGCCTTTCGACCCTGCTGACTGCAGGACCGTAGCCGCAAGCTGGAGGAAGGGGATCAACTTCTCAAGGGGGTGAGATCGCATGATCGAGGTCACCAGGTCGGCGCTCGCCGGGCTGTCGGTGGCCCTATTGCGGCCTGATGCGGCGGCCGGCGATGCGAGCGGGGACGATCCTGACGTACAGGTCGTGTTCTCCAGCGGGCCAGGGCCGCAGGTCGCAGGCTTCGCGCAGGTGCCGGAGCTCGCCGGGCTGCAGCACCCGGTGCGCCTGGCCGCGGACCAGCACGCTCCAGCCGCACAGCAGTGTCTCATCGAGATGGTCGGTTTCGAACGAGACCGGGTCGTCGCCGTGCGCGGCGATCAGCGAGCCGGTGCCGGTCCGTACCACGATGGTGCCGGCCACCAGGACGTAGTTCACCGGGAGGACCATCAGCCCTGAGGAGGTGGTGAAGGCGATCCGACCGAGCCCGCCGGGCGCGAGCAGCTGGCAGCATTCCGCCGGGCTGAGCCGCTCAAGCTGGCCTACCGGGCCGGGGTGGCGGCCGGGCAGCGCGTCGCCGCCGCCGCCGAGCAGCGAGCTTGGCGTGGTGCGGAGCGCGGCCGCCAGCCGGCGCAGCGTGCCCGCGTCCGGCCGGCCGGGGAAGTTCTCGAGGTACTCCAGGTACCGGCGGTTCACCTCCGCGCGCTCGGCCACCTGATTGAGGCTGAGCCGCAGCTCGGCTCGCCGCGCCGCCAGGCGCCTGCTGAGGTCACCAGGGTCGGGCGGCGACGGCCAGCGCCACGGCTCTTGGCCCGCCCCAGCGGTCGCGTGGCCTGCCGGGTTCACAGTCATCGCATCCACCTCACATCTCACGCTCGGCTACTGCCAGCCTGTCAGCCAGGCCAGAAAGGGAAAGAGAGCCATTCCGCCTCGTGACCGGGGACCTTGGTAACGCGGCCCGTGACCGGCGAGCTGTGACCTGCATGCAACCACTACTCAACTGCAGTGGATCGTCGATGCTTGCGTGCTGGTGTTCGCTTCGTCATTGGCATGGACCTAGGGCTGACCGCCGGCCCGTGCGCCGCGATCGGCTGCTGCCTGATCGCGCTGACTGTCCTGGCGACCGGGGACCGCCGCCGGTTAGGTTGCGCGGCCTATGCGTGCGCGAAGGCGCTGCGGGCTTCCTCCCCGATTAGGGCGCCCCAGCAGCGGGCTCGCGCTGCCTCGCCGTCGAGCAGTGTGTTCTGCTTGCTGATCAGGAAGCTTTCCGGGGCGGCGAGCAGCCGGTAGCCGCGGCGCTTCAGCAGCGCGGAGATGCCCCGGCTAGCCCGGCCGGTGAGCGCCGGGATGCCGCTGAGCCGGGTGTCGAAGGCCGCGGCGAGTCCTTGTCCCGGGCCGACCTCGGCGAGCCAGCCGCGCACCCCCGGTCCGTCGGCATCCGGGTCCATGGTCAGCCCGCTGCCCTGTTTGCGGGCCGTCTGGGCCGCCGACCGCCTGGACGCAGCGCTGGACATCCCGTGCATGTGCGTCGGGCCGCCGACGACCAGCAGGTCGGCGGCGGTGACCAGCTCCGGAGTAGCCCGGGTCACCGGGACCAGCGTCACCTCGTGCGTGGCGCTCAGGCCGGCGGCGATGTTAATCGCGACGGCATGCGTGTTCCCGTACATCGACTCGTAGACCACAAGTGCTCGCATGACAACCACA